>Ga0247611_10003064_pt1 | contig 25499 bp, 21 predicted proteins | sample 177DNAGHGhighgp2_FD_192422 | JGI IMG/M metagenome (GOLD analysis project Ga0247611, IMG submission 192422) | Sheep rumen microbial communities from Palmerston North, Manawatu-Wanganui, New Zealand - 1770 DNA GHGhigh gp2 | ecosystem: Host-associated > Mammals > Digestive system > Stomach > Rumen... | reverse complement strand
ACTAATATTCTGTTTGCATATCAAGAGTGTGCTGGTGAGGGAAGTTCACAGGATACCACTGATGTAGATCCTATCACCCAGCGTTGGTGGGATATGATGGCTGACATAATGGAGGTTAATCCGGATAATTCGCCTGTTACTATTCCCCTGCCGGAACTCTTCCACATGGACTAGTTCATTTACCATTTAACCATTTACCATTTGGTGGGGGAACGTCAGTACATAGCCATTGACCTGAAGTCATTCTATGCTTCAGTTGAGTGTGTGGAGCGGGGCCTTGACCCGCTCCACACTAAACTTGTCGTAGCTGATGCTTCGCGTACGGACAAAACCATCTGCTTAGCAGTTAGTCCTGCACTGAAGAAACTGGGCATACCAGGCAGACCGCGTCTGTTCGAAGTAAAGCAGAAGGCACATGGGGTGGACTTTATCATTGCTCCTCCACGCATGCAGCTCTACATTGACTACAGCACGCGCATATATAGCATATACCTTCATTACATAGCGCCTGAAGACATCCATGTATATAGTATCGATGAGGTGATGATGGATGTCACTAAATACCTTGCGATGTATAAGATGACGGCCAGACAATTGACCCAGCGTATTTTGCAAGATGTTGTGTCGGAAACTGGTATAACAGCTACGGCGGGCATAGGAACAAATCTGTATCTTTGTAAAGTGGCGATGGACATTGTGGCAAAACACATGGAGGCGAACGAATATGGAGCTCGTATTGCCGAACTCAACGAGATGTCGTATCGCCAGCAGTTGTGGAATCATCGTCCACTGACCGATTTCTGGCGTTTCGGTAGGGGAATAGCTGCGAAGCTTGCCATGTATGGCATCGATACCATGGGCCGTTTGGCTCGATACTCAATACATAATGAGGAGCTTCTTTATAGACTGTTTGGAGTGAATGCCGAATTGCTAATTGATCATGCCTGGGGTTGGGAACCATGTACTATCGATGAGGTAAAGGCATACAGACCTGAAACTCATTCTTTGTCTAGCGGACAGGTGTTGTCAGTTCCATACACATTTGAGAAAGCACGTGTTGTGGTGCAGGAGATGGCAGATGGAATGGCATTGGAACTTGTCAGCAATCGTCTGGTGTGTAGTCAATTGACACTGACTGTCAACTATGATGTAGAGTCACTTACACGTTCCGACATTCGTGAGAAGTATCATGGTGAAATCGTGAAGGATTATTATGGACGTTTGGCGCCTAAACCAAGTCATGGGACAGCAAACTTTATAGAACCGACATCCTCAATGCATATTATTACTGATGCAGTAAAGAGTGTTTTCGATAATAACGTGAATCCGGATTTATTGATTCGCAGGCTTAATCTGACTGTAAATAACGTAGTAAGGGAAGAAATGGCGATAAAGCCGAGAAAGGTGGAACAATTGGACCTTTTTACTGACTACGAAGTTTTAAGATCCAAACAAAAGGCACGTGAAGAGTTGTTAGCCAAGGAACGGCGCGTGCAGGAAGCGCGACTGAAGATAAAGGAGCGTTTTGGCAAGAATGCCATCCTGCGTGGACTGAACTTTGAAGATGGTGCTACAGCTAAAGAACGTAATCGCCAGATTGGAGGACATAAGGCGTGAGCGAACTCACGCTGGTTAAGGATTAAAAGTTAAGGGTTAAGGGTTAAATCGTAAATCGCAATTCATAATTCGTAATTAAAAAGATGGCTGAGTATGACGATATAATCGATATGGAGCATCCGACATCAAAGACACATCCGCGAATGTCGATGAAACAACGTGCGGCTCAGTTCGCACCTTTTGCCGCGTTGTCTGGTCATGATGAGGCTATTGCCGATACGGCTCGCCAGAATCAGGATTCCTATTAGTTTTTAAGTAACTTCCGGGCTGCTTCTATCAGAGTGTCGTAACCCTTTGATGCATCTGCAGAATCAAGGGTACAGGTGATATCGGGAGCAATCCCGAATTCAATCTGCTGCATGTCTTTGTCGAACGAGGGAGAGGCACTGAAACGTACTAACCATCCGTTGGGCAGTTCCGAAGAGAAGGGCATGCCACTACCGCCGCCTGATTTGTCACCTAAGGTTCTTACGCGCGGGCATGAGCGCATATTCCTTATAAATGTATTGCAGGCGGAATAGCATTCGCTGTTTTGTAAGACAATAACATCTTTTTGCCAACGGATGCCTGTCGAAGGGTCCATATATTCTGCCTTTGGTGTCGAAAAGTCATTATGTCCGCGTCCAGTCTTGTACTGGCTGTATCCTACGAGTATGCGTTCGTTAGTGAAGCGCTGACTTAGTCGTTCGGCATAGGTTAGTTGACCGCCAGTGTTACCACGAACATCGATAATAAGACCATTTGTCGAGCGCAGGTAGTACAGCACATCGTCCAAATTCCCTTCTCCTATGGCATTGGCAAACGACTCATATACTATCAGCCCTATGTTATCTTCCAGAATGCGGTAGTATAGCCCTGATGCAATCTTGTAGTCGTAGCCCGTACCCAAATATTTGTCGCGCAACTCTTGCGACCAGTTCCTTGCCGATTCCTCATGCCAGGCCCAATATCTACCGACATCAGATGCTGTGTACAGATTCACATGCCCGTCCCTCAGTTCTGCCAGCATCTCTGTCAGCACCTCTTGCAACTGAGTGTTTGTCATATTCGGACTTATGCGTTTCTTGTATTGAGTGTGCACAGCATTCCAATCCAGTCCATACTCCTGCGCTTTATAATCCAAGAAACAATAGTGCTCGTCAATCATCTGCCACAGAGCCTCGAAGTTCCCCTCCGGCGTGTTCTCAAACGTTTCCTCGTTCACACAACTCACCAATGCGAGTATTGCAAACAAAGTAAACAATATATGTCTCATAACGGCGCAAATTATGTGGCAAAATTAAGCATTTAATGCCGCATAACCAAGAAATACACACATTTTTGTCGTTAAATACTCTGCATCTCCTATTACTCTAATGCTTGTAGTCTTTTCTCGAAATATCTATAGTGGCATAGCCTGTTCAATATAGTGACTTTGACGATTCACTATATTAACTTCGCCTATTTACTATAGTAACATTTTGGGGCTTTTGTTTTGTTTATACATTATTATTTGTAACTTTGCAGCGTCATACCTAATATTTAAATGTATGAGTACGCAAGCGATGACCCGTAAGATAGCAGACTACTTCAAGACCCAACCCGTCCTGAAAGCATGGTTGTTCGGATCTTTTGCCCGTGGAGAAGCTACGCCAACGAGTGATGTGGATATCCTTGTAGTATACGACGATGCCGCACGTGTAAGCCTTCTAACCCATGCCGGTATGATTGTAGATCTGGAGGAGATTCTTCAAAGGCCTGTGGACATTGTTGAAGACGGGACATTATTGCCCTTCGCTGTACCAAGTGCAAACCGTGACAAAAAACTGATTTATGAGAGAGCCACTTAGAGATCGCGGTCGTTTAGAGCATATTATTGAAGCCATAGACCGACTCCTATCAAGGACCGAAGGCTTGAAAATAGAGGATCTTCGCAAAGACCCTATATATTACTATGGTATTGTAAAGCATATAGAAATTGTTGGCGAGGCTGCATATAAGTTGACTCCTACCTTTCGTGATATGCATCCCGATACGCCTTGGAACAAGATTATTGCCATGCGTCATGTCTTGGTTCATGGATATTATCAAATTAGTGACAGAGAAGTACTATACGTTATAGAAGACGACCTTCGTCCACTTCGTAATCAGATTGCCCAATATCTTGAAAACACCGACTGGAGCCAGTGGGAAGGACAAGACTACGATTATACTAAATAAACCATAAAACCATTGAACTGAAAAAGCATCCTTCGACCTTCACATATTGTTATGAAAGCGATATATAACGCATTAGTAATGCATAGCACGAAGCATTATTAATCTTCCGCCGGAAGATCTATAGTCTTTTTACAAAACATCTATAGTGACATAGCCTGTTCAATATAGTGACTTTGACGATTCACTATATTAACTTCGCCTATTTACTATAGTAACATTTTGGGGCTTTTCCTTTAACTTTTTGTTGAAATTTTACACGACTCAGCATAGATTATGCAAGCATAACTCTGCCTTCTTGCTTCTCTTCGTTACGCAAGCGTACTGAAGAAACGATTTCACTGCTTAAAAATTTTGACCATTAAAAATTAATATGTAAATTTGCCGGCAGTAATTCAAATATTATTCGCCTATGAAGTAAAATGAGCACGAAGTAGTACGTGCATCTTGAACATATTGGAAAAGCGTTACGCTTATATTCTGGCCTTTGAAACTTCGACAACTTCAAGAACCACCAGGAGTAAAGCAATGACGCTCACGCTGATTGGCGTGGGCTTTACTCAAATATTTGGTGGTAGGTAGTCGAAGACCTCAAAGGCGAATATACAGAGTTTTGTCCGCGCTTTTTTGTGCACGTTTTTGAATGCAATCCATTCCCTAGAAGGACAAACCTTAATCAATTATTAACTTTGTCCGCGTAAAGAGTGGACTTAAAACAAAACAATTATGAAAAAATTATTGTTATTAATGGCAGTGGTCGTTTCTGCTAGCGTATATGCGACTGTGGAATTAAGGACTAGCACTAAAGCTAATGAAGTTATTGAAATCAGTGCCGAAGAGGATTACGTGAAGGTATTTTCAAGAATAAAATGTATGGAAATATCAAAAGATGATGGGTTAACTACTGCTGGATGGTATGATGTATATAAGAGGAAAAATATGAGTGGAGGATTCTATCTTGAAACTGGTTTTTTACAATATACTCCGATATACAAAAATACAACATCTTCTTATAAGGGAGTGAATGTTTCTTCTTATAAATATTATGCAGAAACTAAATCTTATAAGATTTTCTTCTCATTTTGATCAAGGGGAATCATGGAGTTCCATTATCCACTTAAATAAATCAAGAGACTAAAGCATAATCCTCTTGGAACACAAAAGGAGGAGTAAAGGAACTGCGAATTCATGATGTATGAATAAAAGAACCGCACTTGTCACTTCGCGCTGGCAGGTGCGGTTTGTTATGAAACAGCGTAAACTGGCGCATAGTTAGAAAGGTTCTTGCTCCATTAAATTACGCAAGCGGCAAGCCGATTAGGCGAACTTGTGGCGATAGGTTCGCCAACTTATCGCCATAGGTTAAGTTAACTTAAGCGTTTAGGTTAATATAACCTATGGACAGAGATAATATTTATCTGTTTTGCCTGAAAATAGTTTGTTAGGGTTTATATGAAGACAAGTTTTTTCAGGGTTAATGACAGCATTTACAAGACCTAGGTCTTACGGCAAGAAGACGCAGGTCTTATGGCAATAAGGTCTAGACCTTGTGGAGGTAGGGATAGTAATGCTTCGCACGGAGCGATAGTATTCCTCCACGCATAGGGATAGTAATGCTTTGAGGGAGGCGATAGTATCGGAAAAGTTCAAATAAATTTGACTTTTCGCTCAATTTGCACTATCTTTGTCGCCCGAAAGTAGTAAAATTAAATATATAAAGGTATTATGGCACAACAAGAAGACGTTTTTAAGAAGATAGTTGCACACTGCAAGGAATATGGTTTCGTGTTCCCCTCAAGTGATATCTATGACGGACTGGGCGCAGTATATGACTACGGACAGAACGGTGTGGAACTGAAGAATAACATAAAGCAGTATTGGTGGCAGTCGATGGTGTTGCTGCACGAGAATATCGTGGGCATAGATGCTGCCATCTTCATGCACCCCACAACATGGAAGGCATCAGGTCATGTTGATGCTTTCAACGACCCTCTCATTGACAACCGCGATTCAAAGAAGCGCTATCGTGCTGATGTGCTGATTGAGGACCAGTTGGCAAAGTACGACGAGAAGATTCAGAAGGAGGTGGATAAGGCTGCCAAGCGTTTTGGTGACAGCTTTGACGAGGCTCAGTTCCGCTCGACCAATGCCCGCGTGATGGAGTATCAGCAGAAGCGCGATGCTCTGCACGAGCGTTTCTCGAAGGCTCTGAACGACAATAATCTGGAGGAGTTGCGACAGATTATCCTCGATGAGGAAATCGTATGCCCCATTAGCGGTACACGTAACTGGACAGAAGTACGTCAGTTCAACCTGATGTTTAAGACTGAGGTCGGCAGCACAGCAGAAGGTGCCAGCACCATTTATCTGCGTCCTGAAACGGCACAGGGTATCTTCGTGAACTACCTGAATGTGCAGAAGACAGGCCGCATGAAGCTGCCCTTCGGTATCGCACAGATTGGTAAGGCTTTCCGTAACGAAATTGTTGCCCGTCAGTTCATCTTCCGTATGCGCGAGTTCGAGCAGATGGAGATGCAGTTCTTCGTAAAGCCCGGCACAGAGCTGGAGTGGTTCTCGAAGTGGAAGCAGACTCGTATGGCTTGGCATCTGGCTTTGGGCTTCGGTGCAGAGAACTATCGTTTCCACGACCACGACAAACTGGCACACTACGCCAATGCTGCTACGGATATCGAATTCCACATGCCCTTCGGCTTCAAGGAGGTAGAAGGCATTCATTCTCGTACAAACTTCGACCTCAGTCAACATGCCAAGTACAGTGGCAAGAAGATAGAATACTTCGACCCAGAAGCAAACGAGAGCTATACACCGTATGTTATTGAGACCAGTATCGGCGTTGACCGTATGTTCTTGAGCGTGATGTGTCATAGCTACTGCGAGGAGCAACTGGAGAATGGTGAGACACGTGTAGTTCTTCGTCTGCCTGCAGCCCTTGCTCCTGTGAAGCTCGCTGTATTCCCCCTCACGAAGAAGGACGGAATGCCCGAGAAGGCACAGGAAATCATCAAGGACCTGCGCTTCCACTTCAACTGCAAGTACGAAGAGAAGGACCAGATAGGTAAGCGTTATCGTCGTATGGATGCTATCGGTTGTCCCTACTGCGTGACCGTGGACCAGCAGACAATGGTGGACGACACCGTTACGCTGCGTGACCGCGACACAATGGAACAGCATCGCGTAAACATTGCCGACCTGCGTTCTATCATCGAGGATAAGGTAAGCATCACCAGTCTCCTAAAGAAACTCATCTGATGAAGAAGTACCTAGAATACCTAGTTTGTCTAGTATGTCTAGTTGGCTTGGCATGTCTGGCTTCCTGCTCTGAAGAAGAACAGGAGTACGATCCTTACTATAACTGGCCGGCTCGTAATGCTGCCTGGTATGAACAGATAGCAGATTCGGCACGGAAGAATGCCGATGGGAAATGGCTCATGCTGAAAAGCCTTCAACAGTCTCAAAGCTACAATTCAGGAAGCGTTACAGATAGCATTTGCGTGCACATCATCAGTCAGGATGCCACTCTTGCCAATCCTGTCAGTCCTAAGTGGAACGACACCATAAGAATCAGTTATCGCGGTTGGCTTATGCCTACAACTTATAAAGTCAATGACGACAACGAACAACTGGTGGACTCTGTGATGCAGGAGGTCTTCGACCAGAGTTACTATGGACCTTTCGACCCAGAGAAGGCTTTACCGCGTCTGTCGGCAGTGTCGCTCTTCGTAGATGGTTTTCACACTGCGCTGCAGTATATGGTGGCAGGCGACAACTGGCTGGTGTACATCCCATACCAGTTGGCATACGGAACCACCGCCCACGGCACAATACCCGGCTACAGCACGTTGCTGTTCCACATACACATGGCTGCCGTCTATCCAAGTGGCAGCGGCGTTCCCGACTGGCAATAGAAATCGTAGAGGTGAGTGTAGCTCGCCAATACGTTTTTGTATCTAAGCACAGGGGTGGCTACGGCCTCCCCTTTTGCGTTATATACCTGTACGATTGATGGTGGCACTTCGCCTAAGAATTGGGTATAGTGAAATTCGTGTCCGCGATATTCTCTTCCGTCCAATGTGAACTTTCGATAGCCCAACGAAAGCTTGCGGTCTGCCTTACGAGCCGTAATCTTATAAGGGAATACACCACACATGGGGTACTCACCATCGTCAGTAACAATACTTTGGCACAAGTACATCATGCCGCCGCACTCGGCAATGATTCGACCTCCACGCTCGGCAAAGTCCTTAATAGCCAAACGACATGCTTCGTTCTTCACCAATGCCTCAAGATGCTTCTCAGGATACCCTCCTGGGAGATATAACAATTGATAATTGACAATTCTTTCCCCGCTTAGCTCTGAAAGCGTCCCTATGGGCCGAGCGGACAATTGATAATTAAAGTCTTCTGGGTTGAAGAAATCAACGGGACCGAGAGATGCAAGGCGGTCGATGGTTTCCTGATAGAGGAAAGAAAACGATTCGGCATTCCGCGCTATTAAGGTTCTAAAATTCTCTGCCATTTGACGTGTTCCTCCAATAGTTTTATCAGTTCATTATTCTCGGTTTGTTCCGAGAAGTCGAGTCCAAGATATCGTGACCCCTGTTCAAGCGAAGCATCCTTGGGCAGATAGCCTAAGCACTCGATATGTAAATCGTCGCACACTTGTTGCAACATATCGAAATGCCGCTGCGAGCTTACCTTATTAAAAATTACGCCTGCGTATGTAAGGTCGGGACGGAAGTTGATGAAGCCTTGCAGCAAGGCAGCCATGCTATAAGCCGCAGAACGGGCATCAACAACAAGCACTATAGGCAATCCAAGTATTCTTGCAATCTCTGATGAAGAACCTCGGTCGCGGTCGTAACCGTCGAACAACCCCATCATTCCCTCCACAATGGCAATATCGGCTCCAGCTGTATAATGAGTGAACAACTCATGCAGATGTTCTTCAGAGGCGAAGAAAGAGTCGAGGTTTACACTGGGCCTTCCGCATACCCGTTCGTGGAACTTCGTATCAATATAGTCCGGTCCACACTTGAATGGTTGAACCCTGTAGCCGTGTTCCCGATACAAAGCCATTAGACCACGTGCTATGGTAGTCTTTCCTGAGCCGCTATGCGGTGCTGCTATGAGGAATTGTGCTTTCATCAGCGCAAAGGTAAGAAATAATTGATAATTGATAATTGATAATTGATAATTATTTCTTATCTTTGCGAGCAAATCTTGGCAACTGGGTGCCTATAAAGGGTACTTCGGTGTAAGGGAATCCGGTGAAAGTCCGGGGCTGTACCTGCAGCTGTAATCCCCGTCAATGGGTCTGCTCGACAAAAGCCACTGAGCAATCGGGAAGGTGAGCGGACTGGGGAAAGCCAGAAGACCTACCAAGTTTTAACATATACGCACGCTCAGGAACAAGCGAGGGCGGAAATAATGAAAGGAAGACTAAGTCTGACAATCGGGATGGCCATGATGGTTATATCCCACACGTTGATGGCACAGACGATACTCCGCACGGACACCATTCAGGAGGTCGTCGTTACAGGTACTGGTACTCAGCACCTGTTGAAGAATGCGCCCGTACAGACAGAGGTAATCAGCCGTAAAATGCTTGACAGTTTCGGTGGCAAGAGCATAGAAGAGATATTAAGTGGACTTACTGCATCCTTTGCCTTCGCTGAGGGCGATATGGGTGCTCAGATGCAGTTGAACGGCCTCGGTAATAACTACATTCTTATCCTTATCGACGGCAAGCGTATTCACGGCGATGTGGGCGGTGAGAACGACTTGGGACTCATTGACCCTCACGATATAGAACGCATAGAGATTGTAAAGGGCGCGCAGAGTGCCTTGTATGGAAGCGATGCTATGGCTGGTGTCATAAACATCATCACTAAAAAGCATACGGAAAAGGGCTTCTTGTTAGATAATACCACACGATATGGCTCGCACAACGACCTGCGCCAGCACAATACCTTTGCTTTCAATTTGAGAAAGGTGGGAAGCCAAACGAAATTCCAGATGCAGCGCAACGATGGTTGGCAAAATACTGCAAGGGAATTTGCCGAAGGCACGATTCTTACAGATAGTAAGAACAAAACGGTGAACGAGTTTCGCAACTGGCAACTTGCAGAACGTCTGACCTATCAGCCATCAAAGAATCTTGAAATGTATGCCGAAGGAAGTTACTATATAAAGCACATTTGTCGTCCGAGGAAGGGCAACCACCCCAGTTGCGATGTCTATACTTATGACCTCCGCTACAATAACGCTTCGGCATCGATGGGTGGAAAGTTGTACTTGGGGAATGGAAATGGAAAAGTGAAGAGTGATTCAAATACGAGTCGAAAGAACTATCTCACGCTGGATGTCGATTGGAACAAACATGCCTATTTCTACGACTATACGGAAAAGACATACGAAAACGTGCTGTTAAAGGGCGAGAAGTACGGTCCTTTGAATGGTACGTGGTATTCTGTGCCTATGATGCCCGGTCAGAGTAAGTTGCAGAGCGACCAGCAGCGGGTGATGACACAACTGAAAGGAATATTCTACCTGCCTTATGAGAATACCCTGCACGCTGGAGCGGAATACAGGTACGACTATCTTAATGCCCCTGATAGAACGGAAACTGGAACGGCAGACGACTGGACGACAGCCCTGTATGTTCAGGATGAGTTCGATAAACTGAAATGGCTTAACGTTACGGCCGGTCTGCGAATGGTTGGGAATAGAAACTTTGGCGTGCGCCTTACTCCTAAGGTCAGTGCCATGTTCTCGGCAGGTGATTTCCGATTCCGATTGGGTTGGAGTCAGGGTTTCAAGACTCCGACTGTCAAAGAATTGCACTACCGTTATCTGCATGTGATGGGCAGTAGCACGTTCTTCAATATTGGCAACAGAAACCTTAATCCCCAGACCAGCAACTACTATTCTGCCAATGTTGAGTATCGTGGTCGAAAGGTTACGGCATCTGTCACTGGGTATCTGAATCGGTTGGACAATATGATAGCACTGACGAATGTCTCCGTCGGTGAGATTCCCGCAGGCATAACCACAGCATATCTTGGCGATGGCAGCGGTAGTGTTCAGGCTCGTATGTATAAGAATATGGACGATGCTCAAACCTATGGCGTGGACGTTACGTTATCATATAAGGTAATAAAGGACCTGACTCTGACGGCGGCATACAGCTATCTTGATACTGAAGCTAATCTCTATGATGTATCTAAGAACAAGATGATCAATGTGGTCATTGATGGTACAGCACACCATAAATGGAGCGCCTCGGCTATGTATACCCACACGTTCTGTTCACGCTATAAATTTGGTGTTAACTTATCGACACGTGGCAGTAGCAAGCGCTTTTATCAGAACAATGGTGATGGAAAGAAGTATCAGATATGGCGTATAAACACTACTCACGACTTAGGGAAGACGGGAAAGAAACTGGCTTATAGGCTGGAACTGGGTGTGGACAATATCTTTAATTACGTTGACCGTATGATGCATCCCTATCACTTAGGTAACAATACGTCAGGAACAACGGTGCATGGCACCTTCGCTATAAAGTTCAATTACGGAAAGAGAGTTAATCAACATAATTTATCAACCAAACAACAAACAAACAATGAAGAAGATTAAATCTTTCATGCTGGCTACCTTGGCTCTTTGCATGGTAGCCCCTGTGTTCACCTCTTGTGGTGATGATGACGACGAAACGTATGCTAACATCGTTTCTGAGTACAGTTACAACGACAACAAGGTTGCCGCTCAGAAGGCAAAGTCTGGCAAGAGCGAAGCCGTGCTGCTGGTAGCCTTCGGTTCCACTTGGAACAACGCATTCCTGGCATTCGATGCCACTCAGAAGGCTTACGAAGAGGCATTCCCCAATGCCGATGTCTATGTCAGCTTCTCAAGTGACATCTGTATCAACCGTGCCAGCGTTGGTGAGAACGAGGACGACAATGGCAACATTGTAAAGCGTGACTATTATGAGCCTCGTTACTTGCTGCATGCTATCGGTGCTGCCAAGTACAGCAAGATTTACGTACAGTCGCTGCAGGTTATTCCCGGTGAGGAGTTTGCCGCAGTGGTTGCCAGCGTGAAGAAGTTCATGAACAACGGTTACATTGCCAGCGCTCATCTCGACGACGAGTATCTGGCTAAGTTGGAAGAGGATAAGGCCATCTTCCTGGGCCTGCCCTTGCTGAACGACTCTATTGAGGATGTCAACGAGGTTGCCAAGCAATTGGATGAGCTGTATAAGAACGAGGATGGTGTTGTGGCTTTCATGGGTCACGGTAACCCCGACACCTACGACACTTTCAAGGCTAATGTTCGCTACACTCAGCTTGAGAATGCACTGCAGGCCATCAATGCCAACAAGTATTTCGTGGGAACTGTTGATATGCCAGACAACTACAAGCAGGATGTAATGGCTCGTATGAAGGACAAGGGTATTAACAGCGGCAAGGTTAATCTGCACGCCCTGATGTCTATTGCTGGTGACCACGCTCATAACGACATGGCTGGCGAAGGCGAAGACTACTGGGATGCCGATGAGCCAGAGAGCGAGGACAACAGTTGGTTCGAGTACTTCAATCACAACGGCTATACCCCCGTTGTATCTATGCCTGCAACGAGCAAGCATCCCTTGGGTCTGCTTGAGCTTCCTGGTGTACTGAATGTATGGATCAACCACACCAAGAATGCTGAATTCCTGGAGGATGCTTACCACAGCATGTATCCTGAAGAGTAATATCTATCCAATCTATCTATATGTGTAAAGTGGAACTCCATGCGGTACTTTGTTGCCGTGTGGAGTTCTTTTAACCAAAGAGAATTCATCCTATGAGGAAAACAATGTTCATGCTGACCGTCTTGTGTCCATTACTTGTGATGGCACAAACTGGCAAAAAGACGACGAAGGTTGACAGCCTACGTTCGCAGACTCTGAACCCTGTAGTCATAACGGGTACAGGTACCTATCACAAGGCTGACGACTCACCTGTGGCAGTCCAAGTTATTACTGCCAAGGAACTGCAGAATGCACAGGTAAGCAGTCTGCAGGATGCACTGGCTAAGCTGACCTCTAGCGTCACCACCCACACCAATGGTATGGGCACGTTCGTCAATTTCGGAGGCGTTAGCGATGACTATATCGTTATCATGGAGAACGGCAAGCGTCTCACCGGCGATGACCGTTGGGAGCGTATAAGCATGAATAACGTCAAGCGCATTGAGATATATAGCGGAGCAGCATCGTCGCTCTATGGTAGCGATGCCATAGCTGGTGTCATCAATGTCATCACTGAGGACGGAAAAGAGCTTGTGTCTGCGTCAGCCGAGACACGCATCAGGGATAACGGTCGTCTCGACCAGAACATTGACGTGGACATCAGTGCTGGGAAGTTCAGTTCGCAGACCTCTTACACCCACCGCCAAGCCGATAACTGGCAGGTTAACCGCTATCAGACCTTCGATGAAGGCGGCACTCAGGTACTGAAACTTACAGGACGCCCTATGTCCGTAGGCTACGGTAGCAACAATGTAAACCAGCGACTCGAATGGAAGTTTGATGACAAATGGTCGGTCTATCTGCGCGGTTCATTCTACGACTACAATACCCATCGCCCGTCCGATGCTACATACTTCGCCCAGAAGAAGACCACGACAGCAGGGACAGACACCTATACATACACTTCAAAGAAAGCATACACCTACGACCTTCACCACCAGACCTACGCTTACGGAGGTGGAGCACGTTGGTCGCCCAACAAGAAGATTCACATCTATCTCGATGTATATAGCGACAACTTCACATCCTCCTACGATTACTGGCAGACTGATACCAAGGAAGCCTACGACGAGACTCGCAAGCGCACTCATTACATCAACGAAAACCTGCGTGGTATCTTCCGTTTGGCCAAGTGGAACAAACTGACTGCTGGTGCAGAGATGGTGCAGGAGAGCCTTACGAGTCAGAGCGACAACATAGATTCGGAACGAACCAATACCTATAATATCTATGCTCAGGACGAGATAAACATCGTAAAGGGATTGGAAGGTATCGTGGGTGTTCGCTACACTCAGAACGATAACTTTGGTGCAGCTTTTACGCCCAATGCAGGTTTGTTTTATCACATCAAGGGCTTCCGCGCCCGCTTTAACTACGCAGGTGGTTATCGTACTCCTACGCTGTCGCAGCTTTATGCTACAGACCAGGCTAAGACAACCTCGCGATACACTATCAACAATCCCAATCTTCAGCCCGAGAAAAACCACTTTCTGAACCTTAATCTCGAATACAGCAACCACTGGATGCGACTGTCTGTTAGTGGATTCCTGAACAAGATTCGCGACATGATTAACTATCGTACTATGACCAATGCTGAGATTGCAGCCGATGCAACCCTTACGGCATTACAGACTGAAGGCTGGACAACCATTCGTCAGCGCGATAACATCGATAGGGCAACATTGCGAGGAATAAGCACTTCTGTTCGCTTCCTTCTGCCCAAGGGCGTTACTATCGGCGGTGGCTACACCTTCACGGACAGCGAGGCCGAGACGCAATCACTTGACAACGCCACTCAACTCTATGTTGTCACAAAAACACCCGTGGACAAGAGTGTGAAGCACGTCGGGAATGTCAGCGCGGCATGGGACAAGACTTGGAGCCGTAAGTGGGGCAACTATCATTTCAATGTCAGTCTCAATGGTCACATTCAGAGTCGTCGATATAGCAGTACCTACGGCTATGCCGATGGAATCGGTCAGTGGGATCTGATCACACGACATGTCTTCACATTGAAGCACTTTACCCTTGAGCCTGGACTTGGTATAGAGAACCTATTTAATCAACGCGATACATCGTATTGGAGTTCCAACTTCTCGACCATCAACCCTGGTCGTTCCATCATTGCCTCCCTGCGCCTACGATACTAATAAAAATGTAATTCGTAATTAAAACTTCATAATTATTTCGTATCTTTGCCCTTGTGTTCAATCTTCAATATTAATCTTCAATGTCAAAAATCATAATCGCCGGCATTGGTCCGGGAAGCAAGGAAGACATCACACCTGCTGTACTGGAAGCCGTAGGCAAAGCCGATGCCATTGTTGGATATAAATACTATTTCCAATTCATCGAGCCTTACGTTAAGGAAGGGTGTGAGTGTATTGACACTGGAATGAAGAAAGAATGTGAACGTGCTGAGCAGGCATTCCAACTGGCAGAACAAGGAAAAACAGTAGTTGTCATATCATCTGGTGACGCAGGTCTCTACGGAATGGCTCCGCTTGTTTATGAAATGGCGAAGGCACAATGTAGCAATGTAGAGATATCCGTTCTACCAGGCATTAGCGCCTTTCAGAAAGCAGCATCTCTGTTGGGTGCTCCTATAGGACATGATGTTTGCATCATCTCGCTTAGCGACCTGATGACACCATGGGCACTCATTGAGAAACGTATAAAGGCAGCAGCTATTGGCGATTTCGTCACAGCCATCTATAATCCGAAGTCGCACGGGCGCTATTGGCAACTTTATCGCCTCGTAGAAATATTCCTTCAAGAAGGTCGTTCGCCCGAAACGCCCGTCGGCTACGTCCGTCAGGCTGGTCGCGAAGAGCAAGAGGTAAAACTGACCACCTTGGGACAATTCGATCCAGAGGATATAGATATGTTTACCGTCGTATTGATAGGCAATTCGCAATCATATATTGCTGATGGTAAGTTTATCACACCTCGCGGTTATTATCGTGAGCAATCACAAGAAGATGTTAAGCCAGGCCAATCCATCATGATGGAAAGTTTCCGTACTATCCTTTCTGAGATGAAACATCCTGATGTGCCCAAGTGGCGCCTCTGGCCATTGCTTCATGCTATCCACACGACGGTTGATTTCGGTATGGAAGAATGCCTGTGGATGGATGAACGTGCGACGGAGATTATATATAATAGGGTAAAGGACGAAACCCTGAAACACATAGTGACCGATGTCACAATGGCTGCAAGCGGTATCCGTAAGGGGGCTCTGGAGAGACTGGGTATTCAGGTACATTGCTATATCAACGACACTCGTTCTAAGCAGATGGCTGACGAGAAAGGCATCACTCGCAGTCAGGCTTGTATGCAACTGGCAGCGGAGGAATATCCCGAAGCTCTCTACGTTGTGGGTAATGCTCCGACAGCTCTCTTCGAAATTTGCGATTTGGTGCGTAAGGGCAAAATGCGTCCGGCTGGCATCATTGCAGCTCCAGTGGGTTTTGTGCATGTCTGCGAAAGTAAACATGCCGTTAAGACATTGAAGCAGATTCCAAAGATTATCATCGAGGGTAGGAAAGGCGGCTCTAATCTTGCAGCAACCCTTTGTAACGCCATACTTACTTTTAACGATGCCGAACAACTGAAACCAGGCCGCGATCTGTAACTAATTGACAATGGATAATTGATAATTGACAATTATGATTAGATTCATTGTAATAGGAATTACGGATAATCCGCAGCCTTGGTTCACTCCAGAGGTGTTGGAGATTATCAATAACGGCAAAGTATTCTCAGGTGGCAAACGTCATCACGAGATAGTCGCTCCGTTGCTCCCATCCGATGCCCAATGGATAGACATCACCGTACCCCTTGATGATGTATTCAAACAGTATTCACAACTCCCCTCCTTCGGGGAGGGGATGGGGGTAGGCTGTGTTATCGTCTTTGCCTCCGGCGACCCGTTGTTCTTTGGTTTTGCCAATACCATTAAGCGGAAGATTCCAGAGGCTGATATAGTTGTTTATCCAACCTTCAACTCTCTGCAAATGTTGGCTCATAAGTTGGTGATGCCCTATCATGATATGCGTATAGTTTCGCTTACGGGCCGTCCTTGGCAGGAGTTCGACCGTGCGCTCATCGAACGAGCTGACAAGATAGGAATTCTTACCGACCGCGAACATACACCATCGGCTATTGCCCAGCGCATGTTGGAATATGGATATAAGGATTATCAGATGCACATTGGTGAACATTTGGGTAATCCCAACGAGGAAAAGGTAACCACGCTATCCCTCGAAGAAGCCACCCGTCAAGAAGTTTCTATTCCGAATTGCGTGATTGTAGAGTCTCTCACCTCTCACCTCTTACCTCTCACCTCTAATTTTGGTCTCCCCGATACCGAATTTACTCTCCTTGATGGTCGTGAGAAGATGATAACCAAAATGCCTATCCGTTTATTGACGCTTCAGGCTCTCGATCTTCCTAAGAGACATGTACTTTGGGACATAGGCTTCTGCACAGGTAGCGTTTCCATTGAGGCCCGTCTCCAGTTTCCTCATCTACAGATAGAGGCTTTCGAGATTCGTCCGGAGTGCGAGGTCATCATACAAAAGAATGCCCGTCGCTTTGGAGCTCCGGGTATCAACGCCCATATGGGTGACTTCCTCACAACAGATATCAGTGAACTTCCACACCCCGATGCCGTCTTCATCGGCGGTCACGGCGGATGTCTGAAGGAAATCATGGTGAAGGTACTGATCGTGTTGGCTCCTGAAGGCGTGATAGTGATGAACAGCGTCATTGCTCCCAAGGTGCTTACCGATAGTCGTCAACTTTGGGATGAAGCCTGCGCAGAATTAGGGCTTAGACAAGACCCACCAATAAGAATACAACTTAACGACAATCACCCAATTACCATATTACGATGCAGAAGATAGCGATTATACAGATTTGCGAGGCTGGTGGCGATATAGCTGCTACGCTAAAGCGCCAACTATATGCCACAACCATCCAACGCACAGATGTTGGCAAGGAATGGAAGCAGTTCGATGCTTTCGTATTCATCGGAGCTATGGGTATCTGTGTCCGTACGATTGCGCCTTATGTCAAAGATAAGCACGAAGACCCTGCAGTAGTCTGTATCGACTCGATGGGGCAGAATGTCATATCCGTGCTCAGTGGTCATATTGGAGGTGCTAATGAGCTGACGCGAGATATTGCTGGTATTCTTGGAGCACATGATGTTATCACCACTCAAAGCGACAATGCCGGACTATGGGCTTTAGATACATTTGAGCAGCGCTTCGACTGGCCTGTAGCCAGTGATATCGATGATATGAACGACTGCATCTTTGCTTTCGTTAATCGTAAACCAACGGCTCTGCTACTGGAGGCTCGCGACGAGGGTACCGACTATCTGGAGTCAACCAAGCCAGACCACGTGACCATTATCAATGACATTTGCGAAGCCGATCCGAGGAAATACAAACTATTGATTATAGTATCGCCATACAATCGCTCTGCACCTTATGGTATGCTCGAACTTCATTTCGTGCCAATGGTGGGAACTATAGGCTTTGGCTTGGCACATCACCCAGAGAATTATATATCCATTTATGACGAAATCGATGAGGCTTTTGCAGAAAGAGGTATTCTTCCTTGTTCTCACCGCTATTGTACTATCGATGTAAAAGAGGACGAGGATTTTTGTGCAATGCTTGAAGACGAATATGATGAAGAAGTAATGTTCTATACTGCCGAGGAACTTGCCGCTGTCGAAGTTCCAAATCCGAGCAATACTGTTGCGAAACATGTTGGTACGCCCAGCGTCTGTGAGGCTGCTGCTATCCTCGGCTCCAATCACGGCAAACTCATCATTCCAAAGATTAAGGGAAAGAACTGGACAGCAGCCCTTGCCATCGATTATTGTCATCTCAGAAACCAACAGGGCCATATTGAGATTGTTGGTGCAGGTCCTGGTGCCCCAGACTTGGTATCAGTAAGAGGTCGCAAGATGCTTGAGAAGGCCGACCTTATATTATACGCAGGCTCGTTAGTGCCTAAGGCTCTCACCGAATGTCACAAGCCTGGTGCAGTTGTACGGTCATCGGCTGATATGAATCTTGAGGAGCAATGCGCGTTGATTAAGGAGCATTACGACAAAGGTCATTTCATAGTTCGTCTGCATACCGGTGATCCCTGCATCTTTGGTGCCATTCAGGAACAGATGGCCTTCTTCGACCGCGAAGGCATGTCGTACCACATCACCCCCGGCATCTCCTCATTCCTCGCTGCTGCCGCGGAACTCCGTTCACAGTTCACCATCCCCGAACGCACGCAGACCATCATCCTCACCCGAGGCGAAGGACGCACACCTATGCCCGAGCGCGAGCAACTCCACCTGCTGGCACGCTCGCAATCGACCATGTGCATCTTCCTCTCCGCCTCCATCGTCGATGACGTGCAACGGCAACTCCTCCAGCATTATTCCGAGGACACTCCTGTGGCGGCATGCTACCACCTGACGTGGCCCGACCAAAAGATATATCGTGGTCAACTGAAAGACCTTGCCCACATCGTCCACGACAACCACCTCACCCTAACGACTATGCTCGTGGTGGGCGAGGCCATCGACAACCGACACGGACTATCGGAACTGTATAACAAACATTTTACCCACCTCTTCCGCAAGGGTCAAGGTGGGGAATAACCAAGAAAAGATTTAGAGGAAACTATTTGCTGTAGCGTTCGCCGACAAATCCTTTTCCCGTCTCGCCCGTCATGAGGTCGAAGTGGAGGAACAGGGGCGGCGTGGGCGACAGGTCGTAGTAGTCCATTTCCGCAATGGACAGGGCGAAGTATTCCATCTGGTCGTACCGCTCATAAAGGCGCGAAAGCACGGCATTGTGGTCGTATATCCAGCGCTTCACGTCGTCGGGGACATGAAAGTTCACCATGCCTGCGCAACGCACGGAAATATTGTCGGCGTACGCCACCAGTTCTACGTTCGGGTTCTGTTGTAGTTCCGTCCATACGGCCTTGCGTGCCGAAGTGGCAAAGTAGAGCGTCGTGCCCTCCTGCTTCATCACCTGGAAGATGCGCAACTTAGGCACGGGCGTGCCTTCGCCACCCACCGTGGCGAAGGCTACCTCATTGTGCTTGCGCAGAAAGTCAAGTGCTCGTTCCATCCGTTTACCACTTCAGTTCGTCCTGCAGGATGATACCGTCCGTCATGGGGCTATCGGACTCCGTGAAGGCATTGGCCTTGTACTGGATGCAGAGCATGGTCAGGTTGTCCCGGCCTGTATTCTTCAGTGCGCGCTTACCATTGGGAGCCACGCGGACGATGGTGCCCTCCGATACGGGGAACTGCTCGCCATCTACCTGATACAGGCCCTCGCCTTTCAGGATGATATATAGTTCCTCGTGGGTCTTGTGCGTGTGCAGGAAACCGCTGTCCTGCCCGGGCACGAGCGTCTGGAACGACAGTTCACTGCCTGTAGCACCCACAGCCTGTCCGACAAACACCTTGCCCTGGATGGTCACGGGACCCATAGGCAACTCGTGCTCGATGATTTCATTGATTCGACCTACGCTCACGGCGCTGTAGTTCTCACCCGTCTTGATTGTCTCAATCTTTCTCATAGTCTTTTATTGTTTAATTAATGTTGTTTATTGTTGTTCTTGTTGTCTCTTTTATGATTCTCTTTCGTTTTTGCTGGTGCAAAGGTACGGCGAACTTTCGACCCGTGCAAGAAGGCACCGCACGGTAACTCGGTTACCAAAAAGTAGGAATTGGCATCACGACGAGACGAGGCGTTTCTGACGTTAACACACATTAACATTCCAAAACATTTGGCGGTTGGTAAACTTTTAGTTACCTTTGCGATGTTCAGCAAGAAATACTAAGGATTATGGCAGACATCAAGGTGGAATACATGGCCTGTCCGATAAGGCAAATCATCAGTCGCTTCGGCGACAAGTGGTCGCTCCTGGTGCTTTACGGCATCGACCGCAGCGAGACGGGCGTGATGCGCTTCAACGAACTGCGCCGCATGATGACGGACTGCTCCCAGAAGATGCTTTCGCAGACACTGAAGAACCTGGAGCACTACAACCTCGTCCACCGCGAGGTCTTTCCCGAGGTGCCGCCCCGTGTCGAGTACAGCCTCACGGAGACAGGCCGCTCTCTTATGCCATTCCTCCACCAACTCATCCAGTGGGCACTTGACCACTTCGACGACGTGGTCGCCCATCAGGTCGTCATTGATGCTTACTCCAAACCGTAGGCATAGACCAGCCCATACTTCTCGCACAGGCGGCGCAGTGTGCCGTCGGCTTTCATCTCTCGAATGGCGGCATTGACAAAGGCCAACAGCCCTTCCTGTCCCGGGCGCATTAGGATACCAATCTCGCCATGGGTAAAGGGGGCAGAAAGCAGGGGAGCTGATAGACGCTCATCAGTTTTGACATAATAGGGAGCTTCGGTTATCTCTGTTATCATCACATCACCTTGCCCTTCGGCTATCAGATTCGGAATCTCTTCATTACGAGGATGGACTATGAGGTTCGCCTGCGTTAGATGCTCACGGGCGAAAGCCTCGTTCAGACCACCAGGATTCACCACTACAGTCACTTCGGGCTTATCGATATCCGTCAGCGAACGGAATCGCCCAACGTCTTCTTTACGGCAGAGGATGGTCTTGCCGTTGACCAGATACCCTTCGGACATGAGCATCGTCTGCCTCCGTGCCTCAGTGATGGTGATGCCGCCCAAGGCCAGGTCGAAGGTCGGTGGGTCGCTGAGCACATCGTTGGAGAGCGTGGGCCACGAGGTGGGCACAAATTCCACCTCTACGCCCAATCGCTCGGCAATCAGTCGGGCGAGGTCGATGCCGAAGCCCCAATACTCATGTGTGTCTGGTTCCACGAATGAGAGCGGTCTGTAGTCGCCCGTCGTGCCCACAAGCAATCGACCACGCTGGCGTATCTCTATGAGTGCATGGAGGTCTATTTCAGTACCTGATGACAGAACGTAAGCGGAACGTTGCCCATTGTCCGTCCCAAAGAGCAGGGCTGCCACGATGGAGTCCTCAGGAAATAGTCGCGTACTGTCGAAATAGTAGAGTCCTGTCTCGCTGTCCAACCATCCACCCACATATCCCTCGTGCGACAGAGCATGTTTCACCACTGCATTGAGCGATGAGCGCGAAACACTGCCCTGCGTGGCGGCATACGATACGGCAATGCCTTCCCTGGCCTCCATCATCGTGCGCACGTTGAGGGTAAACCCGTCGGGATGACTCTGGGCGAACGCCCATACACGATCGGCCGTCTGCTCCGTCACCATTTGAGGTGTCGGGATGCGTCCCGAAGAACATGACACCACAGTCGCCACCGAGAATCCCAAGGTCAGCAGCGTCCAGAACAGGGGGAGGAATATTCTCTTCATCATACCTTATTCTGTCTGTCGGGTACAAAGGTACAACAAAGTGAGCGAACAACAAAACTTTATCTTACTTTACAGCAACGCGGCGGCCGCCTACGATGTAGATGCCGCGGGGCAGTCCTTCTGTCGATATGGTGCCACGGCGAATCAGCTGTCCAGTGAGGGAATAGACGTTGTTGTCCGCGAACCTTGAAGTTTGAGCGTCGGGAACGTTCTCCACGCCGGTGGGTAGTGTGTTATTGTTGGCCTCCCCATAGACGTTGGTCTGGTAGAACTTGACACGATAGGGCCACTGCTCTTCTGTCTTGTCAATCCAGCCCGTGAAGTTATGCGTCCAGTAGACGGTAGGCGCAGCGCTGACGACGAGCCATACATGGGAGCATCCGGCAGGGCAGTCGAACGCGATGGTGTGTTTGGCGTCGTTGTAGGTCGCGCGGTTCATGTCGCCGTAGACACGTGTACCGTCGTTCTTGAAAGCTACGAAGCCTATGCGCCATCCTGCGCGTGTGGTGTTATAAGCGGTATAGCCGTCAGCCCCGGCCTTACCCTCGAACTCGACGTAGAGTGTCGTGGCTCGTGATGGCGCGTTGATGCGTATGGCGTTGTTGCCATAATTCTCGATGCAGTCCTTCGCCTCGGGCCACCAGTAGCCGTCGTCGTCCTTAGTCATGGCCGTCTGTTTGCGCCAGCTGGCCTTGCCTGCTCCGGCAGAGCGTATGGGGTCGAGGTCGAAGGTGGTCATGCGTGCGCCCCACTCCCACAGCTCGTCGCCGAGCTGGCTTACCTTTTGGGTCGTGGTGCCCGTCATGCGGGTGCGCATATACGTCTCGAAGGGATCTTCAGGATCCTTGCAGTCGTTCCACAGGCGACCCACTGCATCCCAACCATGCTTGTGTACGAAGAGGTTCTGGATGAAGAAGTTCTCATAGCGGAGGTACCCGGCCAGAGGATGGCGGTGCATGCCGTTGAGCGAGTTCCAGAGCCACTCGTTGTCGTTGAGGAGCTTGTTGGGATAGAAGACGTAGGCCATCCACTGGGCGCACATCTCCCAGAAGGGGTTCTGGGTGGATTCGTGCCAATTGTACATCCATCCGTTCCAGTCGCCCTTGTCGCAGTGTACCTGGTACTGGAAGCAGTGCCCAATCTCGTGAGCCACGGTCTGTCCGCCGCGCGAGGTGTAGGCCCATCGGGAGAGCGAGAGCATACCGATTTGGTTGTCGATGCCGCTGCCTTCGGCTTTCCACTCGCTGGTGGAGTACAGGCGGATAATCATCTTATAGGTGTCGCTCTTCGACTTGCCTTGGTTGATGGTGATGAAGCCGAGTTTGTCGGCATACATCTCGAAAATCTTGTCGGCCGTATCCAATATGCCCGGTACGGCGCTTGGCACTTCGTCGCCGTATTCCTTCTCCCAGAAGAGCACCCAGTGCTTCGACTGGTAGGAGCGCTTGTAGGACCACTGGTTGCTGTTATCCTGCAACTTGGCATCCGAACCGCAGGCGCTGCCGCTGCAGTATATCTTCTTGTCCACTGCCTTGATGCGGGCGTTCAGAGTGTTAGCGGCCGCTTTCAGTTGGGCGTCGGAGAGCGTAAGGTCGGCAGTCTGTTCCTTGGCCGTGGCAACGGCTTCAGAAAGTGTCTCCCAAGCCTTGGCCTTGCGTTCCAAGCCTTGCCACCATTTCAGGACTTTGCCGGCGTATGTGATGCGTTCCTCAAGAGCCACATAGAGGGCGTGCGACGCCTCGGCTCCCGCCAGCGCTTTCTGCAGGGCGGTGCGTGCCTCGGCAAGGGCGGCGACATCGTATGTGGTGTGGCCTTCTTCGTCCGTCCCCGTTCCAACCAGTGCCTGTCGAGATGTCTCTAACGCAACGGCAAGGTCATCGGTGGCCGTCTGCTGCATTTTCTGGTTTTGAACCGTCTGGGCGTATGCCACCAAGTCGCTTAGGGCCTGAACCATATCGGTGACGTCAATCTCGCCCAGATAGTAGAGATGGAAGTCGTCGACACACAGGTAATTGCCCGTCGGGTTTGTGGTTTTCACGCCCACCTCCACGGGTTCGCCAGCCTCCACAATGGAAAAATCGGTGGCGTACGTCTTCATGCTGGTGACAACGGTCTGCGTCAGCCCTGCGTAGAGCCACGCACCCGTCTGAGCCTTGCCTTGGTTCGCCGTACTGCCACTGCCGCTTTGCTGAATGTGCAGGGCGTTGGCTGTCAGACGATAGCGTCCGCATGGCAGGTTATAAAGGGTCTGAGAAAGCAAGACGTCACCAATCTTGTTGCCGATGCTGGTCCATGCCTCCAGGTAATAGGTTCCCTGCTTTTTCGTGAAGACGCTGTTGCTCTGCTTGCTCATGCCCTTGACGGTCCAGCCCGCCGTGCCATCCACCTCGAACGAGGGGTTCACGAGATAGTCGGCGGTACATTCCACGGGCGAATCCTCCGAAGCGTTGAGCCAAAGGAAGGCCGCCAAGGTGGTCTTCAGGTTTTCATGGGCTTGCAGGACTACGTCCATCGGAGTTGCTTCTTCGTCGTAGGCCGTCCGAGCCTTGTCAATGGCCGTCTTCAGTTCGTCGGCTCCACGGCCTGTTCCGTCGCCATACTGCTTTAGGGCCTCCTCCAGCGTGGTGGCGAGTTCGGCCTTGCAGTCTGCCATGCTTTTGGCTATAATCTGGACGTAGTCGATGAGCAGATTGGCGGAACTGCCCGAACCCGTGTTCTCGGCCGAACGGTAACCAATCTGTATCTTCCCCTGCGTCTCCTTGGTCAGCGTGAAGGTAATCTGGTCCAGTGTCCACTCCTTCGAGGGATAGCCGTTGAGCGTCGAGACAACGGCATCGCCACTTTGTGGAATCCAGGCCAGCAGGGAATGGCCCTTCGTGGCGCTCTTTCCGTTGTAGGTGGGGGCCGACACAGTGTAAACGCCCGCAGGCAAAGTGACGGTCTGGCTGTAGGTCATCTCCACACCCCAGCCGGTGGATAGGGCGAGTGCGCCGCCCGTTGAACCTTCGTAGCCCTGTGCGGGCACTTCTCCGCCGTTGAACGTACCGGCAAAACCGTACTCATAGATGCCAGTGATGGTGTAATCGACGGTGAAACCCTGTGTCCATCCCTTGATGGTCTTGATTTCCTTATCCACCTTGGTCGTTTCGCTAGCCTTGTGGTGGAAACCGCTGTCGAAGGTGTAGTCAGTGAGGTAGTCAGCCGTGACGTCGGTCTGTGCCGTAGCAGTCAGCGACAGCCAACTGAGCATGATTATAAATAGCTGTTTCATAGCATTTTAGTTAGTCGGTTTTTGTTTCTCTTTTCAGTACGAAAGCGTAATGCATGGGTTGGTTTGCGTCTATGGTGTATTCCGGCAGCGTGCGTTTGCCCCAGGTGTCGGTGCCGCCCACGCCGTGGACATTCAGGCTGATGCAGACATTGACGGAGCGCCCGCGCTCCAACTCGTGG
>Ga0247611_10003063_pt1 | contig 25504 bp, 12 predicted proteins | sample 177DNAGHGhighgp2_FD_192422 | JGI IMG/M metagenome (GOLD analysis project Ga0247611, IMG submission 192422) | Sheep rumen microbial communities from Palmerston North, Manawatu-Wanganui, New Zealand - 1770 DNA GHGhigh gp2 | ecosystem: Host-associated > Mammals > Digestive system > Stomach > Rumen... | reverse complement strand
CGTTCTGGTGCCCCAACGTCAACATCTTCCGCGACCCGCGCTGGGGCCGCGGTCAGGAGACGTGCGGCGAGGACCCCTACATGAATGCCGTCCTGGGCGTGCAGACCGTACTGGGCATGCAGAACCCCGTGACCATCAACGGCAAGAAGTACTACAAGACCCATGCCTGTGCCAAGCACTATGCCGTACACAGCGGTCCGGAGCCCCTGCGCCACTCGATGAACGTGGACCCCACCAACCGCGACCTGTGGGAGACCTACCTGCCGGCCTTCAAGGCCTTGGTGAAGAAGGCTGACGTGCGCGAGGTGATGTGTGCCTACCAGCGTTTCGAGGGCAAGCCCTGCTGTGCCAGCGACCGCCTGCTCATCGACATCCTGCGCAACACGTGGAACTACGATGCCCTGGTGGTCACCGACTGCGACGCCATCAACAACTTCTTCAACCGCGGACAGCACGAGACGCACAAAGACCCGCTGTCGGCCACCGTCGACGCCGTGCTGAACGGTACCGACCTGGAGTGCGGCAAGGTGATGATGAACCTCACCGAGGGACTGCACAAGGGCTATATCAAGGAGAGCGACCTCGACCAGCACCTGCGCAAGACGCTGGCCGGCCGCTTCGAGCTGGGCATGTTCGACCCCGCCGCATCGCTGCCGTGGGCGACGATTCCCGCTTCCAACATCAGCAGCGAGGAGCATGACGCCCTGGCTACGCAGGCTGCCCGCGAGTCGATGGTGCTCCTGCACAATGGACAATGGAAAATGGATAATGGACAATTGAACCCCGTGCTGCCGCTGTCGAAGAGCCTCAAGACGATAGCCGTCGTGGGTCCCAATGCCGACGACGTGGAACTGCTGAACGGTAACTATGGCGGCACCCCCACCGAGGCTCACCAGCACTCACTGCTGGAAGGCATCCGTGCTGCCGTGCCCCAGGCCAACATCATCTACGAGAAGGCCTGCGAGCTGAATGACGACTACGAGACGGTGCACCACCTGCAGGACTTCAACGGCGGCAAGGGCGTGCTGGTGGAGTTCTGGAATAACAAGGAACTGGCCGGCGACCCTGCCAAGACGGCTTACTACAACGAGCTGAACTTTTCTACCTTCGGTGCCTGGGGCTTTGCCGAAGGCGTGAGCAAGGACGAGCTCTCCGTTCGCGTCAGCGGACAGTACACGGCGACGTTCACCGGCGAGATGAAGTACACGCTGATGACCGACAACGGCTACGTGCTGAAGGTGAATGGCGAGGTGGTCGAGGAGAACAAGGGCGGCGGCCGCCGTGGCTTCGGTTTCCGCAGGACACCGGAATATAAGTCATTCCCCGTTGAAAAGGGCAAAACCTACGATGTCACCATCGAATACCGTCACGGTAACGGACAGTTCGCCATGCTGCGCGGCGACCTCTGCGAGCGCAATCTCGTCGACTTCGCACCACTGGCTGCCAAGGTCGCCCAGGCTGACGCCATCATCATCATCGGCGGCATCTCGGCACGTATGGAGGGCGAGGGCGGCGACAAGCAGGACATTGAGCTGCCGAAGGTGCAGCAGCGGCTCGTCGAGGCCATGCACCAGACGGGACGTCCCGTCATCTTCGTCAACTGCTCCGGTTCTGCCATCGCCTTTGGCAGCGTAGAGGGACAGTACGACGCCCTGCTGCAGGCATGGTATCCCGGTCAGGGCGGTGCCAAGGCACTGGCTGAGGTGCTCTTTGGCGACTACAACCCCGGCGGAAAGCTCCCCGTGACCTTCTATCGTTCCACCAGCGACCTGCCCGACTTCCTCGACTACTCGATGAAGAACCGTACCTACCGCTACTTTACGGGGAAGCCGCAGTATGCCTTCGGCTATGGCCTGAGCTATACGACCTTCGAGGTCGGCAAGGCCAAGACCGTCATCAACAAGAAAAAGCTCAAGGCCGGCAACCCCAACTGCCTCATCGTCGTTCCCGTGACCAATACGGGCCGCTGTGAGGGTACTGAGACCGTCCAGGTGTATGTGAAGCGTCTGAATGATGCCGGAGCACCCATCAAGTCGCTGAAGGGATTCCAGAAGGTGACGCTTAAGCCCGGCGAGACCAAGCGGGTGACCATCACCCTGGACGGCGAAGCCTTCGAGTACTACGACGAGTATCAAGACGAACTTGCCGTAAAGCCTGGCAAATACCAGATACTTTACGGCACGTCGTCGAGGGATGAGGACTTGAAGTCGTTCGACTTCTCCTTCTAATCGTTTTTATTTGCCTGTTGCGATGCGGTACTCCAGTCGCTTGTTCTGGTAGTCTGCATACGCATCGGTCTGCTGATCACGGGCCTGCTGGTAGAGCATCTGCGCTTCCAGCAGGTCTGACATTTTAGACGTTCCAGCCCTGTAGTAGTCGCGGTTGAGACGGAGGTTCTCCTCGGCCTGCTCAATGCTGCGCTGGGCGATGGACAGTTGCTGGTAAGCCTCGGTGACATCGTTCCAGGCCTTCACCATGCGGATGTTCAGCAGTTCGGCCTTGTCAGCCAGTTCCTCCTCAGCCTTCCGCTCCTCAATCTTCTTGCGCTTGATGGCGTGTGAGCCACCCCACCAGTCGCTGATGGGAACGTTGACCGTAGCGAACACCATACCGAAGTCGCGGTTGCGGTCCATAAAGTTATAGACGTTGTATCCGGCACCCACGGCTACCGTTGGCAGGTTCTGGCCTACGGTGATGAGCCGCTTCAGATGGGCTGCATCCACCTGCTTCTGCAGCAGCTGGTATTCGGCCAGGTCCATCAGGTTGCCACTGGTCTCTACCGGGACGGTGGCGATGATGTCCTCCTTCTTGATGGTAATGGCATCGGTGTTCAGTCCGCAGTACTGGGCCAGCAGTTTCTGCACGATGCTGATGCCGTTCTGCAGCTTCAGCTTCTGGCTTTGGATGTCGTTCTGGCGCAGCTGCACCTGCAGCAGGTCGTTGCGCATAATCAGGCCCGCACGTACGGCGATGTCGACATCCTTGTAGATGTCGGCCAGCAGTTCCTCCACGGCTTTGATGGTGTTCATCTTCTCCTCGAGGGTCACCAGTTTCCAGTAGTACTGCTCGGTCTGCTTTTCCACCTCATTCTCTGACAGCTGGAGCTGCAGGCGGGTGGCCTCTACGCCGACACGAGCCAGTCGGTTGTTGTTGACAATCTGTCCACCGGCGAAGATGGGCTGTATAGCTTTCACACCTGCCAAGGCACCGTCCTTGATGAGGTTCACCGGGATGGGATTAGTCAGGTCGACAAGGGCCTGGGGAGGGAGTATCTGCGCAAATGCCGCTGCCACCGAGGTGGGGACGTAGTCACTCGGGAAAATAGTCCTGCTGATGATGTTCTTGTTGGCGTTGAACCATCCGCCATTGGCGGAAATGTTCGGGAAATACTTTGTGAAGGCTTCTTTGCGCTGTTGCTGTGCAGCGTCGATAGCGTTCTGCGCATCGCGGATGGCGATATTGTTTTTGAGTGCAGAGTCCTTTAACTGCTGCAAACTATACGTTTGGGCAGTTAAAGGCATAAAGGTAAAGAGGTAAAAAAGTAAAACACCCATTACCTTACCCAAATCCTTATTGACAATTCTCGTTTTCATATCGTTTACCTTACTTTTTATACCTTTTTACTTTTTACCTTTTAGGCTGACTTTCCAATAGATGACAGGCAGCATGGTGACCACCAGGATGAGTGCGCCTATGCCACCGGCGAAGATGGTGACACCGACAGGCATCCAGAATGACGACTGCGCAATGATCATGGGTACCACACCCACTGCTGTTGTTGCCGTGGTCAGGAAGATGGGTACCATGCGGCGCTTGCCAGCCTCGTAGGCAGCCGTGCGGACAGCATCGTTGTACTGCTTGCGGTACTCCTCGGTAGCGTCGGCAGGATAGCCTTCAGGGGCGAACTTCTTCATCAGGTCGTTGGCATGCTCGAAGATGAGGATCTCGTTACGCATGATGATACCCATGAGGGTAATCAGACCGAAGATGGAGGTCAGGCCCAGCGCACGGTTCATGATTCCTAAGCCTACCAGCGTGCCGGGTACCATGAGCAGCAGGGCCAGCATGCAGATGAGCGTGATGCCGTACTTCTTGAAGTTGAACAGCAGGAAGAAGAAGACGATGACTACGGCAATGACGAATCCCATGATAATCATCGGCATGGACTCGCCGCTGTATTCTATCTCGCCACCAACTTCGCTGCGCACGCCGTCGGGCAGTTCGATGTCGTTCTCCATGATGTTGGCGATGCGATGCTCTACCTCGCCCGTCAGCACGCCCTGTGCAAAGTGGGCCTTGACGGTGACGCAGCGCTCGCCGCCCCTATGCATGATGCGGCTCTCCGTCCAGTGGGGGGCCACCTTGGCAATCTGACGCAGGGGAACGGTGCTGTTGGAACTCTCAACACCAGATGCCAGCATGGACATCGGCGTGGTGATTCCTAAGTTCTCGATATCGGAGAAGGTCATGTCGGTATCATCCTTGACGATGATGGGCAGTTCGTAGTCGCCCTCCCATATCTGTCCTACGCGCAGGTCGCTGCTCATAGAACTCAAGGCCAGCTGTGCCGTGGTGCGGGTGACACCCAGCTGAGCGGAAGTCACAGGATCCAGTTCGACGTTGATGATGGGGTAGGGCTCCAGGAAGTCGGTGTGTACCCACTCCAGTTCCGGCATGGTGCGCATTTCCACCATCAGCCGTTCGGCAGCTACGTGCAGCGAGTCGATGTTCTCGCCGTAGAAGCGGTACTCCAGTTCCGGTACGGAGAGGTAGTCCAGGCGCACAAACTTGACGAAGGCGTCGGGAAAGGCCTCGCTGAGCTGGGGCTGGTATTGTGCCAGCAGGTCGAGGGTGGCATCCTGAGATGTCGTGTTGACAATGAACTGGGCATAGTTGAGTCCGGCTATTTGCGGAGCATAGACATCCATGAAGCGCGGTGACGAACAACCCAAGAAGCGGGTGATGCCCGTGATGCGCTCGTCCTTCTTGAGGACGTTGGACACGCTGTCGGCGACAGCCTCCGTCTCGGCCAGTCCTCTGCCTTCGGGCAAGTATATCTCTACGGCAAACTGGTCGCGGTCGGCATACGGGAAGAGACGAATCTTCAGTGTCGGCAGAATCAGGCAGGAGAGCAGGATGATTGCTATGCCACAGACGATGGTTGCCCACGGATGACGGAAGGTGACCTCGAGGGTGCGGTTGTAGGTGCTCTGTACCCACTTGGTGATGGCGTTGCCGTCGGTGCTCACCTTGCCGGGCTTGATGATACGCGTTTCCAGGAAGGGGATGACCGTCACTGCCAGTAGCAGCGACACCATCAGGTTGATGGTGATGGTAGCGGGGAAGTCTCCTAATGCATCAAGGAATGCACCTTCCAGCGTGTAGAGGAAGGGATAGAAGATGGCGCAGATGCACACCGTTGCCAACATCATGGGCATGAAATACTGGCGTGCCGACTCCAAGGCGGCATCGTACGGCTTGTAGCCCTTGCCCAGGTATTCCAGATAGCCGTCGATGACGACGATACTGTTGTCGACAATCATTCCCAGCACGACGATGAGTGCAGCCAGGGTGATGATGTTCAGCTCGATACCTATGAAGTACATGATGCCCACGGAGATAAAGGTGCTCAGCGGGATGGTGATGGATGCCACGATGGCCGAGCGCAGGGGGAAGAGCACCATCATGACGAGGATGATGATTACCATGGATATGAGCAGGTCGCGCAGGAAGTCGGTGACGCTCTTGCCTACCACCTTGGGCTTGTCGGCAATGCGGGTGATGTTGACATCCTCCGGCAGCTCGTTCTCGCGGAACTCGTCGAGCACCTTGTCGACATCCTTACCATACTGTACGACGTTGTGGCCGGGGGTCATCTCCATGGATATCAGCATACAGGGATGGCCGTCCTGATCGATGCGGCTCGTCAGCGGGTCGTATTCACGTTCTACGCGGGCAATGTCGCGGACACGCGTCACCTTGCCAGTCACGGGGTCGCTGAAGATAATCTGGTTGGCAATCTCCTCCTCGCTGTTCTCGGTAGATTCAATATGGATGGGTATCTGCTGGTCGTCGTCGCTGAGGCTGCCACTCAGGGTGGTGATGCCCTGAGCCTGGAGCTTCGTGAACAATACCTGCTGTCCGATGCCGTAGGCCTGCAGCCGCTGGCGGTCGATATAGAGGCTGATTTGTTCCTTCTGCTCACCGAAGAGCTTCACGTTGGCTACGGACGGTATGCGGCGCAGACGGTCGCTGAGGTTGTCGCCGTACTCCTTCAGTTCGCGGTAGCTGCGGTGCTCGCTGTCGATAGCGATGAGCAGAGCCGACGTGTTGCCGAAGTCATCGTTCACGATGAGTCCCGCCACGCCTGTCGGCAGCTCCCTCTTGAAGGCGTTCAGACCGTGCTTGATCTTGCTCCACACCTCGTCCTTGTTGTTCACGTCGTCGTTGAGGCGAACCATCACGATACACAAGCCGTTCTGCGACTGGGTGGTGGTTTTTTCGCGGTATACCTCGCCAAAGGTGAACAGGTAACGCTCCAGAGGGCGTGCCACCTGCTGCTCCACCTCTTCTGACGAAGCTCCCGGATAGACGGCTACTACCACTCCATCCCTGATGGTGACGGGGGGAAATTCGTCCTTGGGCATGACATACATGCCATAGATGCCCAACACGAACATGATGCCGATGATGAGCAATGATATAGAATAGTGATCGAGTGGCCAGTTCAGCCATTTCATTTGTTTCATGCTTCTCTTCCTTTAGATTAGAAAATCACCTTCGTTCCCTCACTGAGCTTCTGGTAACCTTGGGTGACGATGCGCTGTCCAACCTTGATACCATCGGTGATGCCAATATAGTTGCCGGTGGTAGTACCGGTGCTCACCTTGTTGCGGTGGGCGGTACTGTCTTTGTCGATGACCCATACGAAGTGTGACTTGTCAACGCCCTTCTGGACGGCAGTCACGGGTACCGAGATGCCGCTGATAGCCTGCGAACCCTCGTTGACGAACTTCACCGATGTGACCATGCCGGGCAACAACTTATGCTTCGGGTTGGCCACCTTGATACGAATGTCGTAGGTGTGGGTGAGGGCGTCAGCCTGGACACCCTTCTCGATGGTGCCGCCCTTCATCACTTCACCCACGGCGTCGACGGTGATGGTGCTCTGGGTGTTGGCGTTGATGCTGTGCATCTCTGCCTCGGGGATGGATACCTTCACCTTCAGCTCGTTGATGTTGAGGATGGTGGCAATGACCTGTGACGGTGTTGCTGTCTCACCGGCGCTGACGAGTTTCTTGCCGATGATGCCGCTGACGGGCGCTGACAGATGACAGTCGGAGAGATTCTTCTTGGCCATGTCCAACTGAGCCTGTGCCTGCTCAACCTTGCTCTGGACCTCTACCCACCGAATCTCGGGCAGAGAACCGGCATCGTGCAACTGCTTATAACGGTTCAGGGCATCGGTGGCCTGCATCATCTGAGCCTGGGCATTCTTCAGGACACTACGGGCATGGCTGTCGTCAACATCGGCTATCGCCTGTCCGGCACTGACACGCTGACCCTCACTCACATAGACACGCTTGACTACGCCCATGCCAGTGAAGCTGACAGATGTTCCCTCACTTTCCTCAACTATACCTACATAGGTCTGGCTACCGTCAACAAATGCCGGTGATGCCAACTGCGTAGTGACTCTGATGGGAGCCTTCACCTTGCTTTTCTTCTTTTCGCCACAACTGTATAGCACACATAGTGCCATCAGACAAATAATTACTTTCTTCATATTTGTAACTGTTATGCTTATGTTGATTATTATATCATTACTTGTATATCGGCCCGAAGTTGGCGCAGGCACGGTAGTCGGCGCCCTCCTTGTCCATGCCAAAGGCATTCCAGCAGGCAGGACGGAAGATGTCGCGGTCGGCGATGTTGTGCATGCAGACGGGGATGCGCAGCATGGCACAGAGCGTGATGAGGTCGGCACCTACGTGACCGTAGCAGATGGCTCCGTGGTTGGCACCCCAGTTGTTCATGACGCTGTAGACATCCTTGAAGGCATCCTTCGTGGGGTCCAGGCGCGGGGCAAACCATGTGGTGGGCCAGGTGGGGTCGGTACGCTTGTCGAGGATGTCGTGGGTCTTGGGGTCGAGTTCCACCGTCCAGCCCTCAGCCAGTTGCAGCACGGGACCCAGGCCGGCTACGAGGTTCAGTCGCAGCATCGTCATGGGCATGCCGCCACGGGTCACGAAGTGTGAGCTATAGCCGCCGCCGCGGAAGTAGTCGCGGTCAGCAGGCATCCAGCTGGTAGCCTTGAGGCAAGCCTCCATGTCGTCGTTGTTCATCTCCCAGAAGGGTTTTATCGTCGGATGGCCGTCCTTGTCGTTCATGGCACCCGTGGCGTCGAGGGTGGTGGCACCGCTGTTGATGAGGTGGATGAAACCACCGGCGGCGGCACCGCTCAGCTCTGTGCCTGAAACGCGCTTGACGGCCTCGGGACTCCAGTAGGTGCGGATGTCGGAGAACATCACGCCGCGGTTGGTCAGCAGGTGACCGAACAGCATCGACATGCCGTTCAGGAAGTCGTTCTCCGTAGCCAGGGTATAGGCCTCACGCGGTCCGTTCCAGTCGAACGACGTGCACATCAGCGACTCGGGGAAGTCGAAGTTGGGCTTGTAGTCGGTCCACTGACGCTGGCCCTGCACACCGGCAGCGATGGCGTTGTGGCCGATGGCCTCTTCCTTATAGCCCATCTGCTGCAGACGGTCGCTGCCCTGCATCAGGTCGCGGATAATCATCATGCACTTGACGGTGAACGCCCAGTCCTCGTCCTTCTCCTGACGGTTCTTGCCCTTGCCTTTGCCGTTGAACGTCGTCATCGGCACGCCGGGGAAGAGAGGACGGTCTTCGTTGTAGTCGTGGCCCTCCTGGGGCTTGCAGTATTTCTCGACCCAAGCCATGGCACGCTCGAACTCCTCCTTGTCGTAGATGCCGAAGTCGACACGACGGAGTATCTCTACCAGCGAGACGTACTCTGTACGCATGCCAAGGTACTGCTGTAGGAAGTCGGCATTGACGATACTGCCCGCGATGCCCATACAGGTGTTGCCCAGCGACAGATAGCTCTTGCCACGCATGGTGGCGACAGCCTGGGCGGCGCGGGCAAAGCGCAGAATCTTTTCGCTGACATCCTCGGGGATGGTATTGTCGTCGAGGTCTTGCACGTCGTGGCCATAGATACCGTAGGCAGGCAGCCCCTTCTGGGCGTGTGCAGCCAGGACGGCAGCCAGATAGACGGCACCAGGACGCTCCGTACCGTTGAAGCCCCACACAGCCTTGGGATAGGTGGGGTTCATGTCCATGGTCTCGGAGCCGTAGCACCAGCATGAGGTGACGGTGATGGTAGAGCCGACACCTTCGCGCTCAAATTGTTCGGCACACGCGGCACTCTCGCCGACACGACCAATCGTCGTGTTGGATATGACACACTCAACGGGACTGCCGTCGCCGTTCTTAAGGTTGCTCTCAATGAGCTGCTTGACAGCTTTAGCCAGGTTCATGGTTTTTTCTTCAAGCCCCTCACGGATACCACCTTGGCGGCCGTCTATGGTTGGACGGATGCCAATCTTGGGATAGTTAACTTTCATAGAATTTACGTAAATTTGCTGCAAAGATAAATAAACATTTGCAAATGACAAAATAAATACAGCTAAAAATGTTATTATTATAACACACACGTGTCAGCGCGTGCCTGCGTTTCGGATGATGAGGGTGGCAAGGAACCCCGTCAGGAAGATGACGGTGGTGCCCAACACAATGGCCAGATAGGGGTGCAGGTGGATGCCCGGCAGGTTCCATAAGGAGGCCATACTGATCCAGCCGATGACGAGTACGCCGGCAATGCATCCGGCAAGGGCCGCCCAGCGGTTGATTTTCTGAGGGATGCAGCCTAACAGGAACAGTCCTAACATACCGCCCGAGAAGATGCTCGACAGCGTCCACCAGGCATCGATGATGCTCTCGACACTCAGCATGGCAATGGCCACGCAGGCCCCTAAGATGCCCACGCCAAAGCTGGAGAGGCGTACAATGGCCAACTCCAGTTTCTGATGCTTGTGGTGGTCATGTGGGTCGTGATGACGCAAGCGGTCTGCGACGTTGCGTGCCTTGAGGAAGAAGGGGCGCACGTAGTCGGTTAGGATAATGGTGGCGGCACTCGTCACTGACGTCGACACCGTCGACATGCCGGCAGCAAAGATGCTGGCTATCAGCAGGCCGCGCAGGCCTACGGGCAGGCCGTTGACGATGAAGTAGGGGAAGACGTAGTCGGGCTTGGCCTGAATGTCTGCGGGCAGGGGTGCCACGCCTGCCTCATAGTAGGAATAGAGTGCGCTGCCGATGAGGAAGAAGAGCGCCGAGACGGGTATGAAGAGGTAGCCGCCGAAGAGTGCCGAGAACTTTGCGTCCTTGTCGGTCTTGGCCGCATGGTAGCGCTGCACGTAGTTCTGGTCGATGCCGTAGTTCTGCAGGTTGATAAAGATGCCGTAGATGAGGCATATCCAGAAGGTGCTGGTGGTGAGGTCGCTGGTGAAGGCTCCCAACGAGAACTTGTTGCCCATGGGACTCTGTGCCGCCAGTTCAAAGGTCTGCATAGGACCTTCAGGCATGCTGAACATCAGGATGGCCAGACACAGGACGGCTCCGCCAATGAGGATAAAGCCCTGTATGGCGTCCGCCCAGATGACGGCTTTCAGACCGCCCATCATCGAATAAATGATGATGCCGATGGAGGTCAGGATGATGACGGTATGCATGTCCCAGCCCATCAGGATATACATCGGGACGGCCAGCAAATAGAGTATCGACCCCATGCGGGCTATCTGCGTCAGCAGGTAGCACGCTGAGGCATAGAGGCGCGCCCAGGCACCAAACTTCTCCTCCAAGAAAGTATAGGCAGATACTGAACCGCTATGGCGGTAGAACGGCACGAAGTACTTGGCGGCGAAATAGGAGGCAATGGGTATGCTGAGCGAGAAGACAAAGGCGTTCCAGTCGGCGGCGAAGGCCTTGCCGGGATAGCCGATGTAGGAGATGCTGCTGACGTAAGTGGCAAAGATGCTCATGCCCACCACCCAGCCGGGGATGGAGTGGCCTGCCGACGTAAACTCGTCGGCGCTGCTGCCCTTCCTGAAGAACGAACAGCCGAACACTACCACGCCGAGCGTGAAGACGATGAAAACGATGAAGTCAATCAGATGCATAGTAACTTTTCATTTCTTTCATTTCTCTTCATTCCTTTCATTTCATTTATAACTCCAGTTTCCCATTCTTGATGGGCAGGGCGTCGAGTGCCTGGCGAATCTTGTCCCGTTCGGGAGCCTCGAACTTGTAGAACGGCGAGGCCACGAAGTCGTCGTTGATGATGCCCAACAGCGACAGGGCACACTTCAAGCCCTTCAGGTAGCTGGAGCCGTGCTTGCCGACGGTATAGATCGTGGTCGAGATCTGCATGATGAGCTGTTGCAACTGCAACACACGATTGATGTCGTGCGCCTTGGCAGCGTCGTACATGGCGACATACAGTTCCGGGAACATGTTGGCACCGCCGTTGATGCCGCCATGACCACCCAACAGCACGCACTCGCCGGTAATCTCCTCGGGACCTACGAGCATGGCGAAGTCCTTGCGGTGCTGCATCTTATACATCACACTCTGGAAGTAGACGGCATTGGCCGAAGAGTCTTTGAAACCAACGACTTGCTCCAGTTGTGCGATGCGCTTGACCGTATCGGGGGCGAAGCTGACCTTCACGTGGCTGGGCATGTTGTAAAGGAATACGGGCAGCGGCAGCTGCGGTACCAGCTCTTCGTAGAACTGTGCCAGTTCGGGCTGACCTGTGGCGAAATAGTAGGGTGGGGCTGATACCACACCGTCGGCGCCATAGTCGGCAGCCTTCCTGGCCAGGCGTACACTCTCCTCGATGCTGGTGTCGGTGATGCAGGCCAGCAGGGGCAGGCGGCCGCGGTTGATGCGGCACGACTCCTTGATCATCTGCTTGCGCACATCGTATGACAGGCTTTGTTCTTCGCCCGTCGTGCCCAGCACGAAGAGTCCGTGGACACCACCTTCAATGAGGTGCTCTATCAGGCGCTCCAACGACTCTACGTCCAGCGTCTCATTGTTCTTTAGCGGTGTGACTAACGGTGGAATGATTCCACTCAGGGGACGTTTGAATGTTTTCTCTTTAGGGGTGTTGCAATGCAATGTTTCCATAATCAATCAGTTATGAGTAGTTTTCCGATGTTTGTTCTCTGTCCCTTCAGCTGTCCGTCGACCAATACGCGCAGACCCTTGCCGATGTGGTAGCGGTCGCCGTTCCTGTCCCAGACGATGGTGAGGGTATGGCCGTGATAGGGTATGTTGTCCAAGCAGAAGTAGTCCCACTTATCGGCAGGCAGCAGGGGATTGACCTCGATGGTCTGGTCGGCACGGGGGCGCAGGCCCACGAGGCCGGTGATGATGAGGTCGTTCCAGGTGGAATGGTTGTAGTAGCGCGAGCGCTTCTGGTCGCCTTTGAGCCAAAAACCCGTGGTTTCATCGAGATATTCGCCGATATAGGGCTTGCCGCGCATGTGCTGGCTTTGCATGTATTTCTCCAGTTCGGCAAAATAAAGGGAATCGAGGGGGAATGTCCCAGCGGCAAAACCGCTGGACACAGGACGGGCGGTGTAGTCGTTGGCGAAGTTGGCCATGGCGGTGAGCGTCTGACTGGTGGCAAAGGGCCATACGGCACCGTCCCACTCGCACTTGCCCACGCCGTGTGTGCGGAACTGCGGATGACGGCGCTCGGCAGTGGTCTGACCGTAGGGAGCCGAGAAGCCCTGCGGGTCGCCGGCCTGCAGCCAGGCAACAGCGTATTTCGCTTCGTCCTTGGCCATGCGGGTGTACCAGGGCATGAAGCCGATGGCCTCGCGGACGTTGGCACTGGAGTCGATGCGGTGGGTCTCGAAGAACTGGTGCTCGTCGTTCCACAGCTTCTGGTGTACCTTTTCCTGAAGGGCGGCGGCTTTGTCGAAGTAGGACTGGGCCTTGCTGGCAAAACCAGCAAGCGTACAGATGTTGCCGATGGCCATGGCGTTGCCATACATGTAGGCGTTGATGCTGGGGCGCAGGTACTTCTTCTTGCGTCCGCCGGAGATGGTCTCCTCCATGGCATCCTGCACGTCGGCCTGCCAGTAAAGACCGCCTTCGCGGGTGTGGGTGGTCTCCCAGTGGTTGTACTCCCACTCTAGGGAGGGCAGCATGCCCACAATCCAGTCCTTGCGGCCATCCACGAGGTAGCGCCCCCAGAGCGAATGGGCCATCCACGACGAATAGTTGGCAATCTTCTTCATCGGCTTGCCTTCGTTGCCTTTATACCAGGTGTTCATCATCTGGTCGAGATAGGTGGTGTCGCGGAGCCAGCGGCTCTCGTGGATATGATGGCCCACGCCGGAGGCGATGAGGTTGTACTGGTCGGCATAGCTGCGCGGCACCAGGAACTCCGTCATGGCATAGCCTACAGGCGTCTGGCGGATGTGCTTGCGGAGCGTCCACCAGCGGAAGTACCACATCTCCTCGAAGCCGCGGTCAGGACAGTCGAAGAGGGGGACGTTCTGCGTCATCCACTCCCAGGACTTGCTGTTGGGGATGGCCTGCACGATGGTTTCCGGCTCCATCGTGTTGAAGTAGTCCACGTAGTGCTTGTAGTCGTCGTAACGCAGGATAGCGGGAGTGTTGCCGATGGTTTTGCCATCGGCATCCATGGCTTCGGTATGAAAATCAGCGATGGCGAAGGTGGCCTCCGGGTCATGCTCCCCGGCATGTTCCAGCGTGCCGTCCCAATCGGCAGGCGTATCGACATCGGGGAAGCGACGCTCTGAACCTGTGCGGAACATGACGCGCTCGATGCTCTCCACGGGTGCAAAGAACATGCGCTGACCCGCCTTCTTGTCGTTGATGTAGACCTCTATCATACGCTTCGAGATGCTGAGGACGCATTTTATGCGCAGCACCTCGTTGGCTTGATACTTCCCAAGGTTTCCATAGCGGGCTCCGCCCTTGCAGCGGATGATGCCATCGGCGGTCAACTCGATGCGCGAACAAGCCGTACCGTGAGCGTCGAGAAATTCAATTTGCAGGAGGCCGTGGTCGTTCTGTCCGGCACGCAGGTCGAACTCGGCGCACAACTCCTTGGTGGCGGGTATCTTGCGCTCCACGCGGGCATAGTCGAAGGGGTCGCTGTCTGCCAGCGTCAACCACCCGTCATGAAGCGAAGCGGGAGCATAGACGGGTGAATAGATATTCCATGTGGTAAGTGTCGATAGCCCGTTGTCTCCAACGGTTTTGCCGTTGGTCAAAAATTCTTTGCCGTCGGCATGGCTGTGCGCCTCTGTCTGTACCGGTACGGGGATGTGGGCTACCCACATATCCTCCTTGTTCATGGAGTAGGCTACCCAGAGGTCAGAGTCCTTGGGAACGCCGTTGCCCTCCTGTATGCCGCGGACATACTGCGGACCGTAGCTCTTGTAGTTGCCGCCGTAGCGCATGGGGGGTACCTCGCCCTGCACGAGGTTCAGCGTGGTGTATTCGTAGCCGTCTTTCGAGAGGCTGATGGCCAACGGCCAGCGGTATTCCGAGGGGTTATAGACGGTGGCGTAGGTGCCGTCGCTGAGGCGCTGGCCCCAGATTTTGGCGTTGCTGTTGACAAAACCCTTGGCACGCTCCACAGGCTGTGCCCACGTCAAGCCGCCGTCGGCCGAGGTCGAGGTCAGGGCGTGCTTCCAGAGGGCGGCAATCTGTCCGTCGGGCAGGGTGTAGTCGCAATAAGCCTTGTACTCTTTGTGCAAAGGTATCAACGGGTCGTTGCGGTCGGCCTCCTCCACCCACTGCATGCGGTAGCGTGGATTGGACAGGATCTCTTCGCAGGCTCGGCGCGTGGCTTTGTCGGCCTTGGTATAGTAGGGGAAGCAGGTCTTGTAGGTCTTGTAGGTGTGGTTGAGGTAGATGAAGAATATTGGCCCTAACGAACCGTCTTTCCTGACCTCGCGGATGACGCGGCCAAGGCCGTTGCCGTCGTTGGGGTCGTCCTTCTTGTCGAAAGCTACGCCGTAGTTGCCGATAGCCCAGAGCTGACCGCTCTTGCTGACGTACCATCCGACGCGCTGGTGCATGATGGCGATGAGGTCGTGTGCCTTCTCGGGACGTCCGGGTTTCTGGAAACCCTCGGGCACCTGCAGCTCAGGGAAGAGTATCTGCGGGTCGCTCCAGCTGTAGCCATCCTTCGAGGTCTGGTACAGCGTGTGGGAGGGGGGCACGTGTTCGTCCTTCGGGTCGCAGAGGTAGTGCACGTGGAACTGGTCGTTCCAGTAGGCCATCATCGGCTGGTGGTTGTAGGTCCAGCCGTTGCCGTTCTTGACGGAAGGATGCTCGCGGTTGGCGCGCAGCATCTGGATGTTGTGCACACCGACAACCGGCGACAGGCCGCCGTCATGGCGGTTGGGGTTGCTGAGCGTCTTGCCGGTATAGTGAACCTTCTTGGCATTCAGCAGCCCGCTGAGGATGCGCTCGTCGGCCTCGAAGATGGTGCCGTGCTTATGCAGGTTGGGCACGCTGACCTTGTCGGATACATCCTCGAAGGTCACAAAGTCCTTGGTGAAGTGAGCACCGAAGTCTTTCAGTTGGTAGCGGTCGTAGTATATCAGCCAGCCACTCTCTTCTGTCTTGCCTGCCTTGCGCGTCACCTTCACCGTTGTGGGACCTTCCATCATCTTCCCTGTAAAGGGTTCGCTGGCCTTCGACCATGGACCGTAGGGCGACTTGGCATAGGCTACCTTGATGTCGCGCTCGGGGCGGGTATTGTCCTTGAGCACCATCACGTAGTCGTTCTTGGCGCGTTTGACGAGTGTGGCGTCGATGCACGAGAAGCCCGGTTCTATCATCAGTTTCGTAGGGGCAAAGGTCTTGAAGTCCTTGGTGGTGGTATAGTACAGGCGGTGGTTGTTCTTGTGCTCCTCCTGACCGTCGGGAAACTTGCCGGGGATGCACGATGCCCACACGATGACGGCCTGCTGCCAGACGTCATCCCAGAACAGCTCCGGGGCCCAGACGTTGACAGTCGTCGTGTCCGTCATGACCTCGATGAAGCGTTGCTCGCTCCAATGCACCAGGTCGCGTGAACAGGCGTAGCCGAAGCCGCGGTCGCCACGCCAGCTGGAGGTCCACACCAGATGGAACATGCCGTCAGGGGTGCGGATGATGGAGGGGTCGCGCATGACTCGCTGCCGGCCTACCTCGGGCCTGAGCCACACACCGTCGATGGACTGCCATGTCCAGCCGTCGCGGCTGTAGATGAACCGCAGACCGTCGGTAGCGGGTTCATGGAACGAGGTGGAAATAAAGACTTTCCCAGTCTGGGCAGACAGCTGCAGGACGGCTGACAGCAGGAGGAGGAAGACGCAGAGACGTTTCATGTTATTACCTTATTTTTATTTATATTAAGACGAAAAGCTTGCCAGTTTGTCACTAAATGGTTACCTTTGCGGCCTGAAACTTAATATGAACAGGAATATGAAGAAACTAATGGTTGCAGCCCTGCTGTTTACGTCGCTGGCTGCAGATGCACAGGGCGTGATGAAGAAAGAGGCTGACGGCACATACGTCGTAAACTCCACGACACTGGCACAGGACGTAGAGGGCTATGCCGGCACGACCCCTGTAGAGGTCTATATCAAAAAGAACAAAATCGTCAAGGTGACGGCTCTCAAAAGTCAGGAGACGCCGAAGTACAATGCCAAGGTGAAGAAGCAGATGCTGCCCAAGTATGAGGGCATGAATGTAAAGAGCGGCAAGGTGCAGGATGTGGATGCCGTCACCGGCGCTACCTTTACGTCAAAGGCCATGCATGAGAACATCTGCCGTGCCGTAGAATACTACCGTAAGAACAAATAAGGAAGAACCCTTATTCGTAAAGCAATATCAACCCCGCCAGAGCACAATACACAATCATTCTGATGGGGTTGATTTTTATGACCTTGACACCGTAGAAGGCAGCGGCAAAGAGCAGACAGCTGATGAAGAACTGCCAGGGGTTCTCTGTAGGTGTGCTGAAGTTCTCGCGGGTACATAATAGCAGGGTGGCCGCTGCCAGGAGTCCCACGACGGCAGGACGAAGACCTTGAAAGACACTCGTCACCGCCTGTGTGTGCATATACCGCATAAACATCTTGCTGATGAGTATCATCAGTATCAGCGAAGGCAGCACCAGGGCAAACGTGGCAGTGGCAGAGCCTAACACAGACATGGGCAGGGAATAGCCGGCATTCTTGACAGCAGTATATCCGCAATAGGTGGCACTGTTGATGCCAATGGGTCCTGGCGTCATTTGCGAGATGGCAACGATGTCGGTAAATTCCGATGACGTGAGCCAATGCCAGTGCTCAACCGTCTCGTGCTGGATGAGCGATAGCATGCCATAGCCACCACCAAAGCCAAACAGGCCTATCTCAAAGAATGTGACGAATAGCCAAAAGAATATCATCCTTTTACCTTTTTACTTTTTTACCTTTTTACCTTTTTACCTTTCCCCATAGGAATCCTCCGATGCCTGCCAAGATGATGATCCAGATGGGCGAAACACCCATGAGCCATATCAAGAGGGCGGACACGATGGGAATCCAGATGGTCCATTTGTTCAGTTCTGCCCGCTTGCCCAGATTGAAGGTGGGCACTGCAATGAGGGCCACTACCGCCGGGCGGATGCCCCGGAACATGGCGGCGACAATCTTGTTGTCCTCAAACTGACGGAAGAATATGGCAACGAGCAGGATGATGAGGAACGAGGGTAGGGCAGTGCCCGCTGCCGTGGCTATGGCACCGCGCTCTTTCTTCAACCGATAGCCGATGAAGATGGCGATGTTGATGGCGAAGACTCCTGGACAACTCTGGGCAATGGCTATCAGGTCGAGCATCTCGTCCTTCGGCAACCACTTCTTCCTGTTCACCACTTCCTCCTCTATCAAAGGTATCATGGCATATCCACCCCCCAGGGTGAATATGCCAATCTTAAAGAAGGTTTTAAAAGATTCCCAATAAATATTGTTCACTTTTATTTTTTACCTTTTACTTTTTTACCTTTTCCTCCACCCATTTGCGGGCATTGACGAAAGCCTCAATCCACGGTGTCACCTCGTCGTTGCGGCGGTTGGCGGGATACCAGGCATTCTGCCAGGGGAACACGGCGCGCTCCAAATGGGGCATCATGCAGAGGTGACGACCATCCTCGGAGCAGATACCTGCGACATCGTAGTCGGAGCCGTTGGGGTTGGCGGGATAGCCGTGATAGATATACTTGGCAATCACATTGTATTTGTCTTCAGCCTCGGGCAGATGGAACTTGCCCTCTCCGTGGGCTACCCACAGGCCGAGCTTGTTGCCGCTCAGCGAGCCGAACATCACGCTGTTGTTCTGGGGGATGCTCAAGGTGATGAACTCACTCTCGAACTTATGCGAGTCGTTGTGCAGCATCTTTGCACCTGCTGCGCCAGTGAGACCCAGCTCCACCATCAGCTGGCAACCATTACAGATACCCAGCGACAGGGTGTCCTTGCGGGCATAGAACTTATCGAGTGCCTCCTTGGCCTTGGGGTTGAAGAGGAAGGCACCAGCCCAACCCTTGGCAGAGCCGAGCACGTCGGAGTTGGAGAAACCACCGCAGAAGACAATCATGTTGATGTCCTCCAGCGTCTCGCGGCCACTGATCAGGTCGGTCATCATCACGTCCTTCACGTCGAAGCCAGCCAGATACAGGCAGTAAGCCATCTCACGCTCACCGTTGGTACCCTTCTCACGGATAATGGCAGCCTTGATGCCAGATGGCTGACGGCGATCGGCAGAGATACCGTACTGGCTCAGCTTACCCGTGAAGTCCTTGTTGAACTTCATTTCGATAGGCTGCTTCTTATAGTTCTCGAAACGTTCCTTGGCCTTGCCGTTGAAGCTCTGCTTGCGGTCAAGGAGGTATGATGTCTTATACCATGTGTCGCGCAGCGCATCAATGTCAAATGTGTGGGAAACGGTTTTGCCGTTTCCACCTGCGAATATGACCTCAATATTGCGGCTCTCAGGCACCGAATAACCAATCTTGGCAAAGCCAACACCGGCATCCTCCATGAAGTCCTTGAACTCCTGTTTGTGCTCGTCGCTTACCTCGATAACCACACCGGGGTTCTCAGCGAAGAGGGCCTTCACTATGTCGCCATCCTTGCAGATGTCGTGTAGGTTGATATGCAGACCGCCCTTCTGGTTGGCGAAGCACATCTCGAGCAAGGTGGTAATCAGACCACCGGCAGAGATATCGTGACCAGCCATAATCCAACCCTTCTCAATCATCTGCTGAACAGCCATGAAGGCATCAGCGAAGTACTCAGCATTCTTCACGGTAGGCACATCGTCGCCCACCTTGCCTAAGCTCTGGGCGAAGGCAGAACCACCCAGATGCTGCTCGTCGAACGAGAAGTCGATATGATAGATGGATGCGTTCTTATCGTTCACCAAGACGGGGCTTACCACCTTCTTGATATCTGAAACCTCACCACCAGCCGATACGATGACGGTTCCTGGAGAGATAATCTTCTCGCCGTTAGGATACTGCTGACTCAAAGACAGCGAGTCCTTACCGGTAGGAACGTTGATGTGCAGGTCGCAGCAGAAGTCGCTCAGCGCCTTCACACCCTCATACAAACGGGCATCCTCGCCCTCCTGAGAACGGCAGGGCCACATCCAGTTGGCAGACAGGCTCAGCGAGTCCATGCCCTCAGCCAACGGCGCCCAGACAATATTGGTTAGTGCCTCTGCTACTGAAAGTACAGAACCGGCAGCAGGATTGGCCAAACCTGCCTGAGGAGCATGTCCGAGGGCGGTGGCGATACCCTTCACGCCACGATAGTCGAGGGCTACAACGCCGCAGTCGCTCAGAGGCAACTGAATCTCACCCTGACACTGCTGGCGGGCAATCTTTCCCGTCACAGAACGGTCAACCTTGTTGGTCAGCCAGTCTTTACAAGCCACAGCCTCCAACTGAAGCACGCGGTCGAGGTATTCGTTGATTTTATCCTGACTGTAGGTTACGTCCTCGTAGTGGCGCTCTACAGTATTATCTTTCATGATGGTCTTGGGCGAATGGCCGAACATCTGAGCCACATCGAGGTCGAAGGGCTTCACACCATCGCCCTGCTTGAATGAGAAGTGGGCATCGCCAGTGGTCTCACCAACCACATACAGCGGGGCACGCTCGCGCTCAGCAATCTTACGGACGTGCTCAATGTGCTTCTCGTCGATGAGCAGTCCCATGCGCTCCTGGCTCTCATTGGCAATGATTTCCTTAGAACTCAGCGTCTTATCGCCGATGGGCAGCTTGGTCATGTCGATTTCACCACCGCACTCCTCAACGAGCTCAGAGAGACAGTTCAAGTGACCGGCAGAGCCGTGGTCGTGGATAGAAACGACGGGGTTCACATCCTCTTCGCAGAGGGCACGCACCAGGTTGTAGGCACGCTTCTGCATCTCAGGGTTGGCACGCTGAACGGCATTCAACTCGATGCCGTTACTATAGCGACCTGTATCTACCGACGATACAGAACCACCACCCAAGCCGATGCGATAGTTATCACCACCAACAACGACTATCTTGTTGCCCTTTTGGGGCTCCTTCTTCAAGCAGTCGCGCTTGGTGCCATATCCTACACCACCGGCCAGCATGATGACCTTGTCGTAAGCATACTTCGTCGCGTTTGTGGCTGAGTCACAGCCACTATCAGCCCCCTCCTGATGCTCAAAAGTCAGCACAGAGCCGCAAATCAGCGGTTGCCCGAACTTATTACCAAAGTCGCTGGCACCATTCGAAGCCTTGATTAGAATCTGCTCCGGCGTCTGATACAGCCATTGGCGAACGGGCAGAATATCCTCCCAGTCGCGAGCCGTCTTTTGGTCATCCTTCAGACGGGGATACGCCGTCATATAGACTGCCGTACCGGCGATGGGCCATGAACCTACGCCACCGCCCATACGGTCGCGGATCTCACCACCCGTACCGGTGGCGGCACCGTTGAAGGGCTCAACGGTTGTGGGGAAGTTGTGCGTCTCAGCCTTCAGCGAGATGACGCTCTCGATGTCCTTCACGCGGAACCAGTCACTCGTGCTCTGGTCCTTCGGGGCAAACTGCTCAACCACAGGTCCCTGGGCAAAAGCCACATTATCTTTATAGGCAGAGAGTATCTTGTTGGGATTCTCCTGCGTGGTTTTCTTAATCATCGCAAAGAGCGAACTCTCCATCTCCTGACCGTCAATGATAAAGGTTCCGCCGAAAATCTTGTGACGGCAGTGCTCAGAGTTGATCTGTGCGAAGCCAAAAATCTCTGAATCGGTCAAAGGACGGCCGTTCTGCTTCTCCAGTCCGTGCAGATACTCAATCTCTTCGGGCGAAAGAGCCAGACCTTCCTGCTCATTATACTCTTCCAGATTGTCCACATACTTGATAGGCTCCGGCTTGATGTTGATGGTAAAGATGTCTTGATTCAGACCGTTATACATACGCTGCAGCATCTCGTCGTGCTCAGCGTCCTTGGAATTGACGGCAAAGTATTCCTCTATACGAGAAATACCGCTGAGGCCCATGTTCTGGGTTATCTCAACGGCATTCGTCGACCATGGTGTCACCATCTCGCGACGTGGTCCGACAAAATAGCCGCTGAGCGCCTCGTCAGCCAGCAGTTCTGCTTCACCGTAGAGCCAGCAGAGTTCCTTTACTTCCTGTTCGTTGAGCTGATGGTCCACTTCGGTGGCTATCACGCTCTGTTGCGGGGTCTTAAAAAAGAGTATCATAGTCTTGTCTTTTGATGTTTTTTCTGAATTTGTGTGCAAAAGTACTTAAAATAATCTAAAACACAGCAACTTTAGGCGAAATATTGCGTCTAATCATTAACTTTGCAGCCAAATACATGTCTTTTAAATTAGAAACGAATATGAGAAAAAACATTTTAATGATTTCGCTGGTGGCAGTAACCCTGTTCTCCAGCTGTGCGTCCAAGAAAGAACTGGTGGCTTGCCAGGAGGAGAACAAAACCTTGCAGGGTAACTATCAGGAGACCAAGGAACAGCTTGCTGCCGCCAACACCCGTGTGGGTAGTCTGGAGGAGCAGATTGCCGAACTTCGCAAGACGAATGCCCGTTTGCAGTCATCGCTCGATAAGAGTCTGGCCAATACCAGTCAGAACAATGTCAGTATCGAGAAACTCGTTGACCAGATCAATGAGTCCAATCAGTACATCCGCCACTTGGTGGAGGTAAAGTCTAAGAGTGACTCGCTGAACATGGTACTTACCAACAACCTGACACGCTCGCTCTCTAAGGAAGAACTGAAGGAGGTTGACGTGCAAGTGCTGAAGGGCGTTGTTTATATCTCGCTGGCCGACAACATGCTTTATAAGAGCGGTAGCTACGAGATTAACGACCGTGCTGCTGAGACACTGTCGAAGATTGCCAAGATCATCAAGGACTATAGCGACTACGACGTGCTCATCGAGGGTAATACGGACGATGTACCCATCAAGCGTGAGAACATTCGTAACAACTGGGACCTCTCTTGTCTGCGTGCTTCGAGTGTGGTCCAGGCTCTCCAGAATGACTATGGCGTAGATCCTAAGCGACTGACCGCTGGCGGACGAGGCGAGTACAATCCTTTGCAGCCCAACACAACCGAGGTTGGCAAACAGCGCAACCGCCGCACTCAGATTATCATCACCCCGAAGCTTGACCAGTTCATGGATCTTATTGACAAGGCTCCTGACGGAGAGTAATTCGGAATAATTGATCAGAAATAGTATAGTAAATACCGCAGTGCTTCACAGACGCTCTGCGGTATTTTTTTTTCTATATTCCCCCTTGCTTCCTATATAATATTATAATGTATAGTCTTGTTTTTGCTTGACTTTTGTCAATACTTTGAAAAATGTGTGCCTAAACAGTGAAAAAAGTCTTGAAAAGTTTTGGTATTTCGGAAAATAGTCGTACCTTTGCATCCGCTTTCGCTCAGACACTGGGTGTTGGCATACAAGAGAAGAGTTCTTTGAAAGACTTACATAGACAGAGAAGACAAGTAGTACAAGAAGCGGTACATATTATATAATATATGGTATGTGCCGGGTAACAAGAACGAACCGTTTCAATTCTTGACAAGGTTGCTTTGGGTAGCCTTGTTTGAAAAAATACTACCGGATATATGAGCGTTCTGAGACAGAGACAACATTCCAGTGATTCCGGCTTTGCCGGTTTTTCTGGTGAGAAGCATAAGATTTAGAATGAAGAGTTTGATCCTGGCTCAGGATGAACGCTAGCTACAGGCTTAACACATGCAAGTCGAGGGGTAACAGGAGAGAAGCTTGCTTTTCTTGCTGACGACCGGCGCACGGGTGAGTAACGCGTATCCAACCTTCCCCTTAGTAGCGGATAGCCCGGCGAAAGTCGGATTAATACGCTATGTTCTTCGTTGATGGCATCTGATGTGAAGCAAAGATTTATCGCTAAGGGATGGGGATGCGTCTGATTAGGTAGTCGGCGGGGTAACGGCCCACCGAGCCATCGATCAGTAGGGGTTCTGAGAGGAAGGTCCCCCACACTGGTACTGAGACACGGACCAGACTCCTACGGGAGGCAGCAGTGAGGAATATTGGTCAATGGGCGCGAGCCTGAACCAGCCAAGTAGCGTGCAGGACGACTGCCCTATGGGTTGTAAACTGCTTTTATCAGGGAATAAAGTGAGGCACGTGTGCCTTTTTGTATGTACCTGATGAATAAGGACCGGCTAATTCCGTGCCAGCAGCCGCGGTAATACGGAAGGTCCGGGCGTTATCCGGATTTATTGGGTTTAAAGGGAGCGCAGGCTGGTTTTTAAGCGTGACGTGAAATGTGGCGGCTCAACCGCCGAACTGCGTCGCGAACTGGGAGCCTTGAGTGAGTACGACGTTGGCGGAATTCGTGGTGTAGCGGTGAAATGCTTAGATATCACGAAGAACCCCGATTGCGAAGGCAGCTGACGAGTCCTTAACTGACGCTAAAGCTCGAAAGTGCGGGTATCGAACAGGATTAGATACCCTGGTAGTCCGCACGGTAAACGATGGATGCCCGCTGTTGGCGACACACTGTCAGCGGCCAAGCGAAAGCGTTAAGCATCCCACCTGGGGAGTACGCCGGCAACGGTGAAACTCAAAGGAATTGACGGGGGCCCGCACAAGCGGAGGAACATGTGGTTTAATTCGATGATACGCGAGGAACCTTACCCGGGCTTGAACTGCAGGAGAACGATTCAGAGATGATGAGGTCCTTCGGGACTCCTGTGGAGGTGCTGCATGGTTGTCGTCAGCTCGTGCCGTGAGGTGTCGGCTTAAGTGCCATAACGAGCGCAACCCCTTCCGTCAGTTGCCATCACGCAATGGTGGGCACTCTGGCGGTACTGCCACCGTAAGGTGTGAGGAAGGTGGGGATGACGTCAAATCAGCACGGCCCTTACGTCCGGGGCTACACACGTGTTACAATGGGTGGTACAGAGAGTTGGTCGTTTGCAAATGCGATCTAATCCTTAAAGCCATCCTCAGTTCGGATTGGGGTCTGCAACCCGACCCCATGAAGCTGGATTCGCTAGTAATCGCGCATCAGCCATGGCGCGGTGAATACGTTCCCGGGCCTTGTACACACCGCCCGTCAAGCCATGAAAGCCTGGGGCGCCTGAAGTCCGTGACCGCGAGGGTCGGCCTAGGGTGAAACAGGTGATTGGGGCTAAGTCGTAACAAGGTAGCCGTACCGGAAGGTGCGGCTGGAACACCTCCTTTCTGGAGAATCCGAAAGGGGTCCTGACGCAGCTGGCCGAGCTATGCGAGGTCAAGTAAATCAGGGAACACCTCCTTTCTGGAGAGGGCGCTTGTAAGAGGTAGTAATGAACGGCAAGTGAAGTTGCCCTTTGCTTCTTGTACTTCTGCTCTGTTTATTATTTAAGGAGATAAGGAAGCTGGGTTTATTCCCGAGCTACTTGGACAGTCCTATAGCTCAGTTGGTTAGAGCGCCACACTGATAATGTGGAGGTCGGCAGTTCAAGTCTGCCTGGGACTACACTTCGCCGGAACCGAAGTGAAGACAATGTGTTCCAAGGCACGATGCAGGTCTGCCTGGGACTACCTTGCGAGACCTTCAGGTCTGCATGGGGGATTAGCTCAGTTGGCTAGAGCGCTTGCATGGCATGCAAGAGGTCATCGGTTCGACCCCGATATTCTCCACTATCGCCTGTCAGGCGAAGAGATCTTTGACATATTGACACAAGCAAGACTGTAGATTAGATTTATGAATCAACAGCTGAAAGTATGAGCAAGCGTGCGCAAGCACGCTCATTGGCGAAAGTAATAAAGGGCGCATGGCGGAT
>Ga0247611_10003062_pt1 | contig 25508 bp, 26 predicted proteins | sample 177DNAGHGhighgp2_FD_192422 | JGI IMG/M metagenome (GOLD analysis project Ga0247611, IMG submission 192422) | Sheep rumen microbial communities from Palmerston North, Manawatu-Wanganui, New Zealand - 1770 DNA GHGhigh gp2 | ecosystem: Host-associated > Mammals > Digestive system > Stomach > Rumen... | reverse complement strand
AGGCATCAGAGAGGTGGCTCAGGAAGTGGCCATACTTTCAGGCATGACCATCCTCCTGCTCACCGTCGCACTGAAAATGTTCAAGCAGCGCCTGGAGTAATCATCTGTAAACCGTAAACTGTAAACAGTAAACAGTAAACTGTAAACTGTAAACTGTAAACTGTAAACAAAAATATGCTCAAGTATCTCATCCATAAAGAGTTCCTGCAGATACGCCGCAATGCGTTTCTTCCCAAACTCATCATCATGTTCCCCATCGTGATCATGTGCGTCATGCCGTGGGTGATGCAGATGGAAGTGAAGAACATCGTGGTGGATGTCGTCGACATAGACCATACCACCGAGTCGCAACGGCTCGTACAACAGGTTGCCGCCAGCAACTACTTCATCTTCGGTGGTCAGAAAGCCACTTATGCCGAAGCGATGAAGGACATAGAGAAAGGGCGGGCCGACATCATCCTCGAGATCCGCAACGGCCAGTATCTTATCGCTGCCAATGCCGTCAACGGCACCAAGGGCTCGATGGGCTGCGCCTATCTGAGTCAGATAATAAGACCCACCCCCCAGCCCCGATCTCTTCTTCTCTACAACAAGGGCCAGAACTACAAACTTTTCATGATTCCTGCCCTTTTCGCCATCGTGATGATGCTGATGACGGGCTTCCTGCCTACGCTGAATATCGTTGGCGAGAAGGAGGCCGGCACCATCGAGCAGATCAACGTCACACCCGTATCGAAATGGTCGTTCATCCTCGCCAAACTCATCCCGTATTGGCTCATCGCGCTGTTTGTCATCACCGTCAGCCTGCTGCTGGCCTGGCTCGTCTACGGCATCACGCCCGTTGGCCCCGTGTGGCTCATCTACATGCTCGCCATGCTGCTGGCACTGTTCTTCTCATCGCTCGGACTCATCATCTCCAACTACAGCGACACCATGCAGCAGGCCATGTTCGTCATGTGGTTTTTCATCGTCTGCATCATGCTCCTCAGCGGCCTCTTCACCCCCACCCGATCCATGCCGTCGTGGGCCTACCTGACCACCTATATCAACCCCATGCACTACTTCATCGACGCCATCCGCACCGTGTTCATCCGCGGCGGAACCTTTTGGTCGATTGCCCATCAGGTGTATGCGCTCTTCGCCATCGGGACGTTCATGGCCGTATGGGCTGTGCAGAGTTACAAGAAGACATCATAGCCTGCCACCTGATGCCCTCCAGCATCGCATGGCGCTACGCCTCACGGCTTCCGAAGCCACCTCCGGCTTCATGGCTTCCTCGAGGGGCAGGTCGGCAGGATTGATGCACGTCACACTGGCAAAGCCGGCATCGAGCAGCATCTGACGGTCTGAGATGCGGCCAGCCATCAGGCAGACAGGCACGCCACGGGCCTTGGCCCGCTGGAGGATGCCGAAGGGGAGTTTACCCATCAGCGTCTGACGGTCTGCCGAGCCCTCGCCTGTGATGACGAGCGAGGCGCCCTGCAGAAGGTCGTCGAAGCGGACGGCATCCAGCAACAGGTCTACGCCTGGCCGGCAGTCGGCATGAAGGTATTGCAGGAAGGCATAGCCCAGCCCTCCTGCCGCCCCTGCCCCAGGCGCGTTCTGGCGGTCGTAGCCGAAGTGACGGGCGGAGACCTCGGCAAAACGGCTGGCTCGGCCGTCGAGCGTGCGCACCATCTCCGGCGTGGCTCCCTTCTGAGGAGCGAAGACGTGGGCAGCCCCATTCTCTCCACAGAGCGGATTGGTGACGTCGGTGGCAATGGTGAAACGCACCCCGTCGAGAGCCCGGATATCATCCCACACACCGTGACGGGCCAACCCGTCGATGATGGCCCTGAGCATGCCGATGCCGCAATCACTGGTGGCACTGCCGCCCAGTCCGACGATAATCTCCTTGCACCCACGACTCACCGCATCCACCACGAGTTGCCCTGTGCCGTAACTGGTGGCCACCAGGGGGTTGCGCTCTTCTGCCGACAGCAGCGTGAGCCCGCTGGCCTGTGCAATCTCTATCACGGCCGTATCACCCTTGACCAGATAGGCGGCAGTGACGGGACGCATCAGCGGGTCGCGCACCGTCAGCCTGACCGTCTCGCCGCCCCACGTGCTGCGAAACGCCTCCAGCCATCCCTCTCCCCCATCGCTGACGGGCACCTGAATCACCTCTGCCTCGGGATTCAGGGCGAGAAGACCCTCTGCCGCTGCCCGATTGGCCTCGCCCGATGACAGACACCCCTTGAAGGAGTCGAGGGCTACAATGACTTTCTCTCTCATATCCATGTCAGTCTTCTCCAAAGGCCCTCTAACGGCCCGCGCATATGGCTGCTGAACCAATAACGGGCAAACAGATACTGACAAACGACCATTCCACATCCGACCATCACCGCATAAGTGGTGCCTAAAAGGCGATAACAGGCAAGCCCGTAGCCGCAGAAGATGGCGCTGCCGATGACAGACTGGAGCAGATAGTTGGTGAGACTCATGCGGCCGAAGATACAGAGATGACGGAGCACTCGGCGGACACCCTCGAAGGCATACCAGGCAGAGACCACAGCCGAGACGATCATCAGCAGGATCATGAGGTTGTAAACAGGCTTCAGCCATGAGTCCAGATTACCGAAATCCACGAAACTCAGCGCAACGACCACGATGGCCGAGCCCATGAGGATACGATGCCATATCCTCAGATGCTGCCCCTCATTGTAGAAAAGCCTCTGACGGCCCAACTGCATGCCGAGGATGAAGAGGCAGAGCAACTGCGTCAGCCGTCCGCTAAAGACATTAAAGCGCAGATTCAACTCAAAACCATATCGCAGGTTGGTGAGGGTGTTCTCCCAGAATGAACCATGCTCGTGCGTACTGATCACCTTGCCATAGATTTCAAACAAGGTGCTGTGGTCGATTGTGGTGCCTGTCAGCAGACAATAAAGTTCTACGGGCTGGATGGCCAGCAGGGCGATGATACACCACACCCACTTCGAGGGCAGGTAACTGACGGGGATGAGCAGCAGACCGTAGCACGCATAGAGCATCAGGATGTCTCCGTCGTAGAAGGCCACGTTGACAATGCCAAACATAAACAGCAGACACATACGCCAGGCAAAGCGTAAGGAGAAATTCTTGCCTTTCTGCTGCTGGTTGTCGTTCATGATGAAGAAACTCAAGCCGAAGAGCATGGCGAAGATGCCGTACATCTTGCCAGAGAGCAGCCAGGCCAGCACATCGGCCACCGTCTGGTCAATCGCCAGCGTATGGACGATCGGATCCTCGGTGAAGATGTCGAAGTGCTCTACGGAGTGATACAGGATGATGCCGGCCACCGCGATACCTCTCAGAGCATCAGCCACATCGATTCGGGTGTTGGGGAGATTGCGGGATTTATACATCTTTATATTGATTTGACGCTGCAAAGATACGAATAATTGCGAAAAACTCCAAATTTCTGGGATGATCAGTACAAATATGTGACGAATGGTCTTCACGAACACTTCGGCAGGGAGCATCGGAGTATCGGGAAACGGGCCATTTTAATTCTAACAATCAATAAATCTCGTTTTCCTACGATTATCCATTGGACGTACGGCGAAGTGAACCCAATAGCGCCCGCTTCGATTCCTTTCTATCAGCAGTTCGTCATAGTCCTGTCTGGTCTCGTCGGCATAGTCCATCAGGATCACCGCATATCTCAGCGCCTGCTCAATCCCCGCCACTCTGATATCCACCGCGCACCCCGTCAGGTGATTGCTCGTCGCCGATCCTCCCACCTTCTTATTGAGTTCTGGAGAGCGATATCCACTGTTGATCACAATTGGTTCCACATTCTTTGAAGTCTCATAATCCTCGCCAGGCTTCAGGTAGTAGAGGCTGTTATAGGTATACCTTAATTCCTCTAACCAAGAACACACCCGTTTCAGATTATCTATGGCTGCATGACTCGGGATATTGTATATACCCTCATGCCTGCTCTTGGTAACCTCCCCGAGCGAAAAATGCTCGGAGAGTTTGATAGTTTTATTTATTTCTACTTGTTTCATTATTTTTTAATTTTACAATTGCAACTTTGCAACTTGCAACCAGAACTATAAGCCCATGCAACTAATCTTTTTATAATTGATTAAATTGCTTCCATTCTTTTCTGCTTCCCCACATTTCTCAATGAGTTTCGAGTCTATGAGACGCTTAATCTTACTCTTTACTGAACCATCACTAGAATATCCGAAACATCTCATGACGTCTTCTTTGGTGAAAACCTCAGGCAGACGATTATATCCGTCCACTGACTTCTGCTGATGCCGCTTTCCTGTGATCTGCACGTCGTTGTTCATGTCGTCGAAATACTTCTCAGCCATCACCCCGAAGAAATGCTGCTGGGTGGCGTACTGGATGCGGGCCATCAACTCACACAGTTTCCAGTCCGTGTCATCCACCTCGTAGGTGCCCTCCCAGAACTTTCCTTCCTGATGCAGGCTCCCGTAGTGGCGCATGTCGATGAAAGGTACTGCGTAGTTCAAGGCATGATACGGCACGCGCTTCAGCATCAGTTCATTGGCCTCAGAGTCATCCTCTGCGCAGTCTGCCATGCGGTTGGCAGTCCAGTCGTACAGTTTTTTCACCAGCGGCCTTACAGGCAGCCGTCCCGCCCTGCAGTCGAGTTTGAAGGCCCATGCCTTCATGCGCTCCAGGCGCTCCCAGTCGATGGTCTCCTCTTCCTCATAGTCAATCATCTCATAGTTCGTCTTGGGCATGGGGATCACCGTCAGACGAGTCGAAAGGCCACTGCCGAAGTTCTTCTCGTTCACCTTCTTCTTCAGGGCGATGGGAGTACCAGAGTAGATGTAGTTCCATGTCACGCGGAACTCATCCACAGGCGAATCCGAATTCTGGTACATCTGTCCGTCCTTCTCGTTGTGGAAGGCCTTCAGTTCCATCGCCTGCTTGTTGATCCACGAGCCGCCGCTCTGCAGCGTGATCGAGTTGTCCAACTCCGTGTCAAACGTGAACATGTGCAGTTGCATCTCCTTGCCGTCCACCACCTCCTTGGCATTGATCATGTCCTCTATCAACTGGCCATTACTCGTTCTTGAAGGATGTATGCGGATGATGCCCTGGGGCTTGTCCTTGCCCTCCTTGTTGGCAGCCTTCTTCTTCGTGTCCTTCTTATAGCGGTTCAGCGCAGCCTTGCCGGCTTTGTCAGCAGCCTCGATGGGGGCGATCAGTATGTCACAGATGTCATCTGCCATCGACTTGTTCGAGGCAGGATGCCCAATGACATACAAGGAGCAGTTGAGCCTGCGTTCCTGATAGGCACGATGATAGAACCTGTACGTGCATCTGGTCATCAGTGTCATCAGCGCCCCGCCGGCTGTGAACACCGCCGCAGGATACTGAGGCCGCTTCAATCCTGCACACACATCCCGCAACAATGGGAAGTCGTCAAACATGGTCTCTATCTCTGAGCCCCAAGCGTCAAGTTGCGCATACATGCTCATGCCGTCAGCCTCGTCCCTCTCGGCATTCACGCCCTTGATCACCTCCTGATACGTACGACCTGCCACCTTCCTCACCGCCTCCTGCATGGCCTTACTGGGCAGCGAACTTGCATACTTCTTCTCCTTCTCCTTGACGCACCCTGCTGCTGACTCCACCGTCTGTTCGACATCCTCATCGCGCTCTGCGATAATCTCCTGCACCCAACTTTGTGCCTCGAGAATCTGCAATACCAGTTTCTTATCCCCGTCGAGCATGAGCAAGAGATCTGTGGCGAGTTTGAGTGACTCATTATGCCTGTTGGTGTCCTCTGCGCAGGGCAACTTGTCACTATACCGAGCATCAATAATACGCTGAATATCATATCCTCTCCATTTTATTTCTAAGGATGATTTTTTGTCTAAGGAATCTGGGAATTTAGGAATGGTGCCACCCTGTGCCACTGCTGCGCCAGGAAGGTGCGGAGCACCGTTAATTCCTTGATTCCTATTTTCCTTAGATTGAATTCCCTCTTCCGTAGCATCAGCAGCAAACTCATGATATAGTGGTTGAGTCTTCTTCTCACGGTAAAGCTGTGTGTAGCGCTTGTCAAATTCCTCATTGTAGTAATCAAATAAAAGTTCTTCGTTCATATAAATAATGTCCTCCTCTTTCGGGGCAAAAGAGTTTCTTGTCGCATCGATGCAACTGTCGTCAGCCTTATAGCCCAGCGCCTGCGCCAAGACAATCTGGTTATCAGCCAAATTACCTGTCTCGACATCAGCCGTTGCCACAATCCGGATCCCATAACCGCTGCTGGTGATATGCACAAGGGCAATGCTTTTCATCAACTCCTTGTCCTCTCTCAACCTATACCACACCTCCATAGGATTCTCAATGTGGTCAATATCCAGCATAAACAGTCCGTTCAGATGACAGTCAGCCAATCTTCTGTGTCTGAACATCCCGCTCTTGGCAGTCTTCGTCTCGTCAAACTCCCTGCAACCGAAAATAAATGCAGGCAGATTCTCTTTCACCTCCTGCGCAAAGGCCAGCAACTTTTCTGCATCCGTTTTCTTCGCCCAGGCCTCCTTCGCTGCCTTCTTCTTCAGATTCTGCTTTTTCAGCAGAAACTTCTGATACTCTCCATTATTCAGCCATGTCTGAATCGCTGCCGTGCCTTCCGTCTTGGCCGCCTCCACCGCCGCCAATATCGCCCGTCTGGCATCCACTCTCCATCTGGTGCTGGTTTTCCTAACCTGCTCCCAGAACTCCTCCCTTGTGCAGGGAAGAGCCTGAGAAAAATGTGTGTTCTCTTGAAATGTAATCATCTGTTTTAATTTAGGTTTTTCTTTTTGAACACGAATCTCACAAATCTCTCGGATTTTATTGTTGCCGAGCGCTGCGGACTCATTATTGATTCGTTTTATTCGTGATATTCGTGTTCGTTAAAAATAACTGTGTTCTTTAGAGCGTCTGCAGGTCTGTGATATAGAACGCATTCTCGTGCCGTGTCTGCTGGTTCTGGTCCAGCCATGTGCGGTGCTTCCAGTAGCCCTTCACGATATACGGCTGGTTCTGATAGTACTGTGCATCGCGGTTCTTCGACGCATACTCCCCTGTCATCTCCCCGTAGATCTCGTCCCCGCCACGTTTCATCACCACCCCGCGGCTCTTGAAATACTCCGTTGTACCGTCCTGTCTCTGATACTGGCGCTCCGAGTATGCGCCCACCTCCTTGATTGTTACTAAGTTTTCCATATCCGTTCTTTTTTACAATATTTCCATGTTAAATTCCTCATTCTCAGAGTGCAAACAATTCAGCATCCATGCCAGTTCTTGGGAATCCTCACCATTCAGACTGATTTCAACGCCAATCTCCTCACCAAACTCCCTGCTCATCATATTCAGCACGTTGTAGAGCGCATCCGCCATGTCTTCTAAACTACCGATACGAGTCAATTGTATATCCCGATCGTCATAAGTATACAGCGAGTACTGACCATGATTATCTTTAGAGATATCCAATGCCAAGGCGATTTTCCCTGGTCTCATGGTGATGCCGTTACGTTTCAGGAAGTTGATCGAATCCTCCACATTACTGTCGAAGCCGCCAAGGATGGCTTGCTCCATGTTCCACATCAGGATCATGAAAATCTCCAATGGCGAGAGGCAGTCATTCTGCTGGCAGAAGAAGACACACTTATCTTCCTCCACGTCTTTCAACTCTATGTGTGGCAAGCACAGGAAGAGTCTTCTTCCCAGTTCCACCACCAATCCCAACACACCATATTCCGAGTACCCCACAATAGGGCAGTTTTTACTATCTTTCATTGTCTTTTACTATTTTATTATTCTTATGTTCTTGCGTCCCTTCGGTAGCAAGCGTCTCCTTGCGTCGCCGAGCGCTTCTGTCTAAAAATTTTGTTATTATGTTCTTTTGTTCTTATGTCTAAAAAAAGTTATTATGTTACTATGTCTTTAAACAGTTACTCTGTCTTCAAATCATACTCTGTTGATAATCTCCTCGACCTCCAGCCTGTCCATGGCGTCCTTCAGTTCTCTGAGCATCGCCACGTTCACCAGTCTGACCCCGATACTCTTCTTCACCGAGTTGAAGAACTTGTACCTCGTTGCCGACTCCCTCAGCCATCCGTGTTCCAGCGCACAGATCACCCTGTCCTTCTGTTCCCGGCTCTGTCTGACATACGCCCTGAACAAGATCTTACCCGTGTCAGGATCCTTGTGCAGCGAACCCTCCACATACTTACCACTACCCAGGCGCTCCAGCGCCTCTTCTGCTATCTCAATATACTTTTTCATTTGTCTTATTTTTTTGTGATATTACTTTAGTTCCTACTCCTGGCACATCCTTTGCATCCACGACGCCAGATAGCCCATTGACAGGCTGTACTCCCCGTCTTTCCAGTCCTTGAAGCCATGCTTCTCCATGATCGTCTCTGCCTGCGTCAGGAAGTCCGTCACCACCTGCTCACAAAACCTGTCACCCGTCATAAAGTGCGTTTTCGCCTTCAACAACCTCTTTGCCACGTCGTTGATCTCCCTGGCACAAGCCACAAGCCCGTCGGGGAATCCGTGGCCTATGAAACCCATCACCATGTCACAGATATGTGCCACGTCATAATCCGGGTAGTCGAACTTCCGTTCCATCAGGATTTCGTGCTTGCTGGCCAGATCAAAGCCTTCATAGAGCCTCTTCAGATATTGGCAGCAGTCATCCACGCTCCAACCCTCATAAGGCGTTCTTGCAGAGGTACATTCTGCCAGATGGTCCTGCATAGGCTCGTCGTCACCCATCACCTTCTCAGTCTCTCTCTGTCTGATCTGCTCCATACTCATCGCGAGACATCTCAGACTCTGCAACAGCAGTTTTTTTGCTTCGTACGTGTTCATCTTTTTAATATTCAATCTTCAATTTTCAATTTTCAACAATTTCCTTAAGAATTCCACACCCTTCGGAGTCCACACGGGATAGACCACCTCCTTCAGTTCTCCCCGACTGTTGTACTTGAACTGGGAACGGTTTTTCGTCAGTCCCTTGTCCTCATACTTCTGAGTCAGTTTCAGTTGGTGGTTCTTACGTTCCATGATCTTCTGGTCAATCAGGAAACTGTTCAGGTCGGGAGCCCTCATTCCAATCTCATTGGCGATGTCAGAGGTCAGCACACAGTCCTCAGTACCCCTGTTTCTCCTTTCCAGCATGTCAGCGACAATCTCTTCTGAGACCCTCATCGCTGCAACCTCTGTCTTTGTCATTCCGTTTTCTTTCATAACTTCATTTTTTTAGTTTTCAATCTTCAATTTTCAATCTTCAATTTTAATTAATACTCACTTTCTGGGGTCCGGACTTTCCCTTACTTGTGGTTTACGGTTGACAAAATTAGGCATAAAAAAAACCTTTTCATTCGAGGTAAATGAAAAGGTAGTGAAAAGTAAATGAAAAGTAAATGAGGTGCTTCCTGACTACTCTTTTAAGGCAGAAATCGCCTCATCGAAGGCATCAGCCACATACTTGCATTTTCTGAAAATCCCAGCCTCGCTGCGGCTTGGCTCATACTTGTCCCAGTCTTTATAATCCACGCTGGCAAACTTGTAACCAGTCAGTATCTTGATACTGCCATAGTCACACCCTTTCACGAACATATCCTTCATGGGCAGCCTGTTGATGCGGTTACAACAGTCTGACCAATTGCCAGCCCATCCGTATTTACTGAGCAACACACAGATAACGCCCAGAAACAATTGTTTCTCGTTGAGGGGCTTTTCATCACCGTTGATAGAGATGATGGCCTTGCTCACTTGTTCGTCATCCACTTTGGTTACCTCCTCCCTATGCTTGTTATAATAATTGTCACCGCGTACCTCTAAGATCAACTGGTCTATCTTCAAGTTGCTCTTGGCTATCTCCTGCATCAGTTGCAGTTTCAGTTCATCGCTCATAGTTGATTAGATTTAAGAATGTTGTTGTATTCCATGATCAGATTCTCGATGTTTTCCTTTTTAGCATCTATCACGCATAGGTTGATAGTCATTCCCTGCTGACAGTTGATTTGAAGGTTACGCTGTTGTTGAGAGAACTTCCTGAAGATCTTCCTGAGATACTTCCTGATACCCGGGGCGCCATCTCCCTTTGCGCCCCGCAGCCTACTGCCTAGCAGCTCTTCGTTTGTTGATTCCATCATAATTTTTGTTAGTTATTAAATTGATTTAGATGTTTGAACCCCTTCGTCAGGAATTCGGCCACAAAGGTAAGCGATAGGTGTGACAATAGTTGTCACACCAATTGTGAATAATGCTTTATTTCTGGTAAAGATTACTAACAGACTCCACGGCCCCCTTGATTTCCTGAACAATGGGCTCAGGAGAAAGCACCTTCAGGCGGTTCTTCTTCGAGAGGATATAGGCAATCAGTTCGTTGTTGGGTCTGACGTTGATCATAAAGTCTGCATAGCCGTCACCAATGCCTATCTCCTTCTGACTGGGATGGATGGGCAGGTCTCTCATGTAATAAGGCTCATCGTCGAACGCCCTGAGCACGATGTTGGTCGTCTCCCTGCCACTGTTGTAGATGCCATAGAACTCAGAGAAATACTGATTCACATCAAAGGTGGTGTCTGCGACAAATACGGCATCAGATACCTCTGGATCCCAGATCCTGTCCAGCGCGAACGTGTATCTCTTCCTATCATCAAACTCCCCCAGGATGTACCACCTCTGATTATAGAGTACCAGCCCGCACACCCCTGCTTCCATCGATTTCCTTTCGGCAGAGCCATACCGTTGATATTTATAATTCATTTTCCTGTCTTTCTGCATGGCAGAGATCACGACCTCGAGTTTTCTTCCGCCAGAAGGGACATACTCCAGCCTGATACGGTTCTTCAGCGATATACACTCCCTCAGCCTTTCGCTGACAGACAGTGTTTTCAGCAACCACTGTGGAATACGATGATCACCCAGTATCTCAGGATTCTTGATAAAATAGGCATAATCCCCATCCCTGCAACATATTTCCACCCCAAACTCTTCACTCAGCGTATTCTTATATCTGTGGAAACTTCTGGGCAGCATCTCCAGCCCTCCACTCAGACCTCTCTCCTTACTCCATGCCTTGCAGATATCCGCCATCTTCATCGACTTCTTTTTCATCAGCAGTTCAAGCAACCACTTGCAAGCCCTAAATTGTCCTTTGTTCATAAGCCACTCCTTTTCTTTTTAGTTAAACATACACCTTATTAATAATATAAAGAAACGTGGTGCATCGATAGCTCATCTCTCATAGGCTCAACGGCCTGCTAAGCCCTTTCAGATACCGATACCACCAATGCCCACGTTAAAATTAACGTGAGCCTCGTGGCCATCCGTCGGTATTCTGAAATCTTACATTAATTCTTGGCCGTTGATTTATGAGAGAATTCGAATAGAGCAGTTGGCTCTTATATAGAATATGTGAAGATCGCTTTGAGACTGCAAATTTAAGAAGAAAAACTCACATCTGCAATATTTTATAGAAAAAACGCACAATTATTTGGTCGTTTCAAATATTATCCTTAATTTTGCATCGTGTTTTTCATAGTATTAGATTTAAGGTTAACAAAGGGGCTCAGGCGTGGGCCCTATTTTTATCCTCTCACAAACACAGGGCATTCCTTCGAAACCTTGTTCGTTTCGATTTCTCAAGTGCGGCCTTAAAAACTATCTATATCTTTTGTATGTACTTATCGTCTGCTTCCATGAATAAAGATCATCATGATTGATAGAGCGGTAAGTCAGAATCCCGGCATTTTCTATCTCTATGCTTTTTTCCCGAAGACTGCTTCGTTTGTTGATCTCTGCACTTTGCAGGAAATCATAAATCTCTCGGATAGTTTTATTGAAAGACTCCTTTCTAACAAGGAAAAGAAGCGTTGATCTGTCTGGGTTTACGTTTTCGTGGACTATCAGCACTTTACCAGAATTACATTCGATTGAGAACATAAAGGCATATTCTGAGGTATCAGAACTCGAATGAGCTAACCTTTCCACACAAGGAATCACTTTGTATTCTTTACTCTGTAATATTACCAGATAATCTATGTATTGAGATTTATATTTTTGAAAGTCTTCAGGTTTCATTTGTTTTGCTCTCGATAATGCCTGGTTAAATGACATTGGCATTGGCGAGGTATTTGAAATAGAACCATTACGCTTAACTTTGATGACTCCTTGCCTTGCTGCTATGGCAAATTGCTGAATCGCCTCGTTAAAATTGATTTTATCAATAATACTCAACTCTAACCTTTCTATTACACAACGAACAGGAGGCAATCTTTCATTCAAATACTTCTTCAAATAGTTGAATGACTCTAAGGATCCTTTGACATAGGTTTGTAGAGGTCTGAACTTAATAGTACTTGTGCTCTGAGCATATATCACCATATACCCATTTTTGAACATTACTTGGTTCCAATCAAGAATCCATTCCTTCTTTTGCATTACCTCAAATGATGAATGTGATGAAGGAATAGGCTTTGTCAAACTACTATGATATTGCTCAATTCTTCTTTGGGCAGCAGCCTTTCTTATTCTTTCAGCTTCTGTCTCTTTCTTTTTTTCTTTCTTCTGTTTTGGTCCATTCTTTAATTCCTTTAGTTCCTTCTTCTTTTCTTTTTTTAAACGCTTTTTCTCTTTGGCTGATATTTCATGTAGGTTATTAGCAGTACCCATAATATCATTACCTTTAGGTAAAGCGCCCTTTTCTAATTTGACATTATCAGATTGAACCAAACGATTTAATGCCGACAAATCGCCTTTGATACGAATGCCGTTAGCTGTGATTTTTATTTTGTTTTTTTTGCTCTCCATTCAATATGTATGTTAGGTATTAACCTTATAAGCGATCTTCTTTCGTTTTCTTTATTACAGCATCTGACATTATATTTCCTCACAACGAATCTGATATTCAGAGGCCCTTGAACGTCACATTTATTTCTTTATAGACTTATCGACTGCATCTCCTTTGTCCCTAAAAACTCCTCAATAATCTTCGATCTCACCTTCTTCAGAAAAAACTCCTTCAACTCTGGTGAGTCCTCATCGTAATCATGCATCTCCGAATGATATGCATCCCATACCCAATTCTCTACAAAGTTCTCATTCTGTTGCATCTCTTTAGCATAGTTGATAATCGAGAGGTAGAATGACTTAACCAGATCTTTGGTTCCAACTATCGTATTTGCCGTGATACTTTCCAGTGCTTCATTATAAATATAAAACAGTCCACATCCGTATTTGTTGTTTTTAAATATATGCCCTCTATAGCCGGGCTCTGTATAAAGAATGGGTTCATAATACAAAACCACCTTATAATGTTCGCAATCCAACTGCACTATACTGCCAGCTTCTGGGAAAGAACCACTCTTGGTCACAATATGCTCTAGCCATTCTTTCAAATCCCCAAATGGCTCATAAATGGCATTTGATAGTTCAATACAATCTTTCTCGTTGTAATTGACACTGACATGCATATCTATCCATCCATATTCAGGTTTGTCGAATGACAACTGAACATAGCTGGAGTTTATTGGCAACCCCTCAGCATATTTCGCAAACAACTTGCTCCGTTCTGATAACCAATGATTCTCTTCTTTCTTCATTTTATTGTCTTCTATACCAACTTGCAAGGTATCTCAGGAGAGGATACGTTTCGATACTAACATCATCCGCACCATATTCCTTGCGTAAGTTACCTTTAGTTATCACAATTTCGTAGTTATTACCGTCGAGTACCATCATTCCAGACTCGTTGGGGATTTCATCCTTTGACAAAATCTTATTGATGGTATTCTCTGTGAAAGCATCCATTACTCGTTTGGGAAGAGGTGATATTTCTTTCTGTTCTCCTAAGATGCCATTTTCCATCTTGGCCTTATAGTTCTTTCCTTTCTCATCTAAAGTTAATACTACAATCAATCCGTTTGAAGGAAACAGACTTGGGGCGGCCGAGAACTTTAATCTAATTTTTTCCATATTATGAGTTGTTTTGTTGATTATAGGGCATCTCTTGCTAGTTCGTTTTTCGGCTATATGTTATTTAGGTAAATCGATGCCAGACAAATCTACTTTATGTGCAGCGGGCAAATTGTTTTCGTCATATCCCTCTGTATTGTAGAAATATGGAGTAGCTTTGTTCTTACCATATATATACTCATCAAACTCATGTGCATTCTCAAGAACATACTTAATACCATCCCAATCTCTACCCCATACAGATTCAACAGGATCAAACGTGACATTCACAATATCTACATATCCTATTATACACTTCTGGGGAAGTTTATCGTATGAAGGGATTTTGCCTGCTCTTTCAAGATTCGTGAGGGCATTCTTCACCATATCATCGAGTTCGTTCCACGGTTCTTTCGAGCCACTGGCTGCAATAAATATCTTTCGGCATTTAGTAGGCATAGAGTCCCTGCACTCAATATCTTTAACACCACATGCGATAAGTGACGCCCACGGTTGACGTATTGCCAACGTCTTCATGAAAGGTGCATCCGTTTTCTCTTTTACTTGCTCAGGTTCTGCTTTCTTTAAAAGCTCTTCAACGGAAGTAACATCTCTCTCTTCAAAAATAGATTCCATTTCTATTTTCCTATACACTTCCTCAGGTAATAACTTTATAAACTCTGGTGATAAATGAAGCGGTATAACAGAAAATTCTCCATCAATTTTATTCTTACGTGCCTTTTTGTAAGCATCATCCATTATTGCATCTTTAATTTTCTCGAAGACCTTACCAGGCAAGTCTTCTATTTCACCTGTGAAGTGCCCATCAGCAATAAAGTCACTGCTTTCCTTAATCTGTTTATCTGACAAGTTTACATAAGCAACATAAGTGTCAACATAATTGTTGTCAGAAAAAAAATCGTAATCAAATGGAATTTTGTGTACCATAATTCTGTTGTGTTCGATTTGTTTTAAAAATACATATTCTGCCAAAAAGATTAATTATACTTCTTGAACCTATTCACTTGATCCATTACCCTCTCATACACATCGTCATTCCATGCAGGAGGATAGCCGTTATCATACAAGAGGTCAATCATGTTGTCTGCCAACTCTGCCTTCAAATTGTCATTGTTATTCCAATCAGCATAAATGGCAGTATTGTCTATCAGTTCCTTTATCTTCTTTGAAAGTTCAACGCATTTCTCATCTGGATATTCGAACTTATTCTCATCACGAACAGAAACAAGAATGTCAAAGAAGGCTTTCTCTTCGAAAGTGATTCCCAGTTCTTTGAACTTCTCTTTGTCTTTTTTAAGATCCTTGAAAAGTTCCAGAATTTTATCCGTAAGTGACTGCACCTTCTTATCAACCTCTTGTTGAATCTGTTCGACAGCCTGCCCAGCGACCTTGTTTCCAAAGACATCTTTGTCACGGTCATTATATTGTTGGATCAGTTCCTTCAGCATATCCTCAAATTTCTTTGCAGCGACCTTGTTTGTCTTAGAGTATTCCTTGATGGCTTTGGCTAGCATTTTTACCAAAATCTGAAATTTTGTGTTAGGCATCCTGATTTCAGCAAGGTGTTTTACAAAATCTTCCTCAAAGATTTCAATTTCAGGATCAGTTCCAAGCAATGATTCAACACCAGTACACATTATTGCTTCGCGCACCATTTCTTCAACTGCTTTGTTCATTGATGCAACATCGTGTTGTCCAGGAATAGTTTTGTTTACATACGATAATATAGCCATAAAACATTGAGCCCAAGCTACGTCTTCATCAGAAAGAACGCCTGCAGGATTACAAATATTATAGGCTGCCTTCATACGCTTTACGTGCTGTTTGAAAAGCGTCTGGAAAGTAACTTTTTGTCCTTCAGCTCTAATCTGAGATAAGACAAATTCTGCACCAGCTTGCAATGACAACAATCTCTTTAAAGGAACTTCGCCAAAATAATCGCTCAAATCACAATTATGCATCAACTCCTTCAATATCTGGAGTTCGTTGTCAAAGATTATTTTTGAAGCCTCTAAATCGTCCTTGCTTGTTGCTTCGCCTTCACCGCCATATTGTTTGAGAGCCTGTTTCATCTTGTCATGGATGCCGATATAGTCAACAATTAGGCCATTAGGCTTTTCAACTATTCTATCACCATCAGGGTCATGAACTGTCACTTGGAACTTTCTGTTTACTCGTGATATGGTCTGTATCAGATTGTGCTTTTGAAGCGGTTTGTCGTTATAAAGCACAGAAAGACAAGGCACATCGAAACCTGTTACCCACATATCAACCACGACGGCTATACGGAAGTTGGAATTCTCGTTTTTGAATTGCTCTGCAAGCATATCGCGATAAGAGTCCTCTCCTAAAGTGTCGTACATTTCCTTTGGATCGTTAGCCCCTCTGGTAGCAACGATGTTGATAAATGGAACTTCTTTAAGTTTTTCAAGTTCTTCTTTACTGAGTTTGCTTTCGTCCTCACATTTCTTTTTCTCGAACCATTGTGGACGGATGTCCTTGAACTTACAATAAAGGTTGTAGGCATTTTGTCTGTTGGAGCATACAATCATTGCTTTCTGCAACAATTCAGGCTGCTCTGCGCAAGTTTTCTCAAAATGATCAACGACATCAACAGCTATTCTTCTCTGTCGCTCTGGGTCTCCTATGATGATTTCAAGCGTTGCCATTGCCTCCTTACTCTTCTTGATGTCCTCTGGCTTTGCTCCCTCATCATAACATTGCTCATAATATTTCTCAATTTCAGCAGCTTTTGCAGCATCGATAACGACTCTTGCCAAGCGAGGAATATACTTAATACCTACTGTTATTCCATCGCGGACCGCCTCATTCATGGTGTATTTGTCAACGATTTCTCCAAACACATGAACCGTCTCGTCAATTGGTGTTCCCGTAAAACCAACATAAGTTGCATTAGGGAAGGCATCTCTCAAATATTTAGCAAATCCGTATGTAACAAATGCTCCAAGTTGTTCTTCTTCCTTTTTGTTATCAGCACTCAATGCCACTTGTGATCCTGAGTCCGATTTCTTCTCAGGCAGTTTATCCACAATCTTCAGTTTTGAGCCAACACCAGTTTGGGTACGATGTGCCTCGTCACTGAAACAGATAATGTTTGAACGCTCGCTCAACAATCCTGTTTCGCCACAGAACTTTTGGATAGTACAAATAAAGATGCCGCCTGATTCTCTCCGAGACAGTTCCTTCTTCAAATCTTCTCTGTTCTCAATCTTTCTGACGACGCCATTACTTAGGAAGTCTGTGGAGTTTTCAAAGAGCTTGACAGACTGTTTCTGAAGATCATCACGATCAACAAGTATAACGATTGTTGGAGATCCCAGTTCCTTGCTTCTTAAAGCTAATTGACGAGCGAGGAAAACCATCGTATATGTTTTGCCACAACCTGTTGCACCAAAGTAAGTTCCACCTTTTCCGTCACCACCTTTTGACTTTAGATGCTTCAATATGTTATCAAACAATTTGTGGGTGGCGAAGAACTGAGGATAACGACAGACTATCTCTTCTTCTTTCCCTAACTTTACATCAGGGAAATACGTGAAGTCTCGAAGCAGTTGCAGTATTCTATCTGGGCGATATGCACCATTGATGAGCGTGAGCAGTTCAGGAATACCAGTTTGGGCTGTGTCATCTTCGTTTTCAACCTTCTTCCATGCATAGTAGTGGATGTATGGCGTGTAGGTTGTACCTAGTCGGCTATTGCTGGCATCACTGATGCATGACAGGGCGCAATATTTCATCAGATGTGGAATGTCTCTTTTATAGCGGATATGTATCTGGTCAAACGCATCGGCTATAGTGGCATTGAAATCCGCAGGATTCTTCAATTCAACAATAAGCACTGGGATACCATTGATAAAGAGCATCACATCAGGACGGCGAGTCTTTTGTCCCGCATCGTAAGATACAATAAACTGATTGACACAACGGAAAATGTTGTATGCTTTAGGATCATCATTCGTAAAGTCAAGATAATCTATCCAAATTGTTTTATTTGAGTTATGACGCTGAAACAGGAATCCGTCACGATATGTCAGGAAGGTTTTACGGAGAGTATGATAAAGTGAAGGTTCGCCAATGTTGCGTAGATTAGCAATAATGGCATCTATCTCACCCGGAGTTAAGTTTTCAGCCGCATAACGCCTCTGGAGATATGCCCGCATATCATCCTCTATCAATGTCTGGTCATACTGACGATGCAGGTCATCGCCAAAGGTATATTCCCATCCGTTTTGCTGGAGCAGATCAACGAATGCTTCTTCGTAGTCGCTCTCGTAGAATTTTCCACTTGCCATATTATTTTTCTTCTCCAAGACATGGATTTCTCCATGGTGTATTATCTGAACCGAGATTCAAAAAACGAGTAACGTTATATGAAGATCTACTCCCACAATGCTTAACCATATAGCCACCATCTGGACTAATCATGAATTTAAGTATATAATTTTCCTCACCAGAGTGGATGGCCATTATGAACTCATTCCCAAAGGATCCAATCAAAGATTTACGAATTGGGATTTCAATACCTCTTATCTTTACATAAGTCTTGTATCTGAAATCCAATTCGCCCACATATCCATCAACATAATCAATATCGACATTAGAGAAGGTATGATTAAACGCTCCTTCAAAACTTATTTTATAAAAAATCATAGGTATAATAATTTATGAGTTAATAATATTTTGTATCAAAGCTGGGCAGACCTCGCGACTTTTTCTGTCTGCTTCCTCCGCTATTCTCTTTGCTTCATTTGCGCAATTGTATATGTTAACAATAGCTTGTTGTATCTCAATTGATGGAATAGGTATTTTATACGAACATAAGTTTTCTTGCTGAAGGAACTCATAAGCACTTCCTTTAGAAGCCCAGTATACATACCTTCCAAATTCTGGCCTAGCAAACCATAGAAACAAATACTTGTCAAGAACTAGATCCTTTCTAATGTTATCAAACACCGCATATACTGGAGATACAACACAGTCAGGCCCTTCTCGCAATGCAATTGCAACGTTTTCGTTGTTTAGCTGTGTACAATATGCGAATTGTCCATTGCGAACTTTAATTCTCGAAGATAAGTCAGAGTTAGTACGTTGAGGAGTAATAAATTGTTTGTCAATATTTAAACCTTGTTCCAAGGTTATCTCTAAATCCTTATTTTTTTCTGTATTAAAGGAAAGAAATTGCCCGACTTCAACCTTCTTGTATTTATGTTTGAGTTCTTGAATATAGCTTTGGCAAACTTGCATGAGGGGGGCGGCAATAGCCTCGTTCTGCTCCTTTATCTCACGAAATGCCTTCCAAGCATTCACAACTTTCTGTTGCTCTTCGATGGAAGGAAGGGGAATTCTAATGTTCTGCATATCCTCCCATGTGAACACTTCTCTAGCACTTCCCCAAGAATTAAACCTTGCGTATCTGTCAAATTCAGAACGATTATATATAAGATAAAGATATTCAGGCAAAAGCACTTCTGTATCTGTTACATGAAACACACAGTAAATGGAAGAAATCAAGTATGTTTTATTGCTGTTATTAAATCCCAATGCCATCTTATCACCTCTACGAGAGGTATCAGGAACATAAGCGTAATAACTTGGTGGCACAGTCTTATAGGATAACAAAGAAACTCCTTCCATATTGGCTTTTGTTTCAATAAAATCCTTAGCTGTACTAATTCCTTTTATTGCGTCTAATCCATAGAGGGACTGGCTATTTCGTCCATCGCTTTGTTCAATGTAGTCACCTAATCTAACCCATTTACATTTACTTTGCTTCATACCCCAGAACTTTAAAAGCGTCCAACATGGTTTGCTTATTCTTTTCCCAACGCTCATTAAGTGCCTTGAAGTCAGTACTCATTTGAGCTAATGCAGCCTGATAGTCTATTTCTGTGTCACGGTCAACGAACTCTATGTAGCGACTTGGCACAAGGCTTGCATTCTTTTCAAGTATCTCGTCTTTTGATGCAGCATAGAATAACTCTGGCTTCGCATAATGGCTTTTCCACTCGTCACCTTCCTTATAACTTCCGCCCTTAGGGACAGAAGTCTGCCAAGTATGATAAATGTTACAAACAGCCTGTATCTGCTCAGGCTTCAGTTCTACATATTTCTTCTCATAGACATTTTCATTCCATGTGCGAAGGTCAACGAAAAGCACTTCTCCTTCACGATTACGAAGGTTGCGACCATGCCACTCACCGCCTTTCTTATTCTGATTCAGAATCCAAAGGGTAACGGAAATATCAGTAGTATAGAACATCTGTCGTGGGAGAACAATAATGGCTTCCACCTTGTCATTCTCAATAAGTTTCTTTCTGATGTTCACCGTATCGGAATCATCCAACGCACCATTGGCAAGAAGGAAGCCTGCTATACCAGTATCAACATTCAGTTTGTTCAAGATATGTAGAATCCAGGCATAGTTGGCATTGCTGACAGGGGGAGTTTCGTATCCTGCCCAACGTGGATCATTGGTCAGTTCATCTTCTGCACGCCACTTTTTGAGGTTGAAAGGTGGATTGGTAATGACGTAATCCATCTTTTTGTCCTTATGTTTCTCGTTCAGGAAGGTGGATGCTGGTTCATTTCCCAAATCATGGCTGATGCCACGAACTGCGAGATTCATTTTTGCCAGTCTATATGTCTCAGGCTGAATCTCCTGCCCATAGACACTAACTGCTTTCGTATTACCACCGTGCGCCTCAATCACCTTCATACTCTGAACAAACATACCACCAGAGCCACAGCAAGGGTCATAGATAGTGCCGTCAATAGGCTCGATGACATTGGCTATCAGGTTTACGATGCTGTGAGGTGTATAGAACTCGCCTTCTTCTTTGCTGTCCTTGACTTGGAAAGCAAATGCCTGAAGGAAGTATTCATAGACATGACCTATCAAATCGCGCTCAGGGAAACGCTTTTGAGAAATCTTACCAACCTCGTCAATGACAGCCTTCAAATCCTTTGGCGCAATTCCAGCTGAAGTGAAGATTTTCTGAGGCAAAGCACCTTTCAATTGAGCATTATCAAGCTCCAACTGATTGATAATGTTATCGAGGGTCATTGGTAATGTCGCATCTGCATTGGCAGCAGCGATGGTTTCCCAACGACATTCTTCTGGAAGATAGAACACACCAGCCTTTGCATAAGCAGGCTTATATTCCATTTTGCTTGCAATAAACTCTGCATCCTTCTCCGGGTCACGACCCTTCGCAATTTGTTCGTTATAGATGATTTCTCTTTGGTTAGCGAACTTCTCGCCAATGAAACGAAGGAACACAAGCGTGAGCAATAAGTCGCGCTTATCTGCCATAGATGCCTTACCTCTCAACTGGTCACGACAGTTAAACAAGATGTCTTCAAGTCTTAACTCTTTTTCTACTTTTGCTTTTTTTGCCATATTTTCTTAAATTATAATTTACCTGTTAAAAATAATTTGGGTATCGCACCAATAAAACCTATTATAATGATGATACCTAAAATCCCTATTTTTGATACGAGAAATATTAATCCTATAACAACTATCAAAATAAATATAGATGTAAAAATATCAATAGAATTCTTTTTCTTTTCTTCTAATTCAGCGGCCTCACGTTTTTTAATATTTATCTCTACCTCCTTTTTGATATTTATACCCCGTATTTCTTCAAATTTTGTTTCTTCAATACTATATTTATATCCATAACCTAATAATTCATCCATTAGGTCGGCATATTGGCTCTTCATTTCAGAATAATCTTCTGTACGAGGTATAATTTTCCTTATTTTTGTTCTCACAGAATATGAATTGTCGCGCTCCACTATAATCTCCATTAATCCATGTAACTCTTCAAATTTTTTATGAAGTATAATATCATTCTGGATTTTGGTCTTACTATAGCAATCACGCAAATTAACAATACACATAATGCATTCTTCTTCTCTTGGAGATTGAAGACTTTTGTACCACCTCAATAAGTTTTCATCAAAGTACTCTTTCAAATCAATAGCCAAATATTGATATTTATGCCATGAATCCGTAATAAACCAATATTCGGGGAGTGTTCTTGAAAAAACATAATAAGCAATCTTTTTGAAAACTTTATTATAGATAGTGATCATTTCGTCAATAGACTTAGCATCACCCATTGAAAGAAGATAATCAGCATATTTTACCCCTTCGCTATCATAGCGATCTTCAACCTGGAAAAATTTGAGAAGGTTGCTATATGAGAATCTACTATAATCTTCCATTAGTTATCTCCTTTTCATCTATGACAATTGCATTTCAAAAATTCTCTTCAATATACACCAGCAATTCTTTCATCTCTTTCTTTGAAAGATTAACAGCGCCCAAAGGTGCACCTTTTAATCCTCTATCGAGGAGGTTTGCAAGTGAGAGCCGTTTGTTTGTTGTTTCTCCTGTAAGGATCATATGAGCAAACAGCTTGTCCTTTGTCTCTGAATTAGTTGGGCCGTTCTCTTTTACGAACTCGTTATCTTGATCCATGATAGGGTCATAATGCAAATCTGCTTCTTTCACCTTAAAACTAAAACGAATTGCACTTTCGGGAGACGCGCCATAAATGTAACCTGTATCGCCTGTCTGGAAGTGGAAATGCTGCGTCCAATACACCTCACCTATTTTGTCGTAGCAAGCCTTCAAATCATAGAACTTCCTATTATAAGGAATTAGCCATACTCTTTTTTCAGAGTTTTTGGGAGCAAACTTCTTTCTTGATGAGGTTGGCTCGGATACCTCAATTGAACTGCAACCGCCCTTTATCCCGTTTTTATAGACTTCATCTATTTCTGCATCATCCAATAATGTAGCCACTTCACGGAAGATTTCAAGGGCCTCTTCCGGCTGGACATTAAAGAACTCACGATTATTGCGGATGCGAAGGTTTGTAAAACGCTCGATATAGCGATGCACCAACTTCTCTGCCTCATTGTACTTCACAGTCTTCATGGTTGCGAAGATCTCAAAGGGCAAAGGCACAGCAGTATTATCTAACTCTTTACTTCTCACGTCCACAGGGCGTGAACTTTTACCAATCTTTACCCAGTCTTCTCTAAAACTGGGATTGGTCAGTATATATACATAGCCAGGTTCCTTTGTAGCCATTATATTCTTTGTTTTAAGTTTCTAGTTTGCAAAGGTAATCAAAAAGTTTCTATTCCGCAAATAAAATTAATATTTTATTTCTGAAGAGCAACAAAGCGCAGAGGAACGTAAAGCCTCTGCGCCTTTGACACAGCAGGGTCTGCCCCTTGTGTGCGTTAAATCTGCAATTATTTCAAGATATGCGGGCAAAAATACATAAAAACTGCCAAATATCGATTTATTTCAATAAAAAATGAAAATTTTCTCGAATATATTTGGTGATGTAAAATTAAGTGCTTACCTTTGCCAAGGTTAATCAAGAATTAATACTGAGGAAAGCGAACCTCATGTAATTCAAACGACAAAACGTCCTCAAGCGGGATTGGTGTACTAGTCCAGATTATCCCTAAGAGGCATAAGATATAAGTGTTTTCATAGTTTGTCCAGTGTGACATTTTGCCCATCGTGTAGATGCGCTTACCCGTGATAAAGGTATTTCATAGATTAGATTTAAAAGGTATGCCCCCCTAGCGAGAGGGGCTTTTTTTTGTACCCACCGTATTAGCCGTGGGTCAATACCTGAGTCATAGCCGTCGTCATACCAAATACGCACAGCACTCTGTCAGTTGCAAGTTGCAAGTTGCAAAGTTGCAAATGGATAATCAAAATAGTAGTATCGGGTAGCATTAGTTTATATATATTTATATATATTATATATTATATTATAATATAATATATAATATATATAAATATAAGAGACTTTTCTGTTGGAACATTTGAAAATAGCATTTGCAACTTTGCAACTTGCAACCTGCAACCATGTGAAGACACTGTATAGGATGGATAGACAATATTGTAAAATCAATTCTAAATTATATCATCAACGATAAATTACTACTTTACCTAAGATTTAATAGGAAATTTGCTTGCATAATCCAAAGAATATTTGTATCTTTGCAGTCAAATAATTTATCTTAAAACAATTAGCCAATGACACACACAAATTTCGCTATTCGCACTTACGGCAAGTCGGAGTTCGCCTTGCTGATGTTCCCAACGATCGACGATCCGAAGGTGGCGCAGGCCAAACTGCTGCGCTGGATCAAAAAGGACGCCAAGTTTCACCAGAGCCTCGTGGGGATGGGGCTCTCCTCACACGACAAGGACTATAGCCCGGAACAGGTGAGGGCGATGGTGGAGAAGTTCGGCGCGCCAGGGGAGTACGAGGTGTAAAGGACGGCAGTTAAGGGCGTAAGGGATGCCTGGAATGGGTGTAAAGGATAGGGAGTTACATAGATAAAGTCCTATCCTTTATAAGGTTAGGAGGCATCGGTAACAGAGTAAACAGGCAGGGTTTACGGAGTAAAGTGGCAGGGGGTGGGGAGTAAAGAGTAATTAGGATTAAAATGGATGAATTGGGATGAGTTAAGATGAATTGGGATGAAGTGAGTTAGAAAAAGGTTGTAATTTTGTAGGCGGAAAGGGACAGAAGCCGAGGGAGAGGAATGAAAAGGCAAAATGAAAAGGCGCCAATCATTAAGCCACGTTCTCGCGTCGCGATGGTACCAAGCGACAAGAGCCGTTGTTCAGACCATCCGGGGGGAATGAAAAGCGCGCGTTCAGACCACCCCGCCCATACGGGCACCCCTCCTGACTCAGGAGGGGAAGAGGTTACTCCAAAGGCGGACGGAACGGACCAAAGAGAGAAAAATAAAACAGTCTATTAACTTTTTAAAAATGCAAGAAAATGAGTCAGAAATTTAAGAAAATTCAGAACAAGAACGACGAGAGTACTGCCTTCGGCAAGTGGTTTGCAACGGCGGTGTACGACCAGCACTTCATCGAGACGGAGCAACTGGCGGACTTCATCCAGACGCAGGCGAGTGTGAAGAAGAGCGACATCAAGGCGGTGCTCGACGAACTGGGAAGCGCCATGAAGCACTTCTTCGAACTGGGACAGAAGGTGAGACTGGACGGTATCGGGATCTTCAAGGTGGGATTCTCCAGCATCGGCACCACGGAGAAGGAGGACTGCGGCGCGGCCACCATCACGACCCGAAGGGTGTTGTTCCAGCCTGAGAGCCAGCGCGTGGTCGTGGGTCAGACCGTGAACAAGCAGGGCAAGATCACCCAGAAGTTCGTCATTGCCAAGACCCTGGTGAAGGACGTGGTGTTCGAGGAGACCTACGACACCAGCCTGCAGCCTGAGGCTTCCGGCGGCGAAGGCGGCGAAGGCGGAAATGGCTGATGATCGGGGGCGCGGGGGTACGAGAATAGTCTAAGTACGGAGTTTTTCTGCCTACAGGGTAATCTCTTCCCCTCCTGAGTTAGGAGGGGTAAGGGGTGGTCTGAACAAGGAAATAGTTAAGCGAATGATGCGGCGGTTCAGACCACCCCGCCCTGACGG
>Ga0247611_10003061_pt1 | contig 25513 bp, 14 predicted proteins | sample 177DNAGHGhighgp2_FD_192422 | JGI IMG/M metagenome (GOLD analysis project Ga0247611, IMG submission 192422) | Sheep rumen microbial communities from Palmerston North, Manawatu-Wanganui, New Zealand - 1770 DNA GHGhigh gp2 | ecosystem: Host-associated > Mammals > Digestive system > Stomach > Rumen... | reverse complement strand
GAAATACTCATAGTCGGCGAAAGCCTGTACGGAGAGTTCGGCACAGAGATTTATCTCTTCGTGGCGCATATTTGCTATATCCAACTGGTCTGTTTTCATCTCTTTATCGTAATTGTCTGATATCACATCACTTTTGCAATTGTATTTTTTTGACATAAAAAAATCTCACAAGTCTATTTTAAAAGAACTTGTGAGACTTTGGGAGCGGAAAGAGAGGGACTTTGTTCAATCATATCACGTTACTTTTGCTTTTGTAAGCTTTAGTAATATTCTATTGCAAATAATTGAAAACTTGCAGCATATGCCATCTTGTTTTGCATAGGAATCTTGTGCTTCATCTGGCGTAATACATCCTTCTTATCGTCTCGGTGCATTTTTTTGAGGGTAAAAATGCACCATCAGTATTATAGAAACAATGTCATAAATACAGGAATTTGTGTCTATGTTCCATCCTCTCGGAAAACCCTTGTATAGATGAGAGACTTTTCACCCAACGTGAAGAAAAATCCATATTATATGTGTTAATGCATTTTCAAGAGCAAAGATAGTCCTAAGTTTTTAATTATGTGAATTAATATGTAAAAAAATACCGAAAGTAATGTGCCGAAATATCCGCCTCCCCTTGCTATAATCTATGCATCCCTAAAAAACCAGTAGATTTGCATAACTCTTTGTGTTTAAGTGTTGTTGCTATCTGTACTAGAAGACCATCTTTGTTAATTATTTCGTGAGACAAATGTCTATAATGCTACTATCTTTGAGGAATGTTATATAGTTATCGCTGATATAGAATATGTGAACTACTAAAGCGGAAAAAATGTCTGTCATGTTCCTTACAGACTACGATGAAGTGGTCACGAGACTACTAGATGCTGTCGGCCAGAAGTCCTAATCCTCAATTGTGTCCACCTCATTGCGGAAAACAGGCGAATGTTCCCATCTTCAATGTCAATTATTTATCTTTATACCAAAGTGTGTCCTTAATGATTATTCTTGACTTTTGAGATTAATTTACAGCAGCATACAATAATTCTAGGGGAACTCCGTTCTTAACAAGAAAAATTATAAATATATGTGGAATATTTTGATCTGAAATATTAGAAAGGATAGGCATATTAATCATGATACGATTTCTTCAAATATCTGATATCCACTTTTCGGACAAAACAGGTAGTTCTGATGAATACGCACAAATGAAGTGCAAGTTCATTGAGGATTTAGCCGAATGTTACCGTAATATGGGAAAGATAGACAATGTGTTGATCTGTGGCGATATAGCATTTTCAGGTCAGGATTCACAATACAAAGTAGCCCGACAGTTTATCGGTAATATCTGTCAGCAAGTTGGTTGCAGCGAGGAAGATGTGTTCATGGTACCAGGTAACCATGACAAAAAAAGAGATGTGTATGTCAGAGCACGTGGCTTTATGAAGGAATCATTGTTGAATAAAAACAACACAAAACAATTGATAGAGTCAAAGGTGAAAGAGCCAATGGCAATAGGTATTCTTTACACACCTTTCAGGCAATACTACAAAATGGCGGCGGAATATCTTTGTATAAGCGATATTGCAAGGAAGGCGGCATCATTCCCCGAATCCGATCAGGAAACAGGAGGCGTTCCAAAGTTTGAGCCAAACGATAATATGTATTGGTATGAAAAGTTGGGGGAACTGAATGGATTTAATGTTGCTCTCTACGGTAGCAACACAGCTCTACTTTCAGACAAGGATGATGGGGAAAGCCAACGGTTAGAAGAAGGTCAACATCTTCAAGTTCTACCACTACAAGCCTATAACGTACCAGCAGGGAGTAATGAAATTCATATTTTGATGTTACACCATCCTATGACGGAAATTTATGATGGGGAGAATGTCGGGAAAAGGATAGATGGCTTATTTAAGGTTCAGTTATATGGGCACATGCATCGTCAGTCATCATCATGTGAAAGTGCCATCAAAATATATTCGGGGGCTTTACAGCCTCCAAATAACGAAGAGAACGGCGACTATTTCCCAGTTTATAATGTGATAGAACTGGATGTTGTAGATGACAGAGGTACTCCCTGTTTGAAGGTGTCAGTGTTTAGCCGAAAGTGGAATGGTAGTGAATTTATTGAGTATGCCGAAGAAACCAAAACTGGCGACTACGCTTTAAAATTGCGTTTGCCTCACAATGATGCATGGGAGAGAACAATAGAAAGGGTTAGGAAAGGGGAAAATGTTATGGGTGAAGAAAAATTGGAGGCTACAATATCGCCACATGCGGTGAAACATGCTTTTTTGAAAAGCGAGAAAGCATTAATAATCATTAAAGAATTGTACAATAAACAATTTGATGATATTACTCCTAATAGAATAAAGTACCTAAATTTCCTGAAGCAGGTGGAGGTTGATGGAAAATTTGGTGAGTTAAACGAATTATTGAAGAAATATGGAAAGTGAAGAATTAAAGAGAGTTATCGACAAACAACTGTTTATTCCTATAGATGAGGGATTTACCGAACAGCTTCATGAAGTGATGCTGTCAATGATTGACGAGATAGATATTGGGGAAATGGAAAGCTGTGTTAGTGCGTTCTTCTCCAATCGTGCTTATATACCATTCATGGTAAAGATTGAAACGACATATAAGTACAAATATGGTGAGGAACTTCATATGCCATACATCGTGTATGTGATATTAGAAACATATTATGTGCGTCTGGCACTGTCTTCAGACGGGATTGGCGAAGGCCAAAAGCTGCAATTATCTTACATGGTGAAAAACTATGCTGTGATGCGGAAAGGAAGTTGGAATCAACTGCTCTGCCCAGATTGGATTCTGGCCATCTATGAATATAATGATCGGCACAAATACAAGCCGATAAAATGCAACTCGTACAGTCAATTGATAAATGCAGTCGTCCAAAGCAAGGACTGGAGTGCTACTGGACTGGATATCTCTAATCAGGAAACATATAATCAATTAAGAAGTCTGTGTATTTCTGGTAATCGGGGCAAGCTGAATTCTTATGTAAAAAGCCTGTCATTTTGTAATATCGCCAGCCCCTTTGCTAAGGTTTACATTCTTGTGTTGAAGATGGTGAAAGAGTGGCAATGGAAATATGTGGATACAAGCCCTATCTTCAAGATACGCGAAGTATTGGGTGACGCATATAAGAAGCGGAAGAATCTTAGCAATATCGCAGATGAGATAATAGCTAATGTCCCCCATACTGATATTTATAATCCGAACAAGAACTCCTCAATACTTCTGAAAAGGATAGCGGAGAATCAAATCATGGGAATGGAGGCAAGTATGTTTAGTGTATTGGAGTTCGGAGTTTATCTATACAACGAATTGTTATTAGAAACCATTAACGATTGATGATATGCCAGAACAAGTTGATCAAATCATTAATAAAATAGTCGGTACTGATGGAGAAGTGGTTGAAACAAGTAAAAATGTTGAAAGATTAAGCGACCAACAGTTTTATTGCGATGCCAAGAATCAGACAAATCTAAATGACTTTATCGATACTGAGAGACCCAAATTGGTTGCCTTGGTTGGATTTGTTGGTGTTGGAAAATCGACATTTATGGGTTCGCTATATCAACAGCTGATTATGAACCTTAATTATATTGGTTATGCTTTCGTTGATTCAGATACTTATGTTGGCTTTGAGCGGAGGGTATTCTTACGAAGGGTAAATGATGCCAACACCTCAGGAACAAAGCGTAATATTCTTGGGGAAAATGACATTCTACACATCAAATTGAAATCAAATAAGGGACCCAAACATCAAATTCTTGTCTCGGATAAAGCCGGAGAAACCTATCAGAAATATCTTTCTTCAGACGAGGATGTTGCTGGCGACCTTGTTTTGGAGAATGCAGATTTAGTTATTTTCTTTATTGATGGTGATGCTGATAGTTCAGGATTGGCCAAGCACAATTTGATAATGGATAATTACAGTAGCATGCTGACCAGACTAAAAGAACAGAAAAAAATAGATGAGACGTCAAATTATATTATCGTATACACGAAGATAGACAAAGTGACGACCGATGAGCGTAAAGAAAAATTGGCCACAAGAAAAATTGAAATTAAGGCATTATTTGAAGAAAAAATTGGAGTCGCAGCAGAACAAATCTACGAAGTAAACTCGACAGACGTGGACGACAAAACGTTAAACGAAGTATTTGCACTCCTATTAGCCCCAATTGTGCCAACTGTCGCCCCCAAAGAGGTGGATTGGGTAAAAATGGAAATAGAAAATGTTATATAATAAATGGAAAAAACAAATATATTTTTGGCAGGATTGCCCTCTGTGGGAAAATCAACTTATCTTACTGCACTATGGGCGATTGAGAAAGACGGAAAATCAGGACATTTACTGACATGTGATGATTTCCCGTCAGATTCATCCTATATTGATGGAATGAGAAACAACTGGATTGAATTGAAAGAAGTTCGTAGAACAACTTTCGCCGAGCCGACGGAAATAGTACTGCCAATGAAAAGTAATCGAACAGGGAAGAAGATTAATCTTGCCATGCCGGATTTTCAAGGGGAAATAATCCAAAGGGTAATCAGTAATTCTGTTTCATCTGATATAGACGAATGGTGTGATAGATCGGATGGCATCCTTTTTATGTTGAGAATGCCCACAACATCTCCAGAAATGCTGCAAGAACAAATCTCACCCACAACTGAACCACGATTAGAAATGGAAAAGGTGGTGATGCAGACAAAAGACATAGAGGTGGCCATACAGAATTTGTTACTGCTAAAGTATTTGTATGTAAGGATGGGCGACTGCCCGATTTCCATCTGCTTCTCTTTATGGGATATAGCGGACAATGCAAATAACAAAACAATGGAAGAGTGGGTGAAAGAGAACCATCCCTGTATCTATAATTTTGTGACCGAACATTTCTCTGTATTCCGTTTTTATGGAATCAGCGCACAAGGAGCTTCCTATGAAGACTTGACCGATGAAGAGGGCGATAAGTTAGCAGAAAAAACAACGAAAAAACAGCGGGCTTACGTATATACGGATCAATTGTCGTATGACATTACCGAACCTTTATATTTCTTGATATCCATCCAAGATGAAGATTGAGCAGATATTACATGGTTACGACAATGGGCATCGCGTGCTTGCCGCATCAGTGTTGTTGAAAGACAATCGGGAGGTGGATCTTGTGGCAACCTTGAGCGACTGGAGCGAGTACGTGGATGACGAAAAGGGAGATTCCTCATATATAACAGCTTATCCTTTAGTGAATAGTGGATTCTATGTGATTGCAAAGACATGGTATGCGGATGAGATGAAACGACCTGGCTGTGTATGGACGCAATCGCTTCTTATCCCCATGAGTGAATTGGACCGTATAGATGACTTCAGGAGGATTGTAGATTATTTTAAGAGACCCTCAATGGAGACCGGTTTTGAGTACTATTCCTACCCTATTGATTATTTGAATAGGAATGTCTTACCAGATTATTATCAGAAATTAGAGGCTGACCGTGAGAACGTGGGTAATATCTTATCCTCATTAGTGCAGAACACGGGGCCGATTTATTTTAAAACGGGAGTAGAATCACATCCAGAAATGATTCTATTATCACTGATGAATGTGTTGCCTGCAACAATATTACAAAGAGTTTCTTGGTGCACAGGAAGCGCGTATGTACGAAAACTGAACGGTCAGCCACTTAGTTGTCAGTTCTTGACTAATATTACAGTTGAAAATCCATTTGTTTCTTTGGAAGCACAACCTCAATGGGTGAAGTATATTGTCTTTGGTATCATGCGAGGTGATGTGAACAAAGGACAACTGATAAGATTGTTTGCTGAGGATATTCAAGAAAATGGTGCTAATTATGTGGCAGTAGTCAGTGTGTTGTATACACTGGAAGATTTTTTCAAGACAAAGAAGGCTTCTGAAGAGCGTTATAAGGAAGTTTTGGAACTCATTGCTAAAAGTTTTCCTCATGTAAATGATGGAAAGGTGATAAAAAAATTATGCACAAATAGATCCTTTAGTAATCGGTATTGTCAGGATGAAACATTCTTCTATTTCTTTTCTACGTTATCCTTAGATGGCGTATTCGACATAGATGATACAAAAATAAATGAGCAATTCAACGATTATGTGACGGCAAACCGTTCTCAATATGTTACATTACTAAATAAAATTGTCAATGCAAGGACCGTCAATGCTTGGGGTGAAACCTTATTGAAAAAAAGTGCTGATATTCTGACAGAAGATGAAGTTTCACGAATTGTCGTCAATGATATCCATTTAATCAATGCCATTTCCCTGTTGAATCCCTCGATTCTGAATAAGATAAAATGGTCTGAGCTTAAAAGGAATGATGTTGAATCGGTTCTCCCGATAATAATGGAGATTCGTTCACAAGTAGTTTTTGATGGCTGGGATGACCTATTTAAAAAGTTGCTTAGTGAAGGTATAGAGATTCGAGGTTCTTTGGCATCGTTAATTTTCGTCAATGGTAAAAATGCAACATCAATATTATTGAACTATGTGAATAGCAACAATAACCATTTTGTTGGGTTTGAACTTGGAAAGCAATTAAGCAGACAAATTTCAGCAATACTGACATGGTTGGAAAGCGAGAATGCCATTACTGACAATGTGGCAAATGCCATTGTGAATGCTGTTGACGAACATTCTAATTTGGTTATTTCTCGTGGTGCAAAGGTATGGCAACCATTTGTTGGGTTGCAGTTTCATAACCTGCGAGCAGAAGTATATGCATTCATGTTCTCATTGTCGTTTAATTGGCCAACTAGTCAAACAGCACTTGAGTTGATGCGTATTTCTTTCCTCCCTTTGTATACCCTTCAGGCAAACGGGAGTCTTAGATATGAGGATTGGGCGCGTATTTCGCAGTACATGGAACCGTTGTTTTTATTGGAAGATTGGGACAAATGCAAAAAAATGAGAAAAACGGTTGTGAGGCGTCTAAAACAGGCAGGATATAGCATGGATATGTTGAACCATTACACAGCAGATCCAGAGCTAAACAAACAGTTGAAAAAAATGTGGTAATACAATCTCGCAAATGATACAGACTTATGAGACTTTGCTGCGGGGGGAGGTAATGTATGTGTTCTAGATAATTGTTACCTAGCATTTTTTTAAGAATAAATGCACAGCGTACTTTCACTTATATTAGTTTAAATCGACATTCCAATCACCATTTTTATTTGACATAGTATCCTCCTGTTTTGTTTGAATCTCGATGCTCAATTAAACTCTCTTTCATTTGTATGGCTATATGCCACCAATTGTAGCAACACTTTTCCCTAACAAATCGGAAACACCTTTACGTTGGATGCTAGGATTTAAACGAATAATCATGTATGTGGCGCTTACGTTATCATTTAGTGTATCATTTCGACTATCATTTGCTTCTCCATTTTTCTTATTAAGTATTTGAAGAACCATTTCCACTTCATCAACCTCAATTATTATCAAGTTAGGCTCACACATTGAACATTTTACCAAACGAGAAAGATGTCTTTTGGGTCAAGGTAGAGACCGGTTTCACTTGACAGAACACAGGAGCTTGGAATTAACTATAATGTTGCTTACGGAGAGCGACTTTCTATATCAACACAGAACAAATCAAGACTTTTATTGTGATTTCTGCATCGGTTCAGATCCTTGGCCAACGCCTTACCTAGTTTCAAATAGTCAAGCGACTTATGGCGAGTATCCGTATACTTCTTCACATTTTTCTTATCTGCACCTATCAGGCTCGAAAGGCGCTCCTTGACACGTACATGGGATGAGGTATCTCCACTTCCCTTTTCAAACATAGGAATCAGCCAAGCCTCAGTTTCCTCTATTGCAATAGCATATGCAATTCTATTGCGATAAGGTTCTGATATCAACGACTCTATTTTTGATTTCACATTACCACGTAACAACACAGAGTATTCAGAATAGTCAACACCCCTACTACGCTGTGGCTCATTTACATCATAACCTATAGTCCCCCTTTCTGCAGTATCAATATGAATAACTAGAATTGCATCTCCCTCTATTTCTTCAAAGAAAGCAGCCAATAATGACTCGTCTCTGCAACTTTCAAACACCAAGTTCCAGTTGCTAAAGTTCATAGCACTAAGGTCAGTTTCATCAAATATCTCCTCAGGCCGAATCAAATAGATATCTGTCGCGTCACATCCCGTCAGTTTTTGAACAAGTGGTTTGATGACATGTGCATCGGCAAATCCCTCTGCTATAATACCTATTCGCATGATTATTAAAACTCGTTAGGAACACCGCCAATCATCCCGTTCATCCACATCTCTGACAGTTTCATTTTTCTTTCTGTTGTTGGTTTCATTCTTATGGCATTCAAACAAGTATTGCCACTATCCGACCTGTTCACGGCATATAGAATGGTTTGTCCATCATTCAGGTTCAGTCCGTCAAGAACAGCGGGATTATGAGTGGTTATGAGTACTTGTTTGTCATGTGCTACGGCCAACTCTGTAATCTCCTTCATCAGAGCTCTGCACAACCTTGGGTTCAAGCCCGAATCAATGTTGTCAATTGCAAAAAAGCGAGGTGTGTCCTTGCTCACCATTAAAACAAGATAAAACAAAATAATTAACGCGCCCTCGTTGGCATTCTCTGCCGAAAAGAAATTGTTCTTCTTTTGCATATAGCGGTCGTTGAAATACAGGTTCGAACCACTCCTGCCTAGTTTGTAACCGCGATACTTCATCAACCCTTCAGTATCATAAAATAAGTCTTCCATCCATGGGATAAATCTTTTGGCTATATTCTCAACCTTATCAATCTCCTCTTTAGGCATCTGGTGCATTAGTATGTCGAGTCCTTCCCCATGCAAACCAAGAGGGTAGAGAATAGATAAAAGAGATAAGCCTCGAAGTGCATCTATTGATGGCGAATAGATGATATAACGGGAATATTGACTTTCAAAGTCCTCGAGCTTCAATCCTTTACTCACACTTATCTCAGAATCAACTGCCCATGGCGCATAGATACTGTCGTCCGAGATCCTTTTCATCGTGTATTTCCCATAACCATCGTCATTTAGTAACTTAACCTTGATTGATTTTGAGGCTGTCTTACCATAAAACGAGTTCACCATAAGTTCTGGCATGGCTATCCTGATACCGTGTTGAGCCATGCTGTCAAGCTCCACTTTGTTTCCATTTCTAGATGCCACCATACCGACAGCCTCCAGAATATTAGACTTGCCAGAGCCATTTGCCCCGATGAATACATTAACGCGACCTAGCTTTATCTCCAAGTCTTCTATTGATTTAAAATTCTTTATATAAAGTTTGTCTATCATAAAACCGACAGTTACAATCAATGCTTATTCTTTTATTAAAATAACGCTTAATTCTGATTCTTATTGTATTCTTATGCAGGTTTTGTTGCGCTTTTTTCTACTTAGAGCTGCACTTGTAATATGATTCAATAGTTCCTACCTTTTGTATATTATCGGTATCCAGACATCCTCTCCCCAACAAGTCTATTGTTGGTGCATAACTATAATAATAACTTCTTAAAAAAACCAAAATCGGAATCCACTAGTATTCTACGGTCAAGACCTAGATTGCGTTTTTCACACGATGTCTCCGATACAAGACAGCAAGAGAAACAAGCTGCTAGATTCAACTGCTCCTCATTTTCCCAGCATAGAGGGTCTGAGGAACATTCTTTAGCATTGTTGATAGCATTCTTTATTATTCTTTCAATGAGCCGAGGTTGTCCTTGCCAAACCAATCCACCCATGCTACCTTCGGAGCCATCAGCGGTATAAATCAAAACGCCACACATTCTATCAGAGTAATACAACCTCTCTTGGAGGCTTGCTGTAGGATAACCACAAGAGAACTCCAGTTCTTTCATGATAATGTGAGAGAAGGTGTGTAACAGATAGAATTTCGGTGCCCCATATTGTTCCATTTCACCTTTCAAGGCTTTACCAATCTCACCTTCTGGCTGATCATAACGGATCTTGAACAGCTCTGAATGCATCGCCAGCCACTGATTAACGGTATCCATGTTAAACTCAAAGAACAAGCCTTCTCCCAAACATTGATTGGCAGGCAAAGAATATACCTTCTCCACGGGTTCATTATATATCCTTTGTCCCTCATTCCTGACTACCGTACCGTCAATTCTCAAAGGAACAGGCATAGAAACTCTACTGAAACCGAGCTGTGTCAACGTCATTGATAGCGTATCCACCTGTTGTATTTTCTTGAAGTACGGCCTAAGACCCGTTGGCAAATCAATGTCTTTGAATTCAAGATTGGGAGTTTGCGGAAGAGACTCTGCATTATTTGAGAACACCTTGTATTCCTCGAAACGATACTGCTCGTGAGTATCTTTTGGGATCTCCTTAACAGCAAGGAAGCGATTCTTTATTATCTCTGCTTGTTCTTGGGTTATCTCTATATCACTATCCTCTGCCTTATCAACGATATCCATTCGCTCCATATAGGCTTTTTTCGTAAGGTCGGGCTGACGATCCAATGCCTTGGGATACCATCTGGTATTAAGCAAGTCTAGTACTTTCTGTAGTTGCGGAGCCAATATTGCATCGGGCAGATACTTCGGTGGAATATATAGGCTACTGAATGAATCAGCATAGTAAACACTATTACTGGTCACAAGAGCCATTTGCATTACACTTCTGCCACCGTTGACATCTTTACAAGGATCATCTGACTTCGTTCCAAATCCATTCCAAGGAGTATCTCCTTTACAGAAGGGATGTATATTCATGATACCTTCCAATCCGTATGTCTTTCCGCATTTTTTGCATTTTAATGTACCCCAGCTTTCAGAGTTATTACGATTCTCTATCCACTGAAGTTCATGCCGACCACCTTTCTCGCAATCTTGACAAGGATAATCAAACAATTCAAATCCAGCAGGATTTCTCATGGCTTCCTTCTTACCGTCTATTCCTGCACAGAACAATTCATACCAAGGGATATCTGATATATGGCCATTCTTGCAAATCAGTAATATTGGAATTTGGACTAGAGTGTCATATATGTCTTTTAGTTGATTATTATCCTTGAACGACCTATGAGTATTGTTGTATGGGTCTCTTGGAGGTGCAAAATATTGAAGTTTTGTGTCTCCAGTCTCTTGTTTCCACAAACTTTCCCATTCCTCAAGCGGCTTAAAATACTTTTCTTTTCTACTGTAAAACCACCTTGGGAAATGAATGGCTGGTATGATAAAATGGTCCGACTTTAGTTCGTGGCCAGTATTCTCTTTGCAACGTATATAAAGTGGATGTTTTTTCTCCTTTGGATAATTCCAATTATCAAGAGACAAGTGAGGCACATCTATTAGATACTTCAATTTTGGAATACCTTGATTATCTTTTAAGAACTCCACAAAACGTGGGTCGTTAATGATATCCACACCTGCCGACCTAGAAATCGATTCAGGATCGCTGTCACCAAAGTTTTCTATCTGCTTATTAACATCTCTGACAAATCCCCAATAAGAAACAGACTTAGGCATTATAAAAAAACCAGCCTTGGTCGTTACGATTGAACCGACTCCAGCATTGGAGGAAAGCACTTTATACTTCCCTATCCCCTGATTGTATTGTAAATCTTTATGTATCTCCATATCAATTATCCTTTATGTTTAGTACAGCCTCTGATTCAACAGTTCGAAGTGACATTGGAACAGCCCACATGTTTTCTGCTTCATCATCCAAATAAGCATCCAATGCCAAGAACAAATCCTTCCACTTGACTCTTTGACGACCATTGGAGTTAAGGAAGTCGGATCCAGAATAGCGAAGAGAATACTCGCCAGTTTGCTGGTTGTCAACCATTCCCTGCCATCTATTTAATGCCTCTTCAATAAACAATTCGATAAATTCTTCAAGTTCTTCAGTAAGTAGTTCTTTTTGCTCACTTGACAGTTTTTGAGTCCTTTCCAATCGCTTCCTAAAATACACAAACACTTCATTTTTGATTGTATTTTGCATCTGTGTTGTCAGAGCAGAAGCATTATCAGGATTTGCCAAAGTGTCATAATGATGACGAATCATAGTTGCATTATACAATGGCAAATATTTACACACAGATTTCTTAGAAAATGGAGTAATAGAGATAGGTTCTACGTAGTAATAAAGTTTTTCATGAAATTCCTTGAAGCGCTCAAAATGCGACAAGTCCCTTGCCCTAAACGGATTGTGAAGCGTTATTACAAGTCCCAATTTGTTTCTCGCCACACGACTACTTGCCTGGATATACTCTGCAATATTACGCGGCATAGAATTCATAATAATGGTATTGAATCTGTCAACATCCAAACCCACAGAAATCATGTTTGTGGCAAGAATCAGATCTGGTGGAGTTGTTCCATGAAGCCATTCGCCGCCATCTTGATTCATATGAGGGAGCCTTTCTTCTGCCTTCCAGTGCCTCCCAACTTTCTCTAACTCATTCACGACCTCTGCTCCTGAGAGTCTTCCCGTAAGCTCTGATTTGCTGAATGACGAATCATAACCATATAGACACTCCAGTTTATCACTATATCGTAATACACGCTTAAATAGTCGTCGTGTATACTTGGTGAATTCAGTGTAGAACTGGGCATCGGCTTTCCCGACCTCTTTCAAACTATTAAAATAGTCAATAATAGAATGGTAGTAGTCCATCGCTTCTTGAACTTCTTTATCTGAAAGAGATTCTGCATGTTCCTTTTCAAACAGAGCACGATGAACAAACATGGTTGCAATCAAACGCATCTGAGTAGTCATATGCGTCCTACCTGTAGGGAAGATACCAAGATACTTCCTTTTGGAAACAAACCTTACTTCTCCATCTACTTTCTTTCTCTGATAGAAGGAAAAGAAAGAATCATCATAGTCCGCACCCGGTTTTGGGAAGATACTAACATCTCTATCGTATAGAGCCCGTATTTGCAACTCAGTATTGCGAGTCGTGGCCGTAGAGGATATTATCTTAGGGCGGATCACCAACCCAGAATCGTTTTTATATGAACAAAGCTGGTCAATGGCACATTCAAACAAACTAACAGCGGAGCCAAGAGGTCCAAGCAACAAATGTAACTCATCCTGAATTATCAATGATGGTGGTAAAAAGTGTAAGCCACCTGTACCAAATAATCTTCTTGAATCTTGCTTTTCCTTGGATGTAGAAACCTTGTGTCCAAGTGCTGCAAATTTGTCCACAGTACCAAAAAGTAAAGTGGGAGGATTCTGAAAGATGTATTCATCACACAACTTTACTGGTAATTCATCTGAAAATGTGCAGTCAATATTATCACATCTAAATACTATTTTCGGATCGGTGATAGAACCTTTGTTTTGATATTTTAACAGCCTTCCACAACAAGGGCACTTGTCTAAAGGAATTTTTGATTCTCGACGTTTCCCCGAATTATCTATAGTATTCCATTTTTGACATTCATCTGAGAGGGATTTTGCGTTGTTTGGAAGAGAATCTTCACCGACAAAAAGTCCTATCGATATCGGTTCATTCCCCAAATTGTATTTGTCCCATCGACGGAGTTGTTCTAATGCTAATATCAAACGCATGGCACGTTGGAATTGCTGAGTGGCAAGAAGTCGAAGGGTATATCTCATTATTGCAGTTGTCCCACCACCATTTACAGGATATTGTCTTCTACGGAATATGATAGACAGTGCAATAATGCCCAAATAAGCTTCCGTCTTACCACCACCAGTTGGGAACCATACCAAGTCCACTAGTTCATTTCTGCATTTCCATTTTGGGTCATCTGAACGTTGGATAATGCCATCAAGATTAAGTAGGATGAAGGCTAATTGGAATGGTCGCCATGCAGCAGGTTTGTTACCAAACAAATGGTCATCAGCTTTCTCTTTATAGAAATCGAAACAGGTTTCTTCGTCAGTTGTTTTTTTACTATGCCACAATTGAATAAACATGGCTGTATTCATAAGACGAAAACTCATCATATTAGAAGGGCTCTCGTCTAAGATTAGCTTAATGTTATCAACCATTCTGTCGCAATCTAACTGGCATTTATCCAAATTCTCAAAACCAATGTGGTTTTCTCCTTGGTCATTATGCAATACATCCCGTTGTTTATCAATCCACATTTGATATTTCCCAACAAACTCTTTTAAATGGGATAATATTTCTTCATCCGTCGTATCTGAGAAGATTGAAAGCCATTTGAATTCCATAGTTCGTGAATCCTCCAACAAGGCTTGAGGAATCTGTATCCCATCCTCACCTATTATATATGAGTATTTATCACGTGGAATGGGTTCAACATCTGGTGTCTCATAAGAAGGGATAAACTCCGAGCGAACCCATTTTTCGTTGTTGGATATCTTCCAATCAACAGAACAGAGGTGTCCGACAGCATAATCTTTAATTGAACGATATAAATAGTTCAGATGTTCCACATCTTCTTGTTTGCTCTCGTTGTTTCTTTCTTGGTATGCTGTCAAAAGTTTGCTTTCAATTTTGATTTGGACTCCAAAGAAACATCTTTCATTTACTTTCTCTGTAACAATAGAAAAGTAGTGCTCCGAATCCTCCTCAAACGGTGTTGAACTATTTTCGAGTTGTACTTTTAGGTATATTTTATTTTTAGAGCCGTAGGCCAATCGTGTTATCTGAAGCCAAACTGACAATCTGCGGAGAAATCCTAATTTATAATCGTCTTCAAAAAGAATATTCAGATTGTTTTTATATTCGTTTTCGCGTGGAGAAAAGATAACCTTGTTCCCAAACTTGTTTAAATCAATTCCATTTAAATCTATTACTTTATTGAATGAATGAGATTGCCAAAAACCAAAAGATTTAGTGTTGCAAATATTCATTGCATCTTCAAGATAAGACAGATAGGTTTCATACCTTTCGACATCCTTTATTCTTTCCTCTATTGCCATTTTTTCATTATCAGCAAGGTATGTGTCTTTAAAATACTTCAATTTTCGCCAAAGACGTTCTTTGTATGATTTAAGATACCTATAATTGTTGCCAATTTGCTCATATTCATTATCAATAGTGCCATCTGTATTGATGGCCACACATTTACACAACTCCTTGTTAATGGTAAGAATTGTATCTTTAACCGCGCTTATATCTTTCGTAACATCTTTTGCAAGATGAATGCCACCTTCTATTATGGAAAAGTAAAGGTCTAGTTGAGATTTATATTTTTCGAAGAACTGTTTAAAACCGCTTTCATCTTCGATTTTAACAATGATGTTACCACTTTCTTCCTTTGATATTTTTGTGTAATAACGTCCAGAGACATTAATGGTTAAATCAGATGGAAGTAGAGGTTCTCCATTCTTATCTAAGCAACATGAGATTCCTATAGTTGTCGGAAACCTTTGGCTAAGTGAATACAGGTCTTCCTCGTCAGCACTTAAACGGTCAACTCTCTCGTCAAGTTCCTCACTACTATTGTCATCTTGTGCCTCTTGAAATGAAGAGTCACTCTCCAAATCAGGATCATCACCTATGTTAGATGATTCGGGGTTATTTGAAGATACGTTTTCAACCTGCTTTCTTTGTGGAAACAAAATAGCTGTGCTGTATAACGAACCAGGAGTAGTATTTATAACCTCTTCGTTCACATCATTACACTCGTTATTAAGACAACAAAAATGATCATTACATGCGCCAGGGCCTTCCATTTGTTGCCTTATAAACTTTTCAAGGGAATCACGCTTTGTCCGAATCATATTTTATACTTTTTACAGTTTTCATATTAATGTCTAACAACTGTATCAAAATATTGACTTCTGATGCAGTATTAATTTCCAATAGGGTAAGGATTTCTGAATGTTCCTCGTATATTTTTTCAAAATAATCATCACTGACAGAAGACACTGTAAGTATTGACTGTAACAATGATTCTATTTGACTATTCAAATATTTCGTGTTATTATTCTTAAGCAGTTTCTTGGTTAAAATCACCCGATGATAAGGCGATCCTATTTTGAAACCTAGAAACGACAACAAACTGTTTTGACTTTTTCGACTACGAGGTAAAATCATTGGGTAGTCAAAATCAAACCATTTTTCGAAACCACGTAATGAAATTTCCTTATTATTAGGGAAAATGGCTCCATATGTTGCCTCAACCCCCAATTCATCAACCTTTCTTTTGAGTAGATATTTCCATAATTCAATGTTTGAGTTAATCTGTTCTTCCGTAAGAGCAAATGAAGGGTCACGACGAATATAACCTTCTGATTTGAGATTACTATCTGTTTTTTTGATGAGATTGTCTTTTATCTGGCTTACGAGGTCATCAAGCAATTGAAGTTTCATTCCTTCTTCAAAAGGAAGTTCTTTAAGACTGGAAATACAATAGTGCCCCCCGTTGGTGTATAAAACACGGTCTGCTGCTAATCTTTTTGCTCTACTGCTCTCAAATACGATAGTACAACGTTCTGCCATGTATTCACGAGCATCAGATTCCGCCTCATCAATGTCACTTAAAATATCAGGCATAATGGGCTTTTGAAGCATCTTCTTACTCCAGCCTAAAACATCCTTCCTAAACGACGAGAATAAAAGTCCATTAAAATCCTTCTCATAGAAATGTTTCGTCCATTCATAATATCTGTTATGAGTAAGACGATTAATTACTATTAGTCCCCGTTGCCCCTTCTTTAGTGGCAATGGGTCAAATGAATTGGGATATGATTTGTACCTTCCGTCTGTATATCTGAATGAGAATAACACGATAAAATCTTCATCCAAACCATCTCGTAGTTGATTGAAATCTTTAATTACAATTCGTCTTGACTCAGACGAAAAACACTTTCGCATTGAGTCTTTGTATACCTTATCGATTCCTGGAGGAAGGACAAACGCAACTGAATGGTAATTATCAATTTGTTCTGCTATTCTGATTGCTATCTCATCGTTCCATAATTGCATATAATAGTTCAAGAATGGACTCACAACTTCAGGCTGAGAGAATCCTGTTTCGGATTCACATTCCTTCATGAAACAGTTTTGTGACTCGGTAGTAAAAGCTAACGATAAAATATTCTTGATTCTGTAATTATGAGATAGTTCGTCGAGGTATGAATCAATATCTGCAGTAAAGATGGCACGTTCATCCGAATCAATAACATACCGAGACAATAAACTCTCTCGCTGAAATAGTGAATCAAGTTCGTCAGGGGAGAATGTAATAAAACCATCAAAGTCATCGAACCGTTTAACTTCACGGTTTAACAGGTTGGAGACTAACGAAGCCTTCACATTCTCTATTGCGTAATACAATCTGAAGGGACGTTCAGTAATGTAGAAAACGAAACAATTCTTTATTCCAACACCGTATTGATTCAATCGTTCCAATTGGTCTAAATTGTATGAAAAGGTTATCTTTCCTCGATTTTGTGAGTGGAATATAAAGAGGTTTTCAATATTGGGAATACTGTCGCGGTTCTTTTTAAATACATTTTCAATATCGTGAGCAGACATATTACTTGTTACAATCGCATTATCATTGTCACAAAACACATCTGTCGTAAATAATTGTTCAAGCCAGGGATTTTTATCTTGTTTTCCTGTAATAATATCTTTTTCTTGGACTACAAATAACGATTTACTCTCCGTATTGTATGATAGAGATGTATCCCCAAACAGTTTTAAATACTTTGCAAAATATTGTCTCTCGGCAACAATCTGTTTAAAATGTTTATTATTTGATGAAAGCCCCATTGGAAGAGACAAAGCTCCACGAGTCTTCTTTTGCGCTAAATCAAGAAACTTCTGTGTATTAGAGAAAGCTGTTTTATGGATTAAAAAACGGACCAGCAATTCCCGTGCCCATTCTGGGCAAGTTGGCACATGGATTATTTGGTAATTAATACCGTCTCCTTTTATTTGGCATGAATAGTCAACAATGTTGTTCATGGCACACAGGAATCTCCGTCCATCTGCAACTTTTGAATGTAGCATCATATTGCAGACAGCAGAGAAGAACCCCGTCTCATGATTAATTAGATTTTGATATTTTTCCTGTGAACCCATAATTATTTTAGGACTAACAGTTGAAGATCCATGATGGCACGAGTCATACCAACATACAACTCTAGTGTGTTTATTTCGGTTCGTCCATTTATGACCAGTATTACATGTTTACATTCTAGCCCTTTGTATGCAAGCATCGATGTAAATGGTATTTCTGATGTGTCCTGGCATATGTTTTTTGGTGAAAGTTCTTTGACCCCTTCTATTGTGGCAATTCTATCGTATAGTTTTTCGTTGCCAGTTGTTTGTTCTTTTTTTATATTGGAATCAGCAAGTATTACGTACTCATTCCAGTTTTTAGCCCCCTCTCTTATCTCTTTCTTAATTTGGTTAATATGTTTTATCAATTGCTTGGCACCATCAAAATAAAACACTTGGGTTGATGCATAGTTTTCTTTAATGATAGTTTCAAATAGGTCTTTCGCTGAGATTTCGTTGAGTAACTTTTTGGCGAAAGAAACTATCTCTTTATTTGTTGGAACGCGTTTATTTGTGTCCAAAATGAATCGAGCTCCATTATGAGCTAAGGCATCTGCAATCTCATCTATTTGGCGAGATTTGTAATTGTAACCTTGCTCAGTATCAAAGAATACTAGATAGCGTCCAGTTGAAACACCATCTCTTGTTACAGATGTAAGAGCGTCAAGAAGAGATATAGCTCCTTTGTCAAGAACATCCTGGGCTTCATCTATAACAATGTAATCATATGGTACAAAGTCATTCTGTTTTCTCACTGATGAAAACAACGTTTTCAGGTCTTCATTAGCAGCGCCACTTGTGATATTATCTAAAGACAACTTTGTGAGTGATACTTGAGATTGGAGAGAGAAAACAAACGATGCAAATTGCTCCACTCTACAATTCGGAAGTCCAGCTTTCCATAGTTCACTTTTAATTTTGGCTTCGAGCAATCTATTCCAGCATAGGTATAATCCACGAAGCGTATGATACTTTTCAATATAAGCCCTAGCTATAGTCGTCTTTCCTGTGCCAGGCCCTCCTTCAATAAAGAGGCGTTCATTCTTTTGGAGACTATTGAATGTGCTTAGACTATCTATGTTTAAGCGCTGTAATATCGCCTCCATTCCTCTTTCAGAATAAACATTCCTGCTTCGGTCTGCAAAATTAAACAGTAAGGACTGTATTGCTATTTCAATATCCTGGGATTGAAGATCAGACCGACGCCATCCATTTTTACTCTTATCGGATTCCAACACTTCTATGCAGAAATCTGCAAAAGACTTGGAATTATCAACGTGTTGCATTTTAGACCATAGCTTATATCCCATATCAGTGCTTGGATTTGTACTGGTATGATCCATCCTTGTATGGGGGAAAGCACACACAGTGTCGATAAATAGCTGTGAAGCACTAATAACCTTGTTATTAATAAGCGCATACATGTAATCCCTTGCCTGGTCAAAAGGTGATCTCTCCATATATTTTCGCTCACGAGAAGCTTCGTAATAGAACAAGCCCTGTTCAATCCCAATTTTCCCGCCTTTAACCTCCACAATAATCACGCCCATTTCTGACACCAATAGGAAATCGATTTGAATTTCGTTTTGATTTTTTACAGAAACAGGTAGTCTTAAGTTATGCCAGAAATGCCAAGTATATTTACTGCTGGAGCAGTCAGAATAAATACGCCGGAACATCTCTATTTCACCATAAAGAGGACTACCATCATTTTGAATGATAATAGCCTCCAAGTCGCTGGTGTTGTTATAACTAACGTGTGATATTAAAGGCATGTTATTCAGATCGGTTATAGTTTTCCCAAAGCTTGGGATTTTTTAGGTTAGACATCTTATAGTAAAACATCTCGAGTAGTTCCTCTCGATGTTCAGGAAACATATCCAATGTATCAAGTAAGGTCTGCAACGTTCTACAAATCTTACGTACTTTCCCACGAGAATCTTTTCTATCGTAATATCCAGTTTCGTAGTCCCTTAGGAATTCATCAAACGATTTGATTTTCTGAGGAACTTCAAAACCAGATGTTTGCTCCCAGTAGGTTTGATTGCGATAGGTATACTCCCAGAACGACATCTTCTTGTAGAATGCCTGCTGATTACACCAGCGAGCTATCTGGATATACAAGTTTGAAATTGGAGCATTGTGATAGTCTTCATGACGCATCAGATAACCTACACACCCATAGGTCATCAACACTTTTATGCGTTGGAAGATTTCCCAAATATCCTTATAGAACTTATCAAGGTTGTCTTTATTTTGCTTGAATCCACAGAACAGGTAGAACTTTGTGCCTTTCTTGGGGTTATAGTGTTTCCAAATCTTCAAAGCCTTCTCAATCTTGGGACGGTCTTTCCAGTTGTCAAAGGCAAAGATAAAGTCTCCGTGATATTTCGTTTTCGAGAGCATTTCTGCCATCTCTTCACCATGAGGACTCTCGGCCAACATACGCTCGTCAAGTCCTTGACGGAACTGGAAAGGACGGCCTGTATCAATCAATTGTTGCAAACGAACACGCCAAATAGCAGGATCTGCAGCAAGGAAGTTGTCATCCCAAAGATAAATGTATGGACGCTCATAACGTCCACGTTCATCACGTTTGTTGTCAAGGAACCACTCAAGATTGGAATAAGGGGAAATTTTATCTTCCAGTTTGTTGATACAGAACGGACAGTGACGGATACAACCACGGGTTAGAAACCCGATGCTGTATTGCTCGTAGTCTTTGTACTTTTCTCGCTTAAAGCCTTCACTAACCTTACGGTCAACGAACTCCTTGTAAAGTTTGTAGTAGGGCATCTGACGTGCAAGATCAATACCATTTTTTCGAGGTCCACCACGATGATTGGGATATTGGCAAAGAAATTCGTCTCGTTCCAACTGAGTCATATCGTCATCGCGTTTCTGACGGTAGATGGTTGCGTTCATCTCGTTGGCATAGAAACCCGTGCCACCTCTGCGAAACTTGCGCTTCTGGGTGGGAGTGGCTTTTTCATAGAAGGCTGGCATCTGGGTGAAGGTGAATACACGGGAGATGTAGATAAGTTTGTAGGGCTTGATGTCTTCATCCTGATCAATAATCAGTTTGAAGTCGATGTCGTTGTCATTTAGGAATCCTGCCAGTTTCATCAAGACTAGATTTGGATGCCGCGTCCCGTTGCAAAGCAGGTCGGCATCCACAAGTCCTATCTTGATTTTTCTGGTTCTACTGTCCATTGTTTTATCTTTCTTCTTACCCAGATGGATATAAATTGCAAAAATACGTAAAAATTTCAATACCAACGCCTTTCAAGATGAGGTTTGATTTGTAAGCTTGCACAAATCAACGGATTAGACTGCAAAAAAATTGTCCAAAGGAACTATCTGTCAGATAATTTGACATTGTATTTTATGTATTATTTTTATTTTTAAAAGGAATTCAGTGATAATAAGTTTAAAAAACAACATAATGAGCACTCAGGAAATACAAAAACGCTAAAGAGGTCATTCTCTATAAAGAAAAATCCCCAACAAGATACTTGCTGGGGACAAGGTGATAATGTCTTTAAAATAGAACTAATGTTATTAATCCACAGGTGTTTGGCTATATGCTTATGGTTTGAATAATGCTCTCAGTTTTCTTAACGTATTAATGGCCAGCCCCGTCTTACTCCTTACTTTCCGGAGTGATAGTCCGTCTGACAATAGTTCTATCGCGTAACTATACTCCATAAGGTAATCAAATTTCAGTTTCTTACGTCCCATAATATTCCTCCTTCCAATGCTACGGATACAAACTTCTTCTCCATTCTCAGAACGGTGCTGGCTCCTACATCCAAATGGGATAGTCCTTTCTCAACTGCTTTACAACAGCGGCATATTGTTCCTGAAGAGTCTCATCTGATTTCGTCCAACCAATCTTCCTTCCAACTTTCCCTACTTCGACGACGAACTTTCCTTTTCAAAATTTGAGTCTACATGATGTTCTCTCTTACATAACGGCACTAAAAAAAATCTCACAAGCCTATTTTAAAAGAACTTGTGAGACATTGGGGCGGAAAGAGAGGGATTCGAACCCCCGGACCCTCGCAGGTCAACGGTTTTCAAGACCGCCGCATTCGACCGCTCTGCCATCTTTCCGTTTGTGTATCACGCAGTTGGGCGTTTATCACACATCCACGTTGGTTTTGCAAAGATACAAAAAAATTTGTTTTTGCAAGGTTTTTGTCAAATTTCGTTTTTAATTGCGTATTTTTGCAGGAAATTATTTTTATAGATTATACTTAGAGGATGTTCATTATCAAAATATTTCATCTTTGTGCGAGGGGGAGAGGGGCTGCTTTTTGCAGGTTGGTCTGCCTTATGGGGTGCCTGTTTCTGACGGTGGGAGCGGCCTGGGGACAGCGCACGGTGGCTCCTATCACGGGAAAAGTGACAGACGCAAAGACAGGCGAGCCGCTGGCCTTTGTGCAGATTGCCCTGCCGGGCTCGACACGCGGCACCATGACCGATATGGAGGGCCGCTTCGACCTGAGCGCGACGGCGGAAGACACGGTGCTGCACTTCCGCATGGTGGGCTATCGACCGCAGACGGTGGTGCTGAAAAGAAAATCGTCGCGAAGGCTGAAGGTGGCCATGCAGCCTGAGGCCACCACGCTGCAGGAGGTGAATGTAACAGCCAAGAAGGGGCGGGGCGAGCGTTATAGACGAAAGAACAATCCTGCCGTGGAACTTGTGAAAAAGGTGATTGCACACAAAGAGCAAAACAACGTGATGTCGAATCCGATGTTCAGCCGCCGGGTGTTTTCGAAGTTGAATATGTGCTTGGACCAGTTCCACCCCGACTTTGAGAAGCATCGCTTCTGGAAGCACTTCGACTTCGTGGAGAAATATATCGACCGCGCCGAGTTTGACAATGCCGAGATTCTGCATTTCTCCATCCGCGAGCGGATGCAGACACAGAACTACCAGTCCGACCCACCTTCGGGACAGCTTTTTAACATGCGCACCCTCACCACCGCCTACCGTGCCGACGGGGTGGACGTGAACATGTCGCAGGAGGGGTTGGACGACGACTTGGATGCGTTGTTTCCTGCCATCGACATTTTCGATAACGAGATAACCCTCATGTCGGTGCGCTTTGTCAGCCCCCTGTCGTCGCTGCTAGCTACCACTTTCTATCACTACTACATCACCGATACGGTGGAGCTGGACGGCCAGCGGTGCGTGGAGCTTTCCTTTGTGCCGTCGAGCAAAGGCAATTTCGGTTTCGTGGGGTCTATGTATATTGTGGCGGACAGCAGCTACGCCGTGAGGCGCTACGAGATGCGGGTGCCGGAGGCCGTGGACCTAAACTTTGTGCGCGACCTGAACGTAATGCAGTCCTTCGAACCCGACAGTGCAGGACACTACCTACCCACGCGCACAGACACTTACGGACGTTTCTATATAGGCAAACGGTTGCGACAGGTGTATGCCCACCAGATGCGGCTGTGCTACGACTACTCTTTTGACACCCTCCTGCCCCAGCCGGACAGCCTTTTCACGGCCCTCTCTTCGTCGGCCGAACTGCCGGGTGCCCACCACATGCTGCGCAAGGACTGGAATGCCCAGCGGCCGGTGCCGCTCTCGCTGGCCGAGACTTTCTTAGACAGCATGCGCTACGAACTGGCACGCATTCCCTCGGTCCGTTTCACTATCCACACCGTCGAAGCCCTGGCCACGGGCTATGTGCCCACCCACCGGTCGCGCGACTCCAGCCGTTTCGACATTGGTCCCATCTACAACATGGTCAGCCACAACGGCACCGAAGGGTTACGCCTGCGGGCGGGTGGCATGAGCCGCGCCCGGCTCAACCCACGCAATTTCTTTGACGGATATGTGGCCTACGGTTTCCGCGACCGAAAGGCCAAGTTCAACCTAAATCTCTACCACACCTTCGAACCTAAACGGCGTTTCCCCAAAGAGGGGCCTTTGGGCTATATCAGCCTTCATGCAGGCTACGACATAGAATCTCCGGGCCTCTCCTTCGACCAATACGACCGCGACAACATCATGATGTGGAGCAATCAAGAAGTACCCGCCCAGTATGTGGCAGACCTACAGCTGCGGCTGCGCAAACAGTGGCCCAACTTCATCGGCATCGACACATACGTGGGAGCCCAACGAATAGTGCCTACCGGCCTGCTGAACTACTACCGCATCATAGGCCAAAACAACGAAGGAGACTTCGACGTGGAGCGGGTGGAGCGATTGCAGCATCTGCAATGGGCCACCAATGTCACCCTCTCGCCCAGCGGAATGAACGTGAGCGGACGAACGGGCGAGAGTTCGCTGCTGAACCTCACTCGTGGGGCGACATTCCTCACCCTAAGCCACGAAATGGGACTGCTGGACGGCTTCTATTACAACCGCTCCTCTCTGAGCCTGACCAGCCGCCTTTGGTTTGCCGCCCTCGGCTATATAGACCTGCTGGGTGGCGGCGGCATTGTGTGGAATCCCGTGCCCATGCCCAAACTGTTTGTGCCGAATGGCAACGGCAGCGTATTCCTCTCCGAGAGGTCGTTGAGCACCATGGAACCCATGGAGTTTATCATGGACCGCTACCTGTCGCTTTTCGCCACCTACCACATGAAAGGCCTCGTGCTCAACCACCTGCCCCTCATCAAGCGGCTACGGCTGCGCGAGGTGGTAGGATTCAAGATACTTTGGGGCGGCATGTCTGAGATGAACAACCCTATGGCTGGCAACGGCACCAAAGGGCTCTACCTGCTGCCCGAAGGGGCCCATTTCCTAACAAACACGCCCTATATGGAATACAGCATCGGCATAGAGAATATCCTTAAATTTATCCGCATTGACTATGTCCGTCGGCTCTCCTACCTTCAAGAGGGCCAACCAAAACATGCTGTCAAGGTGTCGCTACAGTTTACGATGTAAGAACAAAAATTATTAACATGACTAAGAATACTCTTCCTAAATGGCTCAAGAACGCCCGAGTGGGTGCCACAATGCAGAGCCTGATGCCCTCGGTGGTGGCCGTGGTGATGGCTGTCGGGAGTGACCATTTTGGCTGGTGGCAGGCATTTCTGGCTGTCGCTGGCGTGTGGTTTGCCCATTTGGCATGCAATCTTCTGGACGACTATTTTGACCACAAGGCCGATATGCTGAAGGACCGCGAACGGGTGGTGCGCAAGGGCATCAAGGCCTACACGGCCAAGTACCCCTACCTAACCGATGGCAGCGCCACGGTGAGCGACCTGAAAAGAGCCATCGCTACATTTGGCGAGGTGGCAGTGGCCTGCGGCGTGGCAGTGGCTTGCAGTCGCGGATGGGGCATACTGCTTATTGCCGCTGCAGCGGCAGTGTTGGGCTTTTTCTACTCGGCCCCGCCCGTCAAATTCTGCTATTGGGGCATGGGCGAGTTAGTGACCGGCCTCATCTTTGGTCCGCTGCTGATGGAGGGAGTCTACTGGGCGGCCGCCGGAG
>Ga0247611_10003060_pt1 | contig 25524 bp, 24 predicted proteins | sample 177DNAGHGhighgp2_FD_192422 | JGI IMG/M metagenome (GOLD analysis project Ga0247611, IMG submission 192422) | Sheep rumen microbial communities from Palmerston North, Manawatu-Wanganui, New Zealand - 1770 DNA GHGhigh gp2 | ecosystem: Host-associated > Mammals > Digestive system > Stomach > Rumen... | reverse complement strand
CTATATCCTAGATTTCAAAAAAGCTTTCAACCCTTCCATTATATCGTTATAAGTTATATCAAAATTGTGTGTATACCATGGATCTGCAATATCTCTCGGATTGTCTGAAAAATCTAAAAGCCTATAAACTTTATTTTCTTTATCCTCTCCAATAATCCTATAAATGTCTCTAATAATTCTTTGTTCCATTGCAATTATGAAATCAAATCTATTATAATCATCCTTTTTTAATTGTCTTGCATATTTACCATCTGTTGATATTCCAAATTCAGCAAGTTTTGCCCTTGCTCCGTAATGTACAGGATTTCCTTCCTCTTCATTACTTGTCCCTGCTGATTCTATGAAAAATTTATCTTTTAATCCTCTTTTTTCTACCATATCTTTAAATAAAAACTCAGCCATTGGCGACCTACAGATGTTGCCTAAACATACAAATAAAACTTTTGTCATTTTTTATATCAATCCTTTCATTATAAGAAAAATGCAAGATAAATTCTTGCATTTTATACTATTCTTATTATTCCACTTCTTTTTTCCACAATCCATGTTTATTGCAATATTCATAAAGTACAGAACCTTTAATATATGGGAATCTTGTTTCTGTAGCTTGTCCTGGATGAAGTCTTACTCTTTCTGTTCTGTTTTCAGAAACTTGTGCAATCCACATAATATAATGTTCTTCCTCCATTGGGTGTTCTACTTTTCCAACTCTAACAACAATTTCATTACCATCTACTTCATATACAGGAACATGTTTTTCTGTTGCAGCATCTGTTGAATTTGCATGTAATAGTTCCATCTCTTCTCCACAACATTTTATATTTTCACTATTTCCGTGAATTAATCCAATAACATTTCCACAGTTTTTACATTTATAAAATCTAACGTTCTCTTTCATAAAAATCAAATCCTTTCTTAAAATATAATATATATACATAAGTAGTTAAATTTAATAATATTTTGAGAAATAATCTTTTTTAACCTCGTAGCTTAGAAATTTTTATTAATTTTGTAAGGGAATCTCAAAAACTTGTTCTTTGAGGGTGCTTGCAAAATTAATTAAAATTTCTTAATGTTAAACGATAGGTTAGCAAATATTATTTGAAAAATATTATTAAATTTATATTATAAGCATAAATAAATCATATAGCTCACATATCTTTAAGCAAATCTTTTCCACCTTTTATATAATCCCAGCCTGAGAAAATAGCTGCAATAACAGAAATACCCATAAGAACTGTAACTGCAATATTTAAAATAAATTGAGGCATGTTCATATAGATTCCTGCAGATGAAACCATTTGCTCTGCTTCGCTTCCAACTCTAAATATAAATCTTCCAAAACCAAACTTATCAATAAATGCCAATATAATTGCCACCATTTGAGTTGCTGTTTTTATTTTACCCCAAATTGAAGCAGGTATAACTTTTCCACCTTGCTCTACTGCAATTAATCTATATCCTGAAACCACAAATTCTCTAAATAAAACAATTATAGGAATCCATGCTGGAAGCTTATTCATTTCAACTAACATTACCATTGCTGCTAATACTAATATTTTGTCTGCAATTGGATCTAAAAACTTTCCAAAATTTGTAACCATATTTCTTTTTCTTGCAATACTTCCATCTAATTTATCTGTAATTGACGCAATAATAAATATTACATCAATTATAATCCAAGAAATAGGAATTCCTAATAATTCACCCTGTATATTTAAAAATGGTATTATAACCATTATAGGTACTAAAATTATTCTAAAAACTGTTAGTTTATTTGGTAAATTCATATTTTTCACCCTCTATATTTTTTGATATCCTTTATCTTTCAAATTGTTTAATTGTATTATCAAGTCTTTGAATCCCATTCAATAATTTGTTTCTTAACTCATCTGTATCAATCTTTTCATCTTTAAATGGTCCACTTATAGATGAATCTGTTCCTTCTGATGAAATAATAATCGAATATCTACTATATATATGTTCATTGTTTTCATCTAATTTAACACTAGCTTCTTCTAGATGTTTTATAGCCTCTTCCATATCTAAAAAACTTTTTGATTTTATTTCATTACTTTTTTTCAAAGATAAATGTACTTTAAATTCATACATTTTTAGAACACCTTCCTTTCTTATAACTGAAAAATATTTGTTTTAGTTATATACTTTGATTATTTTATAATTTTTTATTTCTTTAGTTCTTCAATTGCCTTATTTAGCTGTGTATCTTCCTCTTCTTTTAAAGCATAAATGCTTTTTACTGTATCAGGTAGTTTTACTTCAATATTTGGTTCTATTCCTTTTTTGTTTATTTCTACTCCATTTGGTGTAAAATATTCTGCTGTTGTAATTTTTAGTCCACTTCCATCTGATAAATTTAATACAGTTTGAATAACTCCTTTTCCATAAGTTTTTGTTCCAATTATAGTCGCCCTTTCATTATCCTTTAAAGCTCCAGTTAAAATTTCTGAGGCACTTGCAGAATTTTCGTTCGTTAGTACTATAAGAGGCATATCATATTGTTTCTTAGTTTTTGTTTTTGTTTCTTCTTCTTTTTGTTTGTTATCTTTTGTTGTCATTATTGTTTTTCCTTTATCTAGAAATAAATCTGCAATATCAGTTGATTCATCTACTATTCCGCCACCATTATTTCTTAAATCTAAAATAAGTGATTTTGTACCTTTTGAAACTAAATCATCTATTTTTTCTTTCAATTTTTTAGAAGAATCAGAGTCAAAGCTTGGTAATTTTATATATCCTATATCTTCTTTTAATATTTTTGAGCTTATTGGATTTGTTTCAATTTTTTTTCTTGTAATCTCAAAATCCATCTTTTTGCCATCACGTTCTATTACTAATTTTACGTTTGTTCCTTCTTCTCCTTTAATATTATCTGCAATTATATTAAAATCATCATAACCATAATCTTTTCCATCAACATTTATAATTGCATCTCCTGATTTAATTCCAGCTTTTTCTGCTGGGCTATCTGGGATTGGATAATATACAATAATTTTTTGAGATTCTTCATCTGCAATCATATATACACCAATTCCTACAAAACTCCCTGCAATATTATCTGTAAAATCATCCATTTCGCTTTTTGGAATATATTCTGTATATTTATCCCCTAGAGCTTCAACATATCCTTCTATTGCGCCATCTTTTAATTTGTTTTCATCTATTTTATCTTTCCATAAATAATTTTTTTCTATAACAGATTTTATTTTAGATAAATATGCATCTATATCTGATTTTTCGTTTGATAAATTAGTTTCTCCTGTTATTAATGTATAAACAGGATTTTTTGTAAAATATGTATATAATGATATAGATGTAACCATAAAAGTTATAAAGGCAGTCAAAACTACTGCCATTATAATTCTATATATCCTTTGAGCCGTTTTCTCATTTTTTTCATTCATCGTAAAAACATTCCTTTCTTACTTTATACAAGTCACTCATCTTATGTATTTATGGTAAATAATTCATAGGATTAACACAATTTGCATATCTTGGTCCTGGAGTTCTTATCTCAAAATGTAAATGTGGTCCTGTAACATTACCTGTTTTACCAGATTTCATTACTTGTTGTCCTTTTGTTACATATTGTCCACTACTAACTATTACACTAGAAGCATGTGCATAAAAACTATATATATTATTTCCATGATAAATTTCTACATAATTACCATATGCTCTGTTATATCCTGTATCAACAACTTGACCGTCTCCTACAGAATATACTGGTGTTCCACTAGGGACTGGAAAATCAACTCCTGTATGGTGTCCTGAACTCCACATTCTTCCTGCTACACCATATCCAGTTCCAATGTGATGGTTTGTAACAGGATATCCAAATCCATAGTTACTTGAGCCTCCACCTGAATAACTACTTGCTCCTCCACTTGTTGCAGCCTCTGCTCTTTTTCTTGCTTGTTCTTCATCATATTGTCTTTGTAATTCAATTATTCTTTTATTTATACTTTGTTCATGCGAAGCAAGCTCACTTAATTCTTCTTCTAATTTCTTTTCTTTTCCTGTAAGTTCAGCAGCATATTCTTCTTTTGCCTTTTTCATAGTAATTAAGCCTTTTTGCTTTGATTCTAATGTTACTTTAGAATTATCTAATTCTTTTTTATTTTTTTCTAGCTCAGCTTTTTCTTTTTCTATTTTTAATCTGTGTTCTTCTAATAAATCTAACATTTTATTGTCATATTCAATTATCTCTGAATACAGATAATAGTTTGAAATAAAGTCCATTACATTTGAAGAAGATAATAAAAAGTCTAAATAAGATGTTTTTCCTGATTTATATATAGCTACAAGTCTTGCTTCTAAAGCTTTTTGTTGTTTTTCTTGTTCTATTTCATCTTCCTTTATTTGTTTTTCATTTTCTGTGATTTTGTCTTTTAATTCTGTTATTTTTTCTTCTAAGCTATCTATATCTGCTTGATAATCAGAAATCTGTGTAATAAGTTTTTGAACTTGACTTAATGCATCTTCTTTTTCTTTTGAAACTTCTTCTATCTTCTTTTCTGTTGATGTAATTTTACTTTGAACCTTACTTTTTTCATCCTTTAAATCTCCCATTTTTGCAGCTATACTAATATTGCTATATGCTCCTAATATTATAATTATAATAAAAACTATTATACTTTTTAAAACTTTTTTCATACTTTTTCTCTCTTCCTTTATATATAAATTATTTTTATCTTAATAATATAATATCTATACTTTTAGGTATTTTCTCATAGAAATTATGCTACCTAGTACTCCAATTCCTATTCCCAAAGCTAAATATACCATTATTACGGAATTGATTAAACTTGATAACTCTAATACTGTTAAGCCTCCCCCAATATTGTTTATAGCTGAAATAAATCTTTCATTTGTTGCTAAAATATAATATAACCATGATAAAATAGCTGTTGAAACTGTTCCAGATATTATTCCTATAATCATTCCTTCTACTGCAAAAGGCCATCTAATAAATGCATTTGTAGCTCCAACATATTTCATTATTGAGATTTCTTTTCTTCTAGCATGAACTGTAAGCTTGATTGTATTAGATATTATAAAAACAGCAAATGCAATTAAACATATAGACAATGTATAAGTCGCAATTTTTATTCCCTTAGCAATTTTTACTAATGTCGCTGCTGATTTATTGTCTTGTGCTATTTCATCAACATTATCTAATTTTAAAATTTGTTCTTGAATAGTTGTAGATTTGCTTAAGTCAGTAAAAGTAATTTTATATGCAACTGGAAATATGTCTTCACTAATTCCTGCCACTGTTTGTGAATGATCTTTCAGTCCTTCCTTTACCTGTTGTAAAGCTTGTGCCTGTGAAACAAATTCAACCGTATTTATCCCATCTAGTGCAATAAGTTCTTTTTTTAGTGTTGCAATTTGCTCATCAGTCACATTTTCTTTCATAATAACTCGTATTGCCTGCTCAGATTCAATTTGTTTTACAAAATGATTAATATTTTCACCTATCATAAAAAATATTCCAAATATAAGCATTGTAACGCACATCATTCCAATTGATGTCAAAGCTTGCTTTTTATTCTTGAATACATTTGCAAAACCTTCTCCTATTAAATATGTTAGTACATTATACTTCACTTTCATACCCACCTTTTTTATCATCTCTAACAATTCTGCCCTTGTTAATTTCGATAACTCTTTTTCTCATTTGATCTACTATATCTTTTGCATGTGTTGCTACAACTACTGTTGTTCCCCTTAAGTTTATGTCATTTAATAAATTCATTATATCCCACGCTGTATCTGGATCCAAGTTTCCTGTTGGCTCGTCTGCAATAAGCATTGATGGATTATTTACTAATGCTCTAGCTAATGCCACCCTTTGTTGCTCTCCTCCTGATAATTCATTTGGATACATTTTAGCTTTTCCACTAAGTCCTACCAAAGACAATACCATTGGAACCTGTCTCCTAATATGCCTTGGAGTTGCTCTTACAATATACATTGCATAAGCTACATTATCATATACTGTTTTATCTGGTAATAATCTGAAATCTTGAAATACTACTCCCATACTTCTTCTTAAATATGGTATTCTACTTTGCTTTAAAAATGTTGTATCTTTCCCATTTATTATAATACTGCCTGATGTTGGTTCTTCTTCTTTTAATATTAGTTTTATTAATGTAGATTTTCCACTTCCTGATGCTCCTACCAAAAAGCAAAATTCTCCTTTGTCTATTCTAAAGTTGGCATTTTTTACTGCTTCGACTCCTGTTTCATATTTTTTTCGTACATTTCTAAATTCTATCATCTTTTAGTTTTATCCTTTCACTTGAAATTTGCGTTATTAAATTATTCGTTAAAACGCAAAAAATATATATCTAGAATCCACTATAAATTTATTGCAAGTTTTTACATTTATATCATATCAATAATAACATTTTTTTTCAATACTTTTCGTGAAAAATTTACAAAAATTTTGCTATTATTGCTTTTGCATCAATTCCAAAATAGTTTAAAAGTTCTTCTGCTGTTCCAGATTTTCCAAATTTATCATTTACTCCCATTCTTTCAAGTGTTGTTGGATATTTTTCTGTAAGCACTTCAGCTATGCTTGAGCCCAATCCACCTAATACACTATGATCCTCTATAGAAATTAATCTTTCTGTCTCTTTTGCACATTTTAGAATCATATCTTCATCTAATGGCTTGATTGTATGAACATCTATAACTCTTATATCTATGCCATTTTCTTTTAATACTTTTTGTGCTTTTAGAGCTTCTGAAACAGTTACTCCTGTAGCAAAAATTGTCGCAGATGTTCCATCTCCTAATTGAATCATTTTTCCTATTTCAAATTTTTCATTATCATTGTATATTTTTGGTGTTGCAAGTCTGCAAAGTCTTACATAACATGGTCCTTCTATTTTCGAAATTTCTTTAATAATCCATTTTGTTTGAGCATCATCTGAAGGACAAAAAACTTTCATATTTGGTAAAACTCTCATCAAGCTTAAATCTTCAAGCATTTGATGTGTTGCGCCATCTGCGCCTACTGTTACTCCTGCATGTGTTGCGCAAATCTTAACATTTAAATTTGGGTAGCATACACTACTTCTGATTTGATCATAAGCTCTTCCTGTTGCAAATACAGCAAATGTACTTGCATAAGGTATTTTCCCACATGTTGCCATTCCTGCTGATGTGCCAATCATATCTGCTTCGGCAATTCCTATATCGAAAAATCTTTTTGGAAATTCTTTTGCAAATTTTATTGTTTTTGTTGCAGTAGATACATCTGCATCTAAAACAACCACTTTTTCATTTTCTTTCCCAAGTTCGACTAAAGCTTCTCCATAACTATCTCTTGTTGCTTTCATATTTTTATACCACCTTTTCTAAATAATCTCCCAAATACCTTTTTTTGAAATATATTTATAATTATTTTTATCATCAATGCAATGTTTTTTATATAATTGTTTCAGATTCTTTTTGGTAATTGTCTTTTCTATTCCATTCTCTTTTACTTGTAAATATACTTCTGTAAAAAATTTATCTGTTTTTGGATTTATAAGTAATACTTCCCTTTGTTTCATATAATAGTTATATTCTACATCTGAAGTCCAATTTTTACCATTATATACAATCCCAGCAGACATATCATCACATACTTTTTCTACTGCATATTTATATGGCATGACTGGAACTATAATATCTATGTCAAAGTCTATCCAGTATTCTGGATGATGTTTATTTCTTCCTTTATGATGTAGCCATGCTTCAGAATATCCTTTATCCTTTTTTGCTTCTGTTATTGGGCTATGTGTTCCTACAAAATATTTTACGCCTTCCCAAAACTCTGTTGGAGAAAATTTGGATAAGTCATGTATAAGCCCTCTCCATGGGATTCCTGCTTTACATGCTAATTTAAATACTATCCATTTATGTTTTATTATTGTTTTTGTATGTCCTAGTAATTTTTTTATCATTTTTATTACCCACTTTCCTCTAAATATTTAACCACATTTTTTTTTATATTGCAACACTTTTATTTCATTTTTAAGGCTTAATTTTTTTGCTTTACAAAATTTATTTTATAAACCAATCTTGAATTAAAGCATAGATGAAAACACAAATGATAAAAACGGCGAATGTAAGAGATTACATAGTCAAAATTTAAAAAGTAGGGACCACCTCCCTACTTTTTTAAATCATTTTTTTGACAACTGCTGACGTGTTATATAAAACTTTTCATATATAGTCAATATTTTTCAAAAAATTTTAAAAAGTATTGACAAACTTTATAGTAACTTTTTCTCATTTAATTCTAGCATTCTTTGATTTACTCCAACTGCTATAAAACTTCTTTCCATTCACTGTTTTATATGTTCTAATTCTAACATAATACTTTTTATTTTTCTTTAATTTCTTAATTATTGTAGATGTTGTTTTATTTTTCTTTATTGTTACTTTCTTTTTTCCTGATTTAAAGTTTTTGGTTGTAGAATATTGAACTTCATATCCTGAAGTCTGTGCTTTTTGTACTTTCCATGTGGCTTTAAATTGTTTTTTTCCTTTTTTAAGCTTCTTTAAAGATGTTCCCTTAGGATTAATTTTAAAAGTTTTTGTGACAGTTCCTGTATAATTTCCTTTTCCTGTGATTACAACTGTTGCTATTCCTACCTTTTTGTTATTTTTGTATGATACTGTATAATCTGCTCCATTTTTTAAAGTAACATTTCCATCTTTAACTACTATATTTAGTTTTCTTGCATTTCCTGTATATTCTTTATTTTTTATTCCTTCAATTTTTGTTTTTGAAATATTTTGTTTTCCTTTTATATATTCGGGTGGAACTATTGTTAAAACTGAATTAATTCCACTAAGCCATGTCTTTCCGCTACCTCTTCTTGCTGTTAATGGATTTAGAATAACTGAATACATTCTTCTTACATTTAAAACTCCATCTGAATTTGAAAGGCTTCCAGCAGCATTTATAACATATGCCCTTCCTGATTCACTGCCAATATACATCATAGTATGTCCTGTGAAATATAAAAGTGAACCTGCAGGAACTGTCTCTAAATATTTTTGTTTTTCTGTCTCTGATAATTTAGATATATCTTTTACTTTTCCTGGTGTTTTTTGTTGCCAAGTTGTATTTCTAGGAAGCTCTAAACCAAAACATTGATATATTGCCCTTGTATATGCAGAACAATCCATAGCACCTAGCATTGCTCCCCAACCATATCTGTTTCCTAAACAAGTAAATGCTATATCTAAAATATTTGCTTGTGTCATAGGTAAAAATCCACAACTAATATTATAGTGTTCTGAAATAAGAGCATATTTTCTTACATATTTTCCGTTTTTATCTCTTGTTGGCAAATATACTACATAATTATTCCAAGGTCCTCTTTCTCCCATATTTTGAGGTATTTTATTTTGTGGAACTAATTTTAAAATGGCTCCTAACATTAGCTTTACATCTGACGTTTCAGGCTGAGATAAAGAAGATTCTAAAGTAATTTTATCTTGTAGAACAACTAAAAAATCTTTTTTGCTTATATCTATTTTCCAAGCATTTGTCCATTCCTCTTTACTACTGCATATAGCTATATTTTCTGAATTAATCCATCCTGAGCAAACTTTTCCTTGAGAATAATAAAACGTTTTTCCATCTACCACACATACATCTCTTATAACAATTGGCTCATTTACATTTAAAGCATATGACTGTGTCTCATCATCAGGATCTGTTGTAGAATAAGCAATTACATCATCAGTTGGCCAACATTTCATATCTGCTCTTTTGGTTATTACTCCGTAATATACTTTTATTCCACGTTCTGTCCCATCTGGAAATTTTGAAGTTTTTAAAGCTTCTTCAAATTTTTTTATATAATCTTTTTGATTTATTTTTTCACCATCAATATATAACTGTCTTAGTTCTCCATTACTTTCAAATTTCTCAACAGTTGTTGCTTTTAATGGTTTTTGAATAGTTTCTAAATCATATACACGCGTTTCTTTTTCATTAATAATACTTTGATTTAACTTTTTAATTTCATCAAAAGTCATTAATTCTTTATTTACACTTTGAGCTCTGCTTTTCCAATAATTTGGATTACTCATTTCTTTAGTAACATACTGTGCATAGCTTATATTACCATTTGAACTTTCAGTTTCATTATTTGTTAGTTTACTTTCATATACTTCTGCAGCATTGACTTCGTAATTTGTACAAAAAAATGCGCTAAAAATGATAGTTAGCAATAATAATACTTTCAATAAATATCTCTTTACTTTTTCCATCTCTTTTTCTCCTATATAATTCACAAACAATTATGTAAACGTACGTATTTAATGCAATTATGCAAGGCAGTTAAGCTTAAAAGCCTTGCATAATAATATCATTTTATAAATACTTATTTAACATATTTATCTATATTTTTTGTTGTAAGTTTATGTCCACCCTTAATTTGAAGTGAACTAAAGTTATATTTTGAATATTTGTTTAATTTCTCATTATACTTCTTTTCACTTACTTTTTTTCCATTTATTTCATAAAAAGTATCATCACTCATGGCCCCTGCATTGTTCTGAAATTCATCTAATTCTGTAAATTTAACATTAGATGCTTTAAAATACTTATTATATTCATATCCCATATGTAATGAACCGATTCCAGCAAATCCACTATTTAAATCAATATATGGTCCTCCATGGAAGTAATGCATTGGTCCTTCAGTTGAAGATGTAGCTATTATTTTACCATTATTGTATCCTACTAAGAACATTTGAACACTAATATCTTCTTCTGATACAGCTTCTATGGCAACTAATTCTTTGTTTTTTAATTTTCCAAAAAACAAAGTTTGTTTTCCTGTTATTTCTGTTCCAAATACTGTTTGTTTCATTTTTATATTGTTTTTTACCCATTTTTTGTCTTTTAACGCATTTCTAATCTTTTTTAAGACTTGTTTTTTTGTTAATATTTTTACTTTAGCATAATTACTTTTTTTGCTATTTGAATCTGCACCATTTGCTTTTACTTTGTAATAATATGTTTTTCCTCTGTTTAAGCTTTTGTCTTTATATGATGTTGTTTTTGCTGTTCCTACTTTTTTATATTTTCCATTTTTACTTGTAGCTCTGTATAATGTATATTTTTTGGCTCCTTCAACACTTGACCATTTTATTTTTGCATTTGTAACACCTGAAACTGATGCTTTGACGTTTTCTGGTGCATTTATTTTTATAGAACTTGCATTTACCATTGTTGCATTTAAAATTATTAATAAAAATAATATAACTATACTATAACCTAATTTTTTTATTGTTTTCATATTTATATTCTTCCTTTCTATTTATTACTAATTACCTTTATAAGTAAATGATGCTGTTCCTTGTCTTTCTTGAAATTTATTGTTTTTTGTAACATCATATAAATAATAGTCAATAGGATAGCTATTTGCAGGTTCGTATGTACTATGATATTTTTTGACTGTACATTTTATTACCCAGCAACTAGTTGGATCATAGTCATCACCTTTTGAATAATACACTTTGTATTTTCCACTGCCTGTATCTGTATATTTTTCCCCTAAATAATTACTCCATTTTCTAATGTATGAAAATGTACCATCTTTATTTATTGTGTAAATCATATCTTCCTCTTGTTTTCCATAAGTATAATGCCATCTATATTTGCCATATTTTAAAGTATGATTTCCAACTTTTAACACACTAGCTTTTTTTACTTTTATCTTACATTTATACTTTTTGCCTCCAACATTAGCTGTAATTGTAGCTGTTCCTTTTTTCTTTGCTTTAACTTTTCCTTTTGAATTGACTGTTGCAACTTTTTTGTTGCTTGATGTCCATTTTACTTTTTTAGTTGTTCCAGTTATTTTTAATGTATATTTTTTACCTACTTCTAATGTTTTCTTTGTCTTATTTATTTTTACACTACTTGCTGCTTGTACAATTGATGCTGTGTTTAAATTTGTGAATACTATTGGCATGCTCATCAAAACTGATGATATTAAAACAATAATAGATAGTTTTTTTAATAATTTCATTTTTTCGTTCATCCTTTCACTATTTAACTTTTATTTTTTTAACTATACTCCATCCAGAATAATATGTTTTTCTGTTAACATTTTTATAAGTTCTAATTCTAACATAATATTTCTTTTTAGCCTTTAATTTCTTTATGGTATTTGAAGTAGTCTTATCTTTCTTTATTTTTACCTTTTTATTTCCATTCTTAAATTTTTTATTTGTTGAATACTGTATTTGATACCCATTTACATTATTAGACATTTCTGTCATTTCTGATGATAAGTTAACTGTTGTTAAACTTGTGCAATTTTCAAATGTTCCAAATTTAAGTTCTATTATTCCAGATGGTATAGTTTTGATTTTATTTATCCAAATTCTTTCTAAAACCATATGAATTTGATTTATCTTTAGATAATATTCTAACAGATATAATATTACCATCATTTTTACCGATTAAAGGCAAAGTAGCTCCAATTTTATATACTCCTTTAAGCTCTTCTGGCTTTTTGAAGAAATACTTGTATGATATTTTTTTCTTATTTCTATCATAATCATGTCTTTCTAATGATGCATCAAATGTATATGGTTCTTTATTTATAAATACTACAACCCATTGATGTTGAGTATATCCACCTGAAGTTGTTCTAGTAGAACCTGATACCCAATGTGCATCTAGCCCTATCATTCTAAGTAAAATTCCAAGTGAACCTGCGAAGCCAACACAGTTTGAATCTTTATGTGATAAGTGTGTTACTACATACTTATAAACGGTTTTTGCCTTATCATATGTTGACATTTTTGAATTTACATTTTTACTTAAAAACTTCTTATATGCATTAAACTCGTCTTTGTTAAATTCTTTTAATTCTTTATATTCTCCTAAAAGTTTGACTTTGTTCATTTGTTGTTTGCGTGTTCCTACTAAGCATTTTTTTTGGCTAGAAAACTGTCCATATTTCTTCTTTTTCTTGTACGCTCTTACTTTGTAGTAATATACTTTTCCTATTTTAACATTTTTATCATTATATGAAATCTTTTTAGAACTAACTGTTGCAATTTTTGTGTATTTTCCATTTTTAGATGTTGCTCTATAAATTTCATATCCTGATATCTTTTTAATTTTTTTCCATTTAAGTTTTATTTTTTTGTCTTCGTATTTGTTTTTTGTAATTTCAACTTTTTGTAATGCTGATTTTTCTTTAACAGTAGAAAATGCACTATACTCTCTATTTGATGAAACATTTGTAAAAGTTCTTATTTTATAGAAATATGTGGTAAATTTTTTAATTCCTTTGTCTGTATAACTTGTTTTGTTATTTGATAAAGTCTTTATTAATTTATATTCACCATTTTTAGAAGTTGCTCTATAAATTTGATAGCCTTTAATGTTGGCGACCTTACTCCATTTTAAGTTTGTTTTATCATTATAGCTAGTTATTGTTGGATTTGTTCCTTTTACAAAAGTGATTGGTGCTGTTGTAACATTTGAACTTAAAAGTTGTACATTTTTTTGTTGTTGATAGTCCCAATCTAATTCTTGTGCAACTATTCTGTATGTATATTTTTTCCCTGTTGTAGCATTTTCATCTGTATAAGAAAAATCTGTCTGATTCTTTTTAAAATCATAATACCAATTTATTCTTTTAAATTCTTTTTCATTATTTGCTTTTCTTTCTATAAAAAACTGATTTATACTTTCTGATGCAGAATGTGTCCATGTAAGTTTAATTCCATTTATTGCTTTTGTAGCTTTTAAGTTTTCTACAGGTTTTGGATTTATTTTGAAATAAATCGTTTGACTTCCAACACATTCCGTATTTCCTGATATATTTCTTATTTGAAGATATGTAATTCCCGGTAGTATAATATCATCTTCAGGATAATCTAGTTCATAATCTTTATCTTTTTGTAAAGTAATGGTTTCTCCATTATATGTTATATATTTTACACTTGCAGGAACTGGCTTTATTTTTTTACCAGTATATGTTTGATCTGGAATGTCACTTACTATTGCTTTTTCTAGTAAATATTTGCGAATAAAAAATGATGTTGTTGTAGTTCCTTTGTAATTTCCCTTTCCATTTATATATACATATCCATCACCTGGTTGTATATTTTCTCCATATGTAACTGTAAAATCTATTCCTTCTTTTAATATTGTTTCTTTTCCATTTTCAACATACTTTACTTCTAGTACTTTTGGCTTTATTTGTTTTGCATTATATTCAAAAGTGTAGCAATCTAATGTTATCCAAGCATTATAATGCAAGTCCTTTTGTTCTGTTGCTTTTACATTTGAATTAAATGATAATGCAATAAATAAAATAATGGTGCTAAATATACTTATAATAATTCTTTTCTTCATTTTAATAATTCTCCCTTTTTTTCAATGATTATATCTTTTTTCGTTCAGCATTTCACTATTTTACTTTTATATTTTTAACTTTACTCCAACTACTATAAACCTTTTCTCCATCAATTTTTTTATATGATCTTATTTTGAAATAGTATTTTTTGTTTTTTGTAAGCTTTTTAGTAGTATATTTAATTGTTTTCGCATTTTTAATTGTTTTTGTTTTTTTATATTTGCCATTCTTCTTTGTTGACATATATATTTCATATCCTTTTGATTCGCTAATTTTTTTCCATTTTAAAGTTACTTTTTTACTTTTACTCTTCACTTTTGTTATTTTTGTAGATTTAGGTTTTATTTTCACAATATATTTAGATCCATTTAATGGTCCGCCTTTTATTTCTATTATTGCTTTTTTCATATTTCTGTCGTTAGTAATTGTAACTTTTGTATTAGTTGAATTTAGAGTTGCATTACTACTTGTTATTTTTTCAAACTCTATTTTTCTATAACATGAATTTCCATCTTCTTCTCCATCATCTTTTTCAGCGTCATAATAATTTAAACAATTATTAATTATACTTTTACTATTTTGAGCTGAAACAAATATTTTTGGTAATGAAATTTTCCTACCTGCTTCAAATGTGTCTGTTATAGTTTGATTATTTGCATTAAAATAACCAAAATGGTTAAATTTTTCTAACACACTTATATCTCTTATTTTGTTATTTCCAATCTCAAGATCATATATATTCTTTAGGTCCTTTAATGGTTTAATATCTGATATTTTATTATTCTTTATAGACAAACTATACAAATTTCCTAAATTTTTTAATGCACTTAAATCACTAATTTTATTGTTTTCTAACTCTAGATGTTGTAGTTTTTTTAAATTTTTCAATACCGTAATATCAGAGATTTTGTTTCCACCTATGTATAAACTTTTTAAATTAGTCATATCTTTCAAAATTTTTATATTTTTTATTTCATTATCTGCCAATTGCAAATCATATAATTTATTCATTCCTTTTAGTACTGTTATGTCTGATATTTTATTTCCACTTAAAACTAGTCTCTCTGTCTTTTTATAGTCTTTTAGTTTTTTCAATACATTTATATTACTTATTTTGTTACTTTGTATAAAAAGATTATCTGGAATTAAATCTTTAAAATTTTTTAATACACTTATATCTTTTATTTTGTTGTTATTTAAATGAAGCATTTTTATTTTTTTTAAATTATTAAGATTTTTTATGTTGCTTATTTTATTACATGATAATGATAAATCTTCTATGTTTTCCAAATTAGATAAAGCGCTTACATCTTCAATTTGATTTTGTTCTAAATTTAGATTTTTTAATTTTTTCATGTTTGATAATGCACTTATATTACTTATTTTATTCTCACTTATATTTAAAGTTTCTAAATTGGTTAAGTTTGATAAATATGAAATATTATCTATATTATTTATATGTAAATCTAAGTATTTTAAATTTTTTAACTCCTTTAAGCAACTAATATCTGAAATATTACATTTTGCAAGTGATAGCTTTTCTAAATTTGGTAAACTTTTAATAAACTCAATATCTTTAAAATTTGTATCATAAAAATTTACAGTTTCTAATTTTGTTAAATTTTTCAAAGGTAAATAATCTTCAATATCAGCACCTTCCATTCCAAGCCAATTTAAGTTTACAAATTTATCTATTCCTTCTAGATTTTTTATATTAGTTCTACGATATCTGTCTGATTGTTCATTGGCTAAATATAAGGATGTAACTTTTTGTAATTCTGATTTCTCCATAGTTATTGACAAATTTGAATCATTTTTTTCACATTTTATATTTTCTATTCCATAACTCTCTGTTACATAATAATACAAATTACTATCCTTAAATGTTATTGTAATTGTATTTTCTGTAGATTCTGATGCATACAACTTATTCATTAATCCTAACATAAAAATTGTAAAAATAATTAATACTAAAGTCACTATAGCTTTTAATGTTTTTTTATTCTCCATTCCTTTTTTCCTCCATATATTTTTTAATACTACCATATTTTATCATATTTTAAAAAATCTAACAATATTTTTTATAAAAAATTCGGAAAGTTTTAAATTAAATTCTACATAATATTTTTAAAGATCCTTTATAACTTTAGCTAAATATTTCATACTATTTAAACATTGTTCTAGCTTATTTCCTGTAGAGCCTACTTCAATAATACAAGCTGCTTTGCTTAAATGTTGATTATATCTTGAATTTCTTAATATTATCGGTTTAAACAAACCTGGATACTGCTTATTTGAAAGCTCTTGAACTTTAATTGCAAATTTTAAATTATTTTTCCAATTAGGATGTTTTAGTTTTCCGCCATCTGTTCCAATAACAAACATTATCTGAGCACATTCCTCGTCTCCAATTTTTACTGTTGGAGCATAACTACTATAACTACCAATTGCATCTCTATGTAAGTCTATTATTATATCCGCCTTGTTACTTTTTAAAATACTAGAAACAGTTGCAAGAGACCTAGAATATGAGCCATTATATGAAGGATAATCATGAAAGGTTTTATCATGAACAACATTTAAATCATATTTTTTTAAATATTTTGTTAGCTCATCTCCAACTCTTGCAACTGAATATTTTAAATCAGTTGTTCTAAAATTCCCAGTAGGTGTATATGTATATTTTTTACTTGAAGTATAACTTTCACATGTATGTGTATGAAAAATAATAATATTTGATTTGTCAATTTTTAAATTATCTGGATTTAAATCTTCATCTGATAAATCAAAGCTTGTTTCATTTTTTATTTTCACACTTTTATATTTTTTTGTATATGCGTCTGCTATTGGATTTTTTGTAATTACCTCTGTTTTTAAATTATCTTTTGCAAACTTTACATCAGCTTCTGTTTCTTCTTTTTCATTTTCTAATTGATTTTCGCTTTCTTGTTCTTCAGATTCGTCATTATTTACAACTTCAATATTTTGTCCTACTTCTTTACTAGTTTCATTTTCCTCTATAACAATTTCTTTTGCCTTTACAGCTCCTAATTCTAAACCAAATAATACATTTAGTAATTTATTATCTTTCTTTTCTGTTTTTTTATCCTCTTTTTCAACTTCAGGCAATTCATCTCTAACAGCCTGTTTTATGAATTCACTTAGATTTGCTGAAGCTTTTTGACCTATATTTATTTTTTTAAAATTATTTTTAAGCAAAAATCGACCACTAAAATATATTATTGCTATTGATACAATACCTAAAAAAATAAACTTTATTAAATCCTTCAATCTAATTACTGCAACATTGAACATAATTTATCTCCTCGTTTATATCGTTAAGTTTTATTCGTTTGTAGAATTTAGTATAACTTTACTAATATATAAATATATTCATTATAATTAGATATATGATTGGAATGGATTATGAATAAATAACAATAAAAAATAGAATCATAGATTTGTCCATAAAAAAAGACTGTTAAACAGCGACTTTTCTATTTAACAATCCTCTTTAATACTAATCTAATAAATTTCCTTGGCAGCTTCCTTAGATTCACTCATTTTTTCAACATATGGCTGTATATTTGCATTAATTCTTTTATTTAATCCTTCAGTATTACACAACACCTCCATTAAATGCCTTCTTCTTTCTTTATAAGTTGGTGAATTGATTAATCTTTCATATTCTGGAGAATTCTTTATTGTATCAACCATATTAATTCTACTCCTTTTATCTTCTTGATTATCTTTACGCACGTGGATGTGCTTTTTTATAGATATTATCTAATCCATCATGTTGAAATTGCATATATACTTGTGTTGAAGAAATATCTGAATGACCAAGCATAGTTTGTATAGCTTTAAGCTCTGCACCATTTTGTAATAAATGCGTTGCAAATGAATGTCTTAAAGTATGTGGTGTAATGTCTTTGTCTATATGAGCTTGTTCTTGATAATACTTTATTATTTTCCAAAAGCCTTGTCTTGTAAGCCTTTTTCCGTTCATGTTAACAAATAAAGCTTTTTCTTTATCTGATTTAACCATTATGTCACGTGCTTTGGTTATATATTCCTTTATAGCAGATGAAGCCATTTTTCCTAATGGAATATCTCTTTTCTTCTTTCCTGTTTTGCATTCAACATATTCTTGTTCAATATTTACGTCTTCTACATTTAGAGAGATTATTTCTGTTACTCTCATTCCTGTAGCATATGCAAACTCAAGCATCGCCTTGTCTCTAATTCCTTTTAAGTCTTCATCTGTTGGTTGCTCTAGAAGTAATTCAACCTCTTTTGTTGTTAAAACACATGGTGCCTTTTTCTCAATTTTAGGTGATTGTATTTTTTCTGTTGGATCTACTCCAACTTTTTTATTCTTTACTTCGTACTGATAAAAAGAACGTATAGAAGCTATCATTCTAGATATTGTTGATGGCTTTTTATTTTGTTCTTCTAGCAAATAATTAACATAAGTTTTTATATCCTCTTCTTTAATTTTATTGTACTTTAAATCATTTGTTAATAAATAACTTTTGTATTGTTCTAAATCTCTTTTATATGATTGTAATGTATTATTTGATACCTTTTTATCGTTCTCTAAAAATTTAAAAAATTGTTTTAATTGTTTTTCCATTGCTTACCCCTCATTCATATTTACATAACTTACATATGTTATATCAAACATTTCAAAAAATGTAAATAGTTTTTTTAAAAAATTTCAAAAATATTTTATGAAAGCTTTTAAAAGCTTGATAGATATAGTGTTCTCAGCAATTGCAGATATTACTAATATTATTATCATGAAAAATGATATTAAACTATGTCTTATTATTTCATATTTTATATTTTCTCTTCTTTTATCTTTTATTATAGATTTATATAATTTTATGCTACTAACACCTATGCTTAAAATTGCAGGAATATATAAAAAGTCTTGTATTAGCATTGTGCATAAACAAAACCATGCTCCTTTTAAAGGACCTATACTAATCGAAATTGAGGAGATTGTAAAACCTAAAATAGTTCCTCTTAATAAAATTATAGTTAATACTATTGGTATTCCTATGACAGTTGTTCCTGCAAGCCATAGTATTAGCGAAAATAGTAAATTTTTTTTAATTTTATCTATAATAAGTGCCCTTTGGTTTATATTCTCTAGTTTTTTGTATTTTGTTATAAATTCATTAATATATGATATTATTTCTGTAGTTTGACTCTCCTTTGCGTTATTTATTATCATTACTCCGATAAATAATCCTATTAAAAAAAGTAAACTAACTAGTAAATATTCCTTGTAATTTTTTCTAAGATATTGTTTTAGAGTAGTTTTATAATTTGAATACCTCATTTATAGCATAGCTCCTTCTAAACTCTTGTTACATAATGTGTATTCAACTTTTTTAACAATATGTGTGATATTTTTTATTCAGCAGATTCAGCATAATCATCTGGTATATTAAATAATGCTTCATCTATATTAAATATTAAATTAGTCTTTATTAGCTCCTCTTGTTCTGAATCCTCATTTTGAATGTAGTTTTTAATATAACAAATATCATTTCCTTTAAAATAAAATCTTGTTTTTACATTTGAGCTTTCATTTATATTTGCAAAAATTATAAAATCATTATCTTCATTGTTAAATTCTTCATAGTAATAAGTATTTCCATTTATTTCTTCTTTTCCTGAAACATACTCATCTTTTGAGATATTTTTCAAACTGCTTATTATGATATCTGACTCAACTTTTTCATCTCCAAAGTTATAATATTCTTTATCATTATGCATAATATAATAAGACTCATTTTCTAATACTAAAGTAGTATTATGTTCATCCCCTGAATACATGTCTATACTAACATCGGTACCTCTTTGAGCCATAGCAACTCTATAATTTATTTCTGTTGTTGTTTCCTCCATTGAAAATGTAAAATTTGGACTTTTACTAATTTTTTCATACATATTCCTAACTCTATCTTTTGGTTCTCCTTTAAAAATACATATAAGTGCAATTATTAAAAGAATTAGTATAGAACATATAATAATTAGCGTTTTTTTAGGTATCTTCAATTATATCCCTCCATATGCATAAATGATTAATCTCCTAAACACATTCCTATATCTCTTGCTGTTTTTATTAAGTCATCATCCATTTTTATTGTCCTCATATTGCTATCTTCTGTTCCACCTTCAACTGCTCCAATTTCTTTATTATTTCCTACAACTTCTTCAAGTGAAATAGAGTTTAGTTTTCCATCTTTTAGTACAGTTAACACATTAAAATTGCCTTCTAATGCAAGCTCCATTGCTTTTGCTCCATATTTTGTACATAAAACTCTATCTGTAGCAGTAGGAGTTCCTCCTCTTTGCATATATCCTAAAGTTGTATTTCTTGCAGTCATACCTGTTCTTTCTTCTAAAGCTTTTGCAACTGTTTCTCCTGCTCCACCTAATTGTACATTAATTACTCCTTTTCCACCGTCTCTGTTTTCTTTTACACTAATTGATCCACCTTTTGGATATGCTCCTTCAGATACAACTATTACACTAAAATTTTTCCCTCTTCTTTTTCTGTCATTTATTGTTTCTACAACTTTATCTAAATCATAAGGAATTTCTGGCAGTAGTGCAACATCTGCTCCTCCTGCTATTGCTGATTCTAAAGCTATCCAACCTGCATATCTTCCCATTACTTCTAATATCATTATTCTATTATGTGTTTCAGCTGTTGTGTGTAACCTATCTAACGCTTCTGTGGCAACAGATACAGCTGTATTAAATCCAAATGTAACATCAGTACAAGCCACGTCATTATCTATTGTCTTTGGAACACCAATTACTTTTACTCCTTTTAATGATAAATCTCGTGCTGCTTTTTGTGTGCTATCTCCTCCAAGCATAAATAAACAGTCTATTCCATCATCTTTTAAGTTTTGTACACAAACATCTGATAAATCTTTATATTCTATTGTTCCATCATCATTTACAACTTTATAATTAAAAACATTTGTATTTAATGATGATCTAATAATTGCTCCTCCTTTTTGTATTATTCCTGAAGCAACTGGATTTCCTTCTAATAACATATAATTATTTTCTACTAATCCTTTAAACCCTTCTATAAATCCATAGCTTTCTATTCCATGTACTCTTGCTGTTTTTATAATTGCTCTAATTACTGCATTTAATCCTGGTGCATCTCCTCCATTTATTAGTATTCCTATTCTTTTTAAATCTGACATTTTTCTCTTCCTTTCGCTAAATTGAGGCTTTTTTGTACTTTTTTCATTTTGCTTTGCCTCTTTTTTTCTTATTATACCATTAAATTTTTATTTTACAAGTGAAATATAAAAAAATTAGAAATAAAATGTTTCTCTCTGTTTATTTAGAATATAATAAATGCACAGAGCTTGAATTTTTCGGCTTTTATGCCTTTTTTATGTTATTTTTATTTTTAGTTCGCGTGCGAAATTTTCTAAAGAAAATTTATGAGCTCAGTATTATTTTTCCTATTCAACAAAAAATTGATGGCAATAAATGTTACCATCAACTATATGTTTTTTGCTTGATAAAGACGTTTAATTTGTTTCTAATATCCATGTTCCATTTGTATATGTACCTAATGTATTTGGTGAGAGTGCGATTATAGGACGAATTCCATTTCCGGTAAATAAAGTAGCAACATCATCATAATAATATCCTATGATCATTTCTTCACCTCCATCATCATAAAAAACAGCATTCAATATTGTTGTACTATTTTCATAAGCATTGGGTGAAGCTAACATATATGCATAAACATCATTTTCATCGTCTCGATTTATGCAATACAATTCTTGATTTGTTATATTCTCTAATTCAATTCTCGTATCAGTAGTTGATGAATTGGTTCCAACATAGTATCCATGTTCATTAGTATTATAATATAATTTTTGAGATGGGTTTTTCTCATTCCAGCTATCAATCCACATTTCTAAAGTTGGACTTCCTATTGCATAAGTTGCACCTTGATTAGTATTTACAAATGATGTCCAGTTATCTGTATTTAATAAAGTTGATGCACATTTTGATGTAGGATAATCACTATTTAAAGTATATCCTGTTGCTTTAAATAAACTATTTTGAATACATGATTGCAAACTCTAATCATAATTCCTAGTATTCCAATTATAATTATCCCAATATAAAGATTTTTTTGAAACAGTACCGTACAGATTATTTTTTACGCTATTTAAAGCCTCATTTGGTAAATAATCTGAATATATTAAAAACACATTATTATTGTTATCTTTATAAAAAATCTTCCAACTTGATAGTTCAACTCCACCTACAGTTACAGTATAATCTGTAGAATTCCCATAATTGTTTGAGGTAATTTGCTCAGCAAATTTTAATTTTTCTGTATTTCCTTTAAAGTATCCGTTAAAAATTTCTGAAACTTCTATAGTATAATCTCCATATTTTGGTAGTGTAGTTAGTTCCTTATTTACTATTTCCTCTCTATCCATTTCACTCATATTAGGTACATTTTGAAAATACTTATTTAATATGTTTTGTAATTGATTTTTTTCTATTTCATTACTTTTATTTTCAGCCTGTTGTCCTGCTATATCTATTTGCGCACTTTCTATTACAGTTTTTCTTTCAGTATTACTTTTGGCTTCTCCTGCTCTTGATAAAATTGAGTTTTGTCCTGCAAGCATTTAAATTGAAATCCCTGCTAATATCAACAAGACAATTATGTGATAACAAGCGTTATTAATGTTATACCTTTATTTTGATTTTCAAATTTCTTTAACATTTTAAATTCCTTTCTTACTTCGTTTAAAGTCATACTAAGTATAAAAATACTTTTATTCACTCAATATTGGCCATCCATCATTTTTTCCTGTTTCAACTTTCCATATTGTTTCTTCTGAATTTGCTGTTATTACTAATATTCCCTAATATTCTATCTTATAACATAATATACATATTATGCTCCGAATTAAAATCATTATGATAAAAAAATCAACATTCTCTTCAATCATTATTCATTTTTTATAAATACTGGATATCCATTATTTTCTTCATTTCTAAATTCCCATACTGCTGGAATTTGGTTTTCATTTAGTTTGTTTAAGAAATTTTGTTCCTTCATTTCTTCACTATTTTTTGATTCGGATAAATTATTTAGTTCTATATTAGACTTTCCTTTCAAATAGTAATTATTGCTATTAGTCCCTGATGATAATGATCCTATTACCCCACCTACATTAGTTAATTCTGTTCTACTACTTTCTAATATTCCGATATTATAGTTATATTTTATTTCTGTTTTTATACCATAACCTGCTATTCCTCCCATAAGTCCTTCAAATTTATTATTTGCTACTACTTTTCCTATATTATAATTATTTTTTAACATGCAATTATCATTATTCCATCCTATTATTCCTACAATTCCACCTAATGCTTTTATTCCACCTGTTATTATTCCTTCATTAACACATTTACTTATTGTACTTGCTCTTGCTTGTCCTACTATACCTCCTATATAATAGCTTTTTCCTATTACAGAACCAATATTTATGCTATTGCTTACTGTACTTGTATTTATTCTTCCAACTATTCCTCCTACATAATCACCATTTCCTTCTATGTCTCCATTATTTTTGCAATTATTCATTGAACCCTGTAAATATCCTGCAATCCCACCTATTCCACGTCCTTTGGTGATTATAAAGCCACTATTATCGCAATTGCTTATAGTTGATGCTTCGTTTGTAAAACCTGTTATACCTCCAATACTATTCCCATTTGCTTCTATTTTTCCTTTATTTTTACATCCATCTATTATTCTAGTTGTATGTCCTACTATTCCTCCTACATAATTTCCAACTTTTGTTATTTCCCCTAAATTAGTACAATTTGTAATATTCAGAGCTTCTCCTGCTATTCCACCAACATATGAGTCTTTAACATTATTGCTTAAAACATTTCCTATTATATTACCAGTATTTGTACAATTTTTTGTTTTTCCAATGCTTTGCCCTATTATTCCTCCAACTAAAATACTATCTTCTTTTAAAACAATTATTGTATTTTTATTGTGGCAATTATTTATTATTCCATTTCTCATACTTCCTACAATTCCACCTGTTGCATTATTTCCTTTTAAAAAACTATCTTTTATTGTTAAATCATTTATTGTATTCGAACTGCCAAATATTCCATTAAAATTAGCATCTCTATTTACATATACCCCACATATACTAAAATTATTTCCTTCAAATGTTCCTAATTTATCTTGAACATTATTATAATCTATCCCTATTGGAGTCCATTTTAGTTCATCTGGATTTGTTTCCCATTTTTCCTCTTCGGTTGCTCCTACTCCTGGTCTTGCTCCTAAATCTATATTATTCATCAAATATATTGTTGTATCTGTACTCATAGTTACTGTACTTGGATCATAATGTGCCTGTGTTACATAATTGTTTAAATCTGCTCCATTTTCTGTTCCATTTAAACTATTTCCATTATTTACAAAATCTGCTAAAAATTTAAGTTGTCCTGCAGTGTAAATGTACCAATTCCATACATTGTTTTCATCTTTTTTAAATTCTGGGCATTCTATGTCTGTAACACCTTTCCAAATACTTACTTTTCCTTCTTCTACTTCTCCATCTTCATATACTGTTACTGATTTTCCATTTTTACTTACATAGCATACATCTGTATATTTTGTTGTCCCATCTGCTTTGTTTATTTCTTCTACTTCTCCATTGTTTATTCCACTTTCTAAGTCTTGTTTTAGTGTTTTACTATTTGTTCCAGCTATTGTTTTCTCTATAGTTCTATTTGACATTACTATTTTTACTTCTTCTTTTAAGCTTTCAAGCTCAGTTTTATCCTTTGCTTCTCCTGCTCTACTTATTATTGAGTTATCTCCTGATAACATTGAAATAGAAATTCCAGCTAATATCAATAGAACTATGATTGTGATAACAAGTGCTATTAATGTTATACCTTTATTTTGATTTTCAAATTTCTTTAACATTTTAAATCCCTCTTTATTCAACTTTATTTTTATACAAAAATAGACAGC
>Ga0247611_10003059_pt1 | contig 25528 bp, 47 predicted proteins | sample 177DNAGHGhighgp2_FD_192422 | JGI IMG/M metagenome (GOLD analysis project Ga0247611, IMG submission 192422) | Sheep rumen microbial communities from Palmerston North, Manawatu-Wanganui, New Zealand - 1770 DNA GHGhigh gp2 | ecosystem: Host-associated > Mammals > Digestive system > Stomach > Rumen... | reverse complement strand
GTGCAATACCAGAAGGCATGAGCGCCAATCTTTTTTACCTTACTGGGAATGGTGACCGATGTCAGACCTGCACACCAACCGAAGGCACCAGTGCCAATCTCGGTCACTGAGTTAGGGATAATTACAGAAAATAAGTTCCGGCATCCATCAAAAGCAGTAACATATATTTTTTTAAGCTTATCAAAACCTTCTATGTATGTTCTATATTCACCTGGTTCATATTCATTTACCGTATATCCATATCTGTCTAATTGAACATATACACCGTTTATATAGACTTTATCTTTAAATTTTCTATATATACTATTACTATCAAATATTTTTATTTTTCTCGGTTTATTCAATTTATAGACAAGTTGAGGATCCTTCATTCTGTTTTCTACATCAGATGTTTTAATAATTCCTAAGTCTTCAATATCAGAATCATTCCACTGTAACAGAGCTTCATTTAATATTTTATATAAAATATTCATTTTTATATATTTTAATTATATAAGATATTTATTGCTAAATGAAGCTATAAGGTATATAATATCTATTTTGAAAGTCTTTAATAAATTATAAAATAACAATTAATATAAATTAGTAATAATTGCTAAATAATTTTAAATATTCGGTAATTATTTTTTTATTTCAAAGATTTATTATATTTTTGTAAAAGTTAAAATCATAAAACAAACAAAATTATGGCAACAAACAATGACATTTGTACATATCTGATTATCCCTTATGATGAATTAGATAATTGGAATAACGGTAAAGCTGTATCTGACGCAAAGATAGGGCAGACTTCTTATAACCGTAACAGTAAAAACAGGGACAAGAAGATTCAAACCAGGATTAAGGGAATGTCCACGGCATTCAGTAAATCCTATAAAATTCTTAAAGAATATTGTTTTGATATTCGGAAAGTTGCTTTTGGCGATAATATGAAAAAAGCTGATGATCTTTTAAGAGATTTATTAGATAAGGTTATCGCATGCAATGAGATATCCAAAAGTAAGGATAGCAAGAAAAAAGAGGATCCTTGGATTATATCATCAGGAAATGAATGGGTATATGGATTAAAAAAATCGCATATGTCCCAGCTTCATAGATTATTAGAAGAATATGAAGATTATATTAAAGAATGTGCATTGGATGGAGAAAAATCAATTGATTTAAAGACATATATTCAGAAGAATCCGAATAATAATCCATTATTAGCCAAATTGAATAATCTTGATGAAGATATCATTAAAACTATTAATGAGATAAAATTATCTGATTTTGAATGTTGTTCTATTAATGAAACATGGTTACCAGATATAAATTATAAAAATCTTTCATGCTGTATTATTGCCAAAAATAAAAATGAGCTTAATGGATTTAAATCACTTTTAATAAAGAAAGGATGTAAAGATATTTCGGTATTCTTTATTAATCCTTTTGAGAAAATAAAAGATACAGAAGTAAATATTTACACGATTAATAATATACACACTATGCCTAAATTTGATTATATTATTCAGAATCCTCCATATTCAGGAAGTTTTCATCTTGATTTTCTTAAGAAAGGTTTAGATATGCTTAAGCCAACTGGTAAAATGACTATCATTGAACCGGCTACATGGCTTATCAATGTCCGTAAAAACGGCAAGGCTAAACTATATGATGAAATTAAGAAGAAGTTGGGTAAGCATGTCTATAAGGTTGTGGTTGAAAATTATAATAAGGAATTTGATACAGCCATGTATGTTCCATTTGCAGTGACTTATATCGATATGGATAAGGAATATGATAAGATTGATTTCTGGTGCTGTGGCGAACATAGAGAGGTGAATAATCTGTATGATTGTAATATGATCGGAGATTATGATATGATTTGGAGTATTCTGAATAAGATTAAAGCATACGGGGATACAATGAAGAACCATATCTATAAAGAAGGAAAGACCAAGGTTGATAATGATACATGGTTCTGCAAGTATGCCGATATTATTGGTGGTGGAGCTATATTTTGTGCCAGCGCAAAATCTACTAAAATTATGGGCGGCGGATTTAATTATGAAAGTGCATGGATAAAAAATAATTTAGGAGAATATTTACGTCCTTATAATGTTGTATATTATCATCATAATAATAATGATATACAAAATATTTTACATAATGCAATGAGTACTGGTTCTAATAAAGAAACTAATAAAATTGCAGATCAATTATTTGGCACTAAGCAGGAATTAGAAAACTGGAAGCATTTTATCTTTAACAACAAAATACCTCTTTTTACAAGCATTGTTCTGGTCATCGACCAGCACAATACGTGCAAAGACGTATTGTGCTGGTTAACGGATAACCAGTATACTGATGAAGAAATTTATCAGCTTCTTGGAATAACTGAAGAAGAACAAAAGTTCATTGATAAGACATTAAAGAAATATGAACGTCATTCTCCATGGTTTAAAAGATACATGTGTGGTAAGGATTCAGTTTCTAATGAAGAAGTTCAAAAATTTATTGATTTGTTATGAATAATCAAGACTGGAAAACAGATATAAGAAAAGAACGCCACAGCATCACACAGGAAGATTTCACTCCTCCTGAAATAGTCGATATTCTTTTACAAGAACAAGAGGATCTTTTTACAGATTTTTCAAAAACATTCTGTGATCCGTGTATCGGAATAGGATTTATCTATCTTGAGATTCTGAAAAGAAGATTAGAGCATTGCAAAACTACAGATGATATTCTAAATGCAGTTTCTACAATGTACGGCACAGAATTAATGGAAGATAATGTAGATGAGTGTAAAAAGAATATTCTGTTTGAAATACTTAAATTCACATCATCTCATAATCTTGATATTAATGACATAGAAATTATGAAAATTCTTAATCATAACATAGTCTGTACAGATACATTTAAATGGGATTACGAGAATTGGAAGCCTATTCTTGAATATAAGGAAACAGAACTATTCTAATAAATATTAAAAATTTATTTTTAATTAAATGTATAAGAGATCTTTATATGAAAATATAATGAAAGAGGTTTCTAAAGTTATTAAAAAACGTCTTAATGAAGTTTTGCTCCAATGGGGTGATGGAGAAAACAATGAATTACCGGATGATTCTAATAATATAGTGAAATCGGGAGATGTCGCTAAACAATTAGGCGGGATAGATATTAGAGATATAGCAGATGAAGATATAATAGATGAGTCGCTTTATGAATATCCAGAATTTATGGATACGGATTATATCTCAATCGCGAATTTTCATTTAAATCAAATATTCCCGTCTAAAAAGAAATTTTTGGAATACATTAAAAAGTGTATAAAAAAGAATTGGGATTATGTATGCGAAGAAGATTATCGTACTTTAGATAAAAACGGGTGGAATATATATATTACTGATGCTATGAATGATGTAGAAAAGCATTACGGGGAAATTTACGCGTATTTTAATTCTCCGATGCCCCAGATACCACCAAATATGCCTTCTGAACTGGATGACGAAGAACTTTTTTGGAAAGCAGATGAATGGCTTTTTGGGCAGTATGGTCTTGTATGGCATATGGTACAAGAAAATTGTTTGGATATAAAACTGAAAGATCACCCGCAAGCACATTTATATGAATAAGAATTATGGACAATTATAAGAAATATCAATTAGAGAAAAAGTATATGGGTAAAACTATCAGGATTCTCGATATGGTAGGTGAACCTGAATATGTATACAAATACGGTGTAGTAGATTATATAGATGATATTGGACAGCTTCATGGAACATGGGGAAGTCTGGCCATCGATTTAACATGCGACAAGATAGAAATTGTCGAAGGTTATGATGATTGGGATGATGAAGATTAAAGAAAAGATTTATAAAGCGATTTTAATTTTAGAGAAGAATTTCCCGGATTATGATTTCTGTATAGTGGGATCTTCTTCTTTATATTTAAGAGGTATAAATTATAAAATCCCGCATGATCTGGATATAGTCATACTGAATGAGAACCATTCAGAGAAAAGTCATGGAGACTATAAAAATATAGTTTCAATGTGCGCTTATAAGAAAACGGGATTAAAAATAGACGCATTAGATTTAAATCACGGAAATTTCGATTATGATATAATCAAATTAATGGATAAAGATATTAAATGTATAACAATTAATGATTATATTAAAATGAAGAGAAAGTTCTCCGAGAACCAGAAACTAAATAAATATAAACGAGACAAGCATTTAAAAGATCTTGAAGCATTAGAAAATATAATTAAAGATTATGAATCAAGAAAAAATAACACTGACAAGAAATGAGCTGAAATATATAGCAGAATCATTAGCCGTGCAGAAAGTCCGTAAGATAATGAAATCAAAATCCAGATTGAATGAGGTTTTGGTGAATTGGGATAATGATGCGCCTGAAGATGAAGGTATATTATCAACAGATGAAATATCTGATAAATTAAAAGGAACATTCTGGAATGGATCTAGCTCTGAACCGATAGATGATGAAATTATTGATTGGTCTGATTCTGAATCATCAGAAGACGATGAAGACTCTGAATATAGTTCTGAACCTCTAGAAGATGAAGAAGATGAAATTATTGATTGGTCTAGTTCTGAACCAATAGATGATGAAGATGAGTGGAGTTCTGAATAAAATATTGAATGAAGTCCTGATTGATTGGGGTAGTTCATCAAAGAAAGATATTGATTCAGATGGCATAATCAAATCGGATCAGATTAATTTTGACATACCTCTTGAAGAAGTATGTAAAATGTCTGTCGATGAATTGGAGGAATTATTAGGGAAGTATGACGCGACTTTGGGAACCAGCAATAAAGAGGTTACCTGGAATGTCGAGATTACCCATTGGATCCCTGTGGAAAAACGTCCTTTAAGTAATGACAAATATAACTGCTCGGATAAATTCATAAAGTTAAAAGAAGGTATACCTGAAGATGTCAAGGATTTGATAGCCGATAATGTAAGAAGGCTGTTCTATAAAAAACCGTATTTGCCATCGAGATTCGAGATCCTGTATTTTTTATACCACAAGTATTATATCGGTTTAAAGGATGGTTATTCCAGCAGAGAAATTTTCTATCAGTTTATATTTGATTATATTATATCCGGAATTAAAATCAATGTTTCTGGAATAATGAAAGATCAATCAAACAGGAGTCTCCGGGATATAATGAGTGAAGGTTTATGGCTTTGGAATACAGGGTTCAATAACGCTTTTTTTAATACACAGAATATAATTAAGAAAATGTTTGTGGATGCATTGAATCCTACGGCATGGGGTTCTAACGGGATTGATATGGAATATTCTTTTCCTGATGCAATTGTAAATGAGCCTCCAGAAGGAATATATAAATGGTGTCTTGATAAATTCGGATCAGACGCTCATATCGCAAAGGGATTCTGGTCAGACATATATAATTTTTTAAATCCAAATGATGACAGCAAGGCAGATACCTGGTATGAGAAATTTTGGAGTTATAGAGATTACCGGGAAATGTTCGGAAGGGATTTATTTCAATTTATAAATGATTATCCTATATAATGAAATCTAATATATTTAAATATTTAAATGAAGTCTTGATTGAATGGCAAAATCAGCCAGAAGAAGATAATGGTCTTATATCTCAAAAAGATATAAATGCCAGATTATCCCGTTTATCCTATGAAGATTGGAGATCAACATATCTTACAGATGAGATTCCTGAAGAATGGACTTTTAAACACGGCGATTTCCCAGAAGTTTTTAAAAGGAGATTCTACCAAGAGGAATCTATGGGAATATTCAATATTTTATACGATTTACTGGAACCTTATACAAAGGAGTTTATAGATATTTCTATAAAAATGATAGATAAAATGTTTATAGACGAGGGAACTTCATGGGATAATCCGATGGCCCAATGGTATGGAGGCACATTAAGTTTCGCAGCGGCGAATTTATTATTCGGCAGATCACCAAAAAATTTTGTTAAAGATACAGAAAAATGGATGTCTTCTTTATGGAGAAATAATTATTTAACGATTTTAACAGAAAAAGAAAGAAATATTTTAGAGAAAATACATATATCAAATGATGAAGGGAGTTATACCTATAGAGGCCAGTTATATTATGATTGGTTTATTGATGAAAAGGAATCATTTAATGTTTTAGATGATATAATGCCGTTTATAAAAAAATTCGGAAAATACAATATAGAACGTATATTTTTTTAATAATGAAATTTTTAAATGAAATATTAATTGAATGGGGTAAATCTGAGACTAAAGACATTGGTATTTTATCTCAGGATGAAATTTCTAAAAATATGGGAATATCATGGAAAGAATGGCAAAAAAAATATATTTTAGACGCTATGCCACAAAATAATTTTAATCATATAACCAATGATATTTTTTTAAGGAAAAGGGATTTTTTAGACAGGCGTGGGGTATTCAGGAAATTTTATGAGATCATTGATCCGTATTCAGATCAATTTTTCAAGATAAGCATAAAAATGCTAGAGTATATTCTTCAAACAAACGCCTCTGGCGACCGCGCAATGATGAATTGGGTTTTCCATACTTTATTATTTGGATATCCTCCAAAAAATTTTAATATGAATGAAAGCGTAAAAATACGGACAGAATATGAAAAACTTTATAAGCGATTATTAACAGCACATGATCAGACTATATTAAAAAATATTCTTAAATATATAAATATAGATGAAATTTCTCCAGAGGATCTTTTAGATCCTGTAAATGAATGGTATGAGGAAGAACCAGATCCGGACGGCAGTATATTAGATATTATAATGTTTTTAAAGCCGTTTGAAGAATCTTGGGATATATATAGATATCTTATTTAAGATAACGGGCCTTACTTGGTTTTGACAGCATTATCGGTAAATCCGTAAGCATGCAGAGGAACGGCAGGTAATCACTCTTTAAACTTCAGGTCACAACTTTTTAAATGGCGAAACTACTTACGCTCTTGCAGCCTAATAAGCTACAGGACATCGGTTTGAAGGTTTATTCACTGGGCCGGAGAACAACGATGCATCGATACAGTGATATATTATATGAGGTTCCTTAGTAGTGTAATGAATTTTACAAAGGATAGATAAGAAAAAGGTTTGTCTGTTTTCTGATCTTCATCGAAATTTTTAAACAGGATAAGCATGTAGAAAGCGGATATGATTGAGGTGTTTGGACATGGGTTCGAATCCCATAAGGTCCACAAAAAATTAATAACAGGAACAAATTGTTCCTGTTATTTTTATAAATATAGTATATGAATAAGAATATTAATATATTAAATGAGGTTTTATTAAACTGGAAAAATATTGCCAATGAAATGGGAGGCGATACTTTATATATGTCTGTTGAATACGAGGTTCAGCCGAATGCCGAGGTATATGGATATAATGTACCTGGAATTGCCAAAGAAGGCTGTGGAGGTTTCAGTATAAATCTCCCTCCATTGTATAAAACTTATAAAAAGGCTTTACAAATTGCACAGACCGAATCTGTTAAAAAAGGGATAGAATATATTTTAGATTATGTGCAAAATGTCGTATGGGTTTATATAGTAAATGGAGATCCTTGCTGGGATATAGCCACAAATCCATTAAGGCCATGGGATGAAATAAACCGGTGGCCTGAGGGACCTGGTGGAAATATGCAAGATTATTGGCCTTTACATGTAGGAAGCAGGGGCGCGGGATATTATGATTCTCCTCCTGTATGGGTTATAAACTCCGTTAAAATTAATTGAGATTAGTCTATAAATGTTTTTACAGGATTAATAATTTTAAAATATACAAATGTAGCAATATTCCAATCTTCAAGTTTAATATATTCAGATCTTACAAGATTTCTGTCAGGGGGAATTACAATGTCATCTGATTTTTCTTCGGCCTTTTTCTGGATGATATTTAGAATATTTGATGTCTTTGACGGTAATGATTTTAATGTCGAATAAAAGCTTGCTAAAATCCACTCACTTTTATTCGTATTAAACCTGGTCGGGAATTTATTAAACAATAATAACCAAACAGAACAGTTTATTCGCGCTCTCCAATGCATGGTTTTACAATATTTTGCATCAGCCATATTGTTTATAACTTCTGCTAATACCCATAAAAATACTTCTGTATAGGGCTCTAGGACTTCATATATTAATTTAAAATTTTTCATCAACTGCTTTTCAGAGATTCTGATTGACATTTTTTCTGGGTACCATGTATATTTGGCAATCCATTCATCAAAATCCATTTTTATTATTTCATCTGATACATTTTTAACATCGATAATTCCTTCTGAATTGTCTTCTTGCTGATTCCAATTAATTAATATTTCATTTAAGTATTTCATGTTTTTATTCTAAAGTTGAATTAAGTGGAGTATTGATTTTAACTAGCCAGTATATAATACCTTCTTCTCCGAATATTGTAAAATTCCAGAATGTTATATCACTTAGGGTGGTTATTTTGCTGATATCACATATTTCTCTTACCTCGGAGCGCCTTGGAACTTTAAATAATTTTTTTCCGAGTTCTCCAAAATTTCTAAAGTTTTCTACAATTACATGGAACAACATTTCAGACATTTCTTTACTCTTATGAATCCAGTCATTTCCGGCCTTTATTTTAGATACTTCCCATAAATCGATACAATATTTAACAAATTCCTCAAAATTAATTTTTTTATTATAAAAATATAAATTAAGAATATCATTTATATAGTCTAGAAGATATAAAGGTTTTTTATAACTGTCAAGCCACGCATGCATAGATTTTTTATAATTGTTTAAATCTATTTTTTCAAATGATTTTTTAATATCATTCTGATTTAAAATTCCTTTCTCTGTATATTTGGTACTATTCCAGTTAATTAATATTTCATTCAAATATTTCATAACATTATTCTAATTTATATATTAGAACTTTATTTAAATTCTATCTTTAATATATGATATAATTTTTATATTTACTTGTTAATGAATATTAAACATATTTAAAAGTATCTGAAATATTTTTTTAATTTAATCATTTGATATATATTTGCAATATAAAATTTTAAAAATATAAAAAAATAAATATAAGAATTATGGACAACGAATTGAGAAGTTTAATTGAAGAAGCAAAAGCACTAAATAATGATAAGTTGAATACACTTGTAGATGTTGTAATTCATATTCAAAAGACAGCACTGGGATATGGAGGAAAGGTTCCTACAGCTGAATATCAGAAAAAAGTTGACGAGATCTGTAAAGAGAATATGCGTGAGATGATTAATAGACATAAAGAACGTAACAAAGAACTCTCCTTGAGTCTTGGCATTCATGCATATCTGAATACTTTAAGTGATAACATGTTCGCAAAAGGAGAGGATGTGAAGGGGATTCATGACTGCATGAAGATGTGGCAAAAGTTGCATAACAGATATTTCTATGGTAATGACACAGGATATGAACAACAACAAACAGACTCCGTTAATAATAAGAAAAAAGATTAAAGATATGTCAAAAAGTATAATAAAAATCAGACGAAAATCAGATGATAAGATATTGTTTGATGTTATAAATGATTCTTGCCAGGTGCATAATATTTATGACGGCAATAAATTAATTGGTTCATTCAATGAATGGGAGATTGACTATATGGACAATGACTTCTTGAAGGACAGCCTGTATGAAGAGATTGAATCAATCACTGAGGATGAGTGGATAAAGACAACAAAAGAATGTGAGGAATTCATAAACGATAATAAAGATTAGATTATGAAGTACAATGAGTTAAAGAAGCACATGATAGTGCAGTTGGTCAACAAAGATCCAGAGATAACAGATCCACCAACCAATGTGATAGTTCTCGAGGTAACAGCAAAGGACATCAAGCACGGATGTCAGGCTGATAAACCAGGTCTATATGGATTCAGAGGACTATGGTATAAGGGTAATGGAACAAAGAGAAAGTCGTATGGCAAGATTTATGACTTATCACTATATAGTGATGATGAAATATATTTAGTAAGAGATAATATTTGGAAAATGTCAAAGAAAGAGTTGAACGGTCTTCTTGATTCATTTCCAGTAAAACCAGTAAAAGTATGACTGCATATTTGACAAAGAATAAAGATGGTATAGTATTTCTCTGGAACAATAAGCCAGAGTATAATAAGTATGGAGAGTTCTATATGGCATGGGAATCAGGCTATGAAGGAGAACGGAACGAAGTTGGTATTGATGTGACTGCTAATGAGTATTTCAGAAACATATTTCCAACTGAGCCACCATGTGCTATTAAGATTGAACTGAATATTGAAAACATCGATACTATAAAGTTCGAGGATGTATTAGAAAAGTCTTGAGATTATGAGCGCAGAAGTTAAGAAAGAATTAATGAAATTGCTTAATGCAGAAGATGTAAAGTATCTTAATCAAGCAATTCACAATATCAATAGGAGTTATCGAAGTTGTGAAAGAGTTTCTGAGGACTACGACATTAGCGATCCGCGAGACATAGAACAACATGAATATGTATTTGACGATGATGATGCACCAGTTCCTATAGATACAGTTATCAATAATTTGATAGAGTATAAGGATGTCGGGTTCACACATGTTGGATATGATGGTTATGATGATGCATTAGTTGCAATTCGTTATACAACACAGTCACCATCAGACCGTGCTCGTGACATCTATCAGTTAGTAGACTCAGAGATTAAGAGAATCAAACGTAATGAAATGACTAATGAGAAGCGTCTTGCCAAGATTGAAGAGCTGAAGAAACAGATCGAGAAGCTTGAAAATGAGATGGAACCAGAAGATAATTAAAAATTATGAAACCAGAAGATAAACAAATAGTATTTCAAGATTTATGCGCAAGATTGCCATACCATGTAAGGTGCAAGATATGGCTTAAATATGGTACAACAGAAGAAGGGCCATTAGATTTGGAACACAATTATGGCGATGTTCTACAAGATGCGTTCTTTTATCACGATAGGATAAAAGATATTAAACCATATCTCCGTCCTCTATCATCAATGACGGAGGAAGAGGCAAGAGAAATTGCTATTTTGCATGGTTATTATGAAACTGAAATATTATTTGTGAAAGTAACGGAAAAATATATAGATGTTACTCTTGATGATGGTAGTATTTGTGGTACATATACTGAGACTATATGGTATGACGAAATTATCTCATCACTTGAATGTTTTGACTATCTTAATAAGAAGATGTTTGATTTGCGCGGACTTATTCCCAAAGATCTTGCGATAAGTACAGAAGAGTTTAACCCTTATAAGAAATAAAGAATATGACAACCTCAGAATATTGGATTAAAATTTTAGGTATAGTTTATCCGCTAATTGGAACAATAGAATTAATATTATTTGTTGTGCTTGGTATAAACACTTTGAACTGTTTAACAGAAGATGATAAGTTGTCCTCACGAATCAAATGATGAATATATGGATATTAATTTAGCGTTACAGCAACTTAGAGAATTACATGACAAGATCAAGGAACATCCCTATTGGACAACCTTTAAGTGGGATATGTTCAAACAAGAGGTATGTCCGATGTACAGAGAGGTCATGGAATTGTATAATTACTTGAGATTCAATAAAGAGTATAAGGACTATGATTCGCCATGGTTTGCTACAATGTCAACAATTTACCATGATTTTAGTGCAATGCTTGGAATCATAAGTTATAATCCCAGGGTATTTGAAACACCAATTGAAGATACTGATAGATTTAAACAGTATTATCTTCCAATGCTTCAAAACTTTTTACAAATTCTTCACTTCTTTATTGAAGGTATGAATACTCCTGAGAATATGGTGATGTACATGCCAAATAAGGTTCATAACCCTAAAACTATGTTGAAATATATGCCAGTGTATCATGAGAATTGGAAAGATGAAACAGGATATAAATTTTGGTATGGCGATTACAAGTGGAAAACAATACGTTGTATTAAAAAAGAAAAAATGCAGAATAAAATTGATAAATTCAAAAAACAAATTAAAACGACACAGAATAAAGGTCTTAAAGAATTTTATCAACATGCAATAATGGATTTAGAAAATAATACGTCACTCTGTATTAAGATGATTTAATAAAAGATGATTTAATAAAAAATGATTTAAAAAATAATTTAAATAAGAATTACAAATTATGGATGATTACAAAGAAAAATACGAAAATGGGGTTGAGTGCATCCAAGAGATATTGAGTGGTGGTGCTGACTTAATCAGGACCTCTACCTTAAGAAAAAGATTACAACCTTTCTTTCCCGAATTAAAAGAGAACGAGAATAATGACGAGAAAATAAGGAAAGAACTTACTGAATTTCTTAAGAGCGCTTCAGGTGGATTCTTAAACTCCGCAATAGAGTGCAAAACATTCGGAGAATGGCTTGCTTGGCTTGAAAAGCAAAAGGATAATATTAAATTCCCTAACTCTGCTTATACATCTAACAAAGATGTTACTGAGTTTGCGGATAAATACTCTCATATTGTTTGGGAAAAATTAATGAATAACTTTAAGAAAATTGAGAATTATAGTATTGGTTGTAATGATGTATCTGACATAGTACTAAATGCAATAATCAATACATATATTTGGCTTGAAGGACAAGGTCAAATTAAAGAATCACATATTTCTCAGCATGAAAGTGAAACATGTGAAGAAAATAACAAATTTTTAACAAATGAGGACGAGAGGATTAAGGAAACACTTAAAGGGTTTGTGAAGGGTTATTCTGCATTTATCAATGGCCAATGGCGGTTGGGTGATTTTACTGTGAATAGAATTGTTGATTGGCTTGAGAAGCATAGTGAATATTCATGGAAACCAACAGAAGCACAGCTTGAAGCGTTAGATTATGCTTATAATAGTTGTTCTGACACTGAAAGAGGTAATTACTATGAAAGTGTTTTAGCTAATTTAATTGCAGACTTGCATAAATTATGCGAAAAGCAAGATGAGAAGAAACCCATTTTTAATGCTGATGATTGGTATGTAAGTGAAGTTGACGGTAAAATCCATAATGCTAAATTTATAGAGAAACAAGATGAGGAAAAATCTACCAATGAGGTTGAACCAAAGTTTAAGGTTGGGGATTGGGTGATTTTAAACGGTGTTGTTGCCAAAATTCTTGATAAACAAAAGTATGGTTTTGTTGGTTTAGATATTGACGGAAAAGACTTCTTTTGTAATTACGGACATACTGATTCAATGCGTCTTTGGACCATTAAAGATGCAAAGGATGGTGATGTGCTTGTCTCTAATAGTAAGGGTGGCCAAGAGGTCGGAATCGTTAAGAGATTTATTGGGAAATATGGTGGTCACAACAAATGCTTTGAGACATATTGTTATTCCGATTTAGACGGTACGTTCAGAATTGGTGAATATATGGGCGGAAACTCTATCTACCCAGTCACCCAAAAACAGTGTGCCCAGTTATTTCACCAAATGAAAGAAGCAGGATATAAATGGGATCCAAATAAGAAAGAGGTAAAAACGATTGAACAGAAGTCTGCAGATAAGATTGAGCCAAAGTTTCATGAAGATGATTGGATTATTTTCAATGGATTGATTTTACATATTGATGAAGTCGTAAATGGTTATTATAGGACAACATCAATTGGTGATGGCATCCATAATAGTTATGATTGGAATATTGATAATGCAGCAAGGCTTTGGACTATCCAAGATGCAAAGGACGGCGATGTCCTTTTAGAAGAAGAAACAGGAGAACCGTTTATTTATAACGGTAATCGTGCGACATATTTCTTAGGTTATTTTTTGGGTGCATACTGTGGTATTTATAATGGAGAGTTTAACCCCTACGGAAACATTCATCATTGGGGTAAAAACAGTTGCCCAGCCACTAAAGAACAATGCGACCTGTTATTCCAGAAAATGAAAGAAGCAGGATACGAATGGGATGCCGAAAAGAAAGAATTGAAAAAGATGGAAGTGGTAAGTAAAGAGAGTGAGGATGAGAGGATAAGGGAACAACTATGCGATTTCCTACGAGATAATATGCTTTATCAAGATGCTCAATATTTTATATCTTGGCTTGAGAAGCAAAGTAAGAAAAAGTTTACTCCTGACGAAGTATTGAAAATTCGTCAGGAGTTGTATCAAAGTGGATATAATGATGGTTATAAACATGGTTATAACCATGGACAAAACAATATAGCAATAGCTTTAGGAAAAGAATCAATAGATGCCTTGGAGCATTTTGTGAGAAGTATTAGGGAAAGTGGGTATGCTTCTCCTTACGATAATCGAACTAAATTAGTTTATAGATTGTTAGAGCAATTAAAACAAATAGTAAAATAAGTTATGGACTACGAAAAAGTAAGAGAAAAAATAGTATATAACATGTTAAAAGAATATGCCAAAGACAATGGGCTTATAGAGTATAACTATCCTGACGGGTTCTACGTATTTGGTAATCCTGACAGCCGAGAAATGGCCGATAAAAAGCATGAGGAATGGTTGGCAAAACAAAAAACTTTAAATGTTAATAATAATGAAAATTAAAAACAGGTAAATTTAAAGAATGTTTTGCGTTTTTACCAACCTTAAATTTGAATTGGACTGAAACATCAAAAGGTGTGATTTACTATCTGCAATTGGGCTGGGTATTTTAGTATATACAAATAACTATAAACAAATTCATTAAATTCTAAAGTTATGGATTACAAAGAAAAATACGAAAATGCTCTTGAGAGAGCATCAAAACTAAGAGTACAGAATCCTTTTGACACAGTAGGACAAATGGTAGAACATATCTTTCCTGAACTCAAAGAAAGTGAGGATGAAAAGATAAGGAAATCTATTATAAAGATACTCACCAAAATCGTGGTTGACACTAACTACAAAGAATTGGGAATAGACTTCAGTCTTAAAGATATGGTTGCTTGGCTTGAAAAGCAAAGTAAGAAAAAGGAATACACATTTAAGTCTATTCCAAGACTGCTTAATATGATTGTACCTTCCGAAAAAGCAAAATCATATTGCCAAAAACTTATAGATACCCTAACAAAGGAAGGCTATGATACCGACGCAAAAATTGTCGCTGACTATTTAAAGCAAATGAACGGAGAAGGGGTCGCAATGGCAACAATGGATGAGGACGAAAAGCGAGGAGAGAATAAACCTGCCGAGAATGTAGAAATAAAGTTCTGTGAAGGAGACAAGGTAGTCTCTAACCAAGATGGGAAGGTTTATACCGTTGGAACGGAGTATTATATTACTGGCGATAATATTTGTTTGCATGATACCGATGGAAACCATCTATGGACTAATAGAGACGATTTAAATAGAAATTATCATCTGTGGACTATCGCTGATGCAATGGACGGCGATGTGCTTGTATGTAATATAAATAAAGCTGAGATTGGAGGTGATATAGAAAAACTTCCAAATATGACTCTGACTATTTGTATATATCAAAATGTAGTAAAAGACTCTGAGTATATTCACAGCTATTGTTCTTTATATGATGAAAATTCTTTAGTACTTCAAAATACAATGTATTATAATAAATTTGTATATAATATTCAACCTGCAACCAAAGAGCAATGTGACCTGTTATTTCAAAAAATGAAAGAGGCAGGATATGAATGGGATGACAATAAGAAAGAATTAAAGAAGGTTGAACAGAATCCTGCAGATAAAATTGAACCAAAATTTCATCCTGGCGATTGGATTGTTGGTAATGAGGGTATATTCAAAATTATACAATATGAAGACGAATATGGCTATGATCTAACTGACACAACAGGATGTGTTGTTCATTTTATTTGTCCTGATTATGTAGAATCAAATTTTCATCTTTGGACAATTGAAGATGTAAAAAAGGGTGACGTACTTGTCCATAATGGTTGTCCATTTATCTTTATGGGTATTAAAGATGGTATAGTACAGGCTTTGGAAGAAAACTTGTTGGAAGGCACTAATCCTGTTAATTTTGGAGAACCAAAAGTTGATAAGGATTATCAACCATCTATTAAAGGGCAACAAGAACTTTTATTTCAAAAAATGAAAGAAGCAGGATACGAATGGGATGCCAATAAGAAAGAATTGAAAAAGATGGAGTCAAAGACACTTGATGCTGATAAGGCGATTAAGTGGATTCGCAAGTATTGGCCATTTAAATGTTGGGGAAACGTCACATTACTAGCCGATGATGCGATTAATAAATTCAAAAAAGATTTTGGGCTATGACACAAGAAAAATTTAAACAGGCAAGTAATTTATGGGAAGAGATTGACAGACTTGATTTGTTGATTAAGCAGATTGAGGATGGAACTACAATTAATCCACGTATCAGTGACTATGGATATCTTGTACATCTTTTAGGAAAAGACGATGTACTTGGTTATATGCGAACAAAGAAAAGAATGTTAGAGAAAGAATTTGAGGAGTTATGATACAAAAAGATAAACAATTATTACTCCAAGACCTCTGTGGGAGGTTACCATATAGAGTAAAATGTCAATTTGAGGATACTATAAGAATAATAGATGGAGAAAGCAGTCCCTTCTATGATTATGTACTTTCAGCTCATCATTTGGAGCTTTTTATGAGACATAATAATTTCTATATTAAACCCTACCTCCGTCCAATGTCAAGTATGACTGAGGAGGAAATAATTGAGTTTAATAATATTCCAAGTACAAAAAATTATACAATCATAGAAAATGATTTACCTTGGGATGTCGCACATTACAAACAAATAGAATGGCTCAATAAGAAAATGTTTGACTATCGTGGACTTATTCCCAAAGACCTTGCATTAAGTACTGATAAATATAACCCTTATAAAGATTGAAGATATGGACAAAGATAAACTATATGACCAATATCTCTATGAGGTGAGTTTGTTTGAGAAATACGGAAGTAAGAATGTTATCACATTTGATGAGTGGAAATGGATAAAGTCAGCAATGGAGAATACTCAATTTACAACACCACCTGAGATACCTGCTACTACTTTGGCAGACGGTTGTTACAGCAACATGTTCCAAAAGTGTACTTCATTAGATGAATCTGAAGTAAAGTTATGTAGAGAATTATTGGGACATTTACCAGGAGATAAAGAAACACTTATATAACCCTTATAAAGATAAAGATTAAGGTTATAACAAATAATTAAAAATTACTATAATGAAGTTAACTGAAGAAAATAAGAATTTACTTAAGCAATATATTTGTGCGTCAATTCCTTTTGGTTTGAAGGTACAAATTAAATTAGACAATGAGACTTTTATCGGTACAATTTATGGTATTGATGAAAATTCAGTAATTTATGTTCGTGAAGGAAATGATTATAAAGAAGATACAGAATTTGAAAATATCAAGCCATTTCTTCGATATAAGAATAAGGATAATATGACAAGTAATGAGTGGGCAATTTATTGGAGTTATATAAATCAAGGAACGACTGATGTTGATACTATTGATGAAGATAGTGTGATTTGGTTTTCATTATTTCTTATTAAAGGACATTTTGATTGTATGAATCTTATTGGTAGAAATCTTGCTATCGAAGTAACAGAAGATAATAACCCATATAAAGATTAAGATATGACACGAGAAGAAAAAGACTTGGTCCTCCAAGACCTCTGTGCGAGGTTACCGTATGGAGTGAAAGCACAAGTTTATGGTTGGGATGAAGAGAAAGGAGAAGTAGAAGTTCCTTTAAAAATATATTCCATAAATACTGATGGATATGTTTACTTTGAAGCTAATAATTATGACGTAAACTATCTCCCAGTAGAAGATATTCAACTTTACCTCCGTCCTCTATCATCAATGACAGAGGAAGAGAAGAAAGAATACATTGAATATGCAGGCTATGAGATTGAAGAGTCTGTCAACGGTAGACACTATGAATATTATCTAAAAGACCTCTGTGGTACACCAGACAATCCATCAGTTAATGCAGATGGTGTTGATTGGCTCAATAAGAAAATGTTTGATTTCAGAGGACTTATTCCTAAAGACCTTGCATTAAGCACTGATGAGTTTAACCCTTACGAAGATTGAAGAATTATGAAAAATATAACAAACAAATCTGTTAAAGAAGATATTAATGTTATAATCGAACTACTTTGCAGATACCGAGATGCAATTTGGGAAAACCAAGAAGGGCAACCAGCACATTTTGACAATCAACCCAAAATTGTTAAATTAGCGATGGTAGATGTTCGTACAGGACTGTGTATTGCTCTTGAGGCAATGAAAAAACTTAGAGAAGTTGAAGTACTTGAAGATGACAACCCATATAAAGAATAAATTATGGACTACAAATATAAGAAAATAAGGAAAGACAATGACACTGAAGACAGCAAGCAGAATTGAGACGGCGATTAGAGTGGTCGGATATATTATTTTTATGCCATTTAATATTATCCGTTCCATCTTATTGGCATTGGCATGGCCATTTGAAAAGATAATAGATTATTGCTTATGTTTTTTTGACTGGCTTGGCCTCAAGTTACAGCAGAACTGTAACGAGGTCAAGAACGGTGAGATACAGAACCAGCATATGATTAGAAGTTATACTGCAAGGTTAATGTACAAGATATGGCAAGAATATAAATAACAAGGAGAATGATGGATCAGAACAACAACACAACTAATAGGCCCCTTGGGTGGGGCATTGCTGGAGGTATGACGACCCCACCCAATTGGCGAAACAAAAAAGATTGAAATATGACAAGAGCGAGAAAATTATTACAAGAGTGCTGCGAGAGATGCACTGAGTGGTCATCCACAGATGCATGTGAAGACCACATCACTTGCCCAATCTTCCAGTTGTATACACTGGCTGACGGCAAGGAGAAGGTTAAGTATGTTAAAGATACGTGGGATGTTCCCCCACCGCCAAAACCAGACATCATATGAAAAAGATAAATCTGAATGACAAGTTTAACCCTTATAAAAATTAAAAACATTATGATTAAAGATGTGCAAGTGTATAACCTTATGCAAGGATCCTCATAACACATATAAAGGATTTTATGCTATTGATAAAAATGTATAACGATTAACAATATGAAATTATTTGGATTGGCTTTATATATGGGAAATTGGCCAGCTTTCTGTTTTGGCAAGAAAGCTTGGGTATGCAAAGTGATATGGTCACCTGTGTATCACAAGTTTTGTTGGTTTCATTTCACTTCTACTTCAGAAAATATATGGTGGCAAAGAGTTAATAGTTATCCTTTCAGATTCTATGGTGTAATGATATTGCCACATGAGAATATATATGACTTAAATGATTAATTTAAATGATTAAGTATGAAAAGTTACACAAATATAGTACAGTCAAAGAAGTTGGCTAAAATCATAGCACCTGAGAGTGCAGATATGTGTTGGGGTGTATGTGATGAAACATTAAAATGGAAAACATTTCCATATTTAATGCCTTGGTGTAGTTATACAGCAAAAGAACATTATCTTCCATGCTGGTCACTTGCAGCGCTGCTTGACCAATTAGATGATGTGATATATGATGAGGAAGGGTATAACTATCAATTACAAATTATTAAAGAAGGGGTGCAGTATTATTTAATTTATAAGGGAGCAGATGATTTTGCATCTTATGAAACGTCTTTATTTGATGACCTAATTGATGCTGTTGTTGAAATGATCATTATACTTAAAGAAAAAGATTTATTATAAAAGTATTATAAAAGGATTATAAAAGTAGAATAATATGAAGAAGATAATATTTATAGATCTTGATGGTACACTCATTGATACTCATTCTGGAGAAACATTTCCAAGGGGTGTCTGGGATATGAATATCAAATGGGATGCATGGAAAGCATTAAAGAGTTTTGTCAAGGATAACAATACAGAGTTCATGTGTATTGTCACTAATCAAGGTGGCATAGAGAGTGGATATGTCAACAGGAATTATTGGTTGGATAAATTCCGTTATGTCCAATCTGCACTTCAAGAATATCTCAATCATGATAATGACGTTTATGTTACCGTATATGGAGAATATTGCACAAGTAATGATAAAGATGATATTGATAGAAAACCAAACACAGGTATGCTCACACATTTCATACTCGTATTGAATTCTTGGCATGATCTCAGAAATATTTCTAAGTCTGAGATGATCATGATTGGTGATGCGAGTGGTAAGCCTAATGATTTCTCAGACTCAGACAAGAAGACTGCTGAGAACTTTGGTATTGATTATATAGATATTGGTGATATTATTATGAATTTTTATAACTTTTAATTATGGGTAAGTATGTAAACATGACAATAGAGGATGTTATCGCACGTATTAGAGAAGAATGTGACAAACTCTATGAGAAGTATGAAGGAAATCCTTTAATTGAGGAAGACGATCTTCTTGAAGGGTTTGAAGATATTATTTGTGATTATTACGAAGATAAAACACCATATTAATATGAAAGAAAAAATTTTAAATGAGATAAATGATTTTGTGAACGTTTGCTATACAATGTTCAAGATTGGTGCTGGAGATTTTGCTAAGGAAAATTTTCCAAAACTTGTAGAAAATATTTGGGATGACTCAAAAACAGATGAAGAAAACTTTAAAGAAGTTAAAAGTCTTTTTGAAAGTAATGTAGCAATCAATGAAAGTTTTGGGAACATAGAATCAGCTAAGACTATTCGGATTTTTATGACAGGATGGTTAGATAAGATTTCTAAATGAAATGTAAAGTGATGTTAAATAATCCAATGATATTTTAATTTTTCATAATACATTTTTATATTAGATATATAAATTTTAAAATAAAAGAATTATGACTGTCAAAGAATTAAGACAAATACTCGAGAAACTTGATGATAATGTCGAGGTGAGAATTGGCTACGCAGAACAACGCAACCCAATCAGGTTTATCTTGTCAACCGAATCAAGTATTATTTTACATAGTGATGTATATTATGCAGATCCTACAGAAGAATTGGTTAAAACATTAGTTATGCACGGCAAATTTGATAAAAAAGATTGAAACTATGAACGATGCAATATTACTAACATTATTATTCTGTGGTGGTTCAATTTTATTTTTGCTCTGTCTTGTCATAGGTTCTATGATTACTGGTGTACCAAATTCATATCCTTCTGACCGAAGAAAATATAGAATCAAGGAGATTGTACGTAATGACGGAACATCAGTTTATTACATACAATATAAACGGTTCATTATATGGCGAACATATAAAACTGAGAATTATGATTATCATGTGAAATATGTAAAACTTGAATATAAAGATATTGATAACGCATATGCAATGATAACCCATCTAATTTGTGAACGCAATAACATTGATTCAAAAAAGAAAAATAAAACAAAATATCATTATTTCTTCAAGGACTCAAAATAACAAATTATGACAAAAGAACTCAGAACATATTTGCAATGGCGTTGCCGAACAAGTTGGCATGTCAAATACAGACACTTAATTGATAAGTGGATTGATAATGTCCTCCCATATCAATGCGAATACTTTGAGAGAGAAATGAGACATTTAATAGATAGAGGTGTATATAATATTTAAAAATTTTATTTAAGATATGATTGAAACTCTTATATTTGCGATTGTTCTATGCGTAGGAATCTTAATAGGGATCTTTGTTACATTATATTATCTTAAAGGTATAATAAAAGATCAAATAGATAAAAAAACCAATGAGCATTTTGATTGGTTGGTGCAATTTTTAGCTCCTAAAGAATATATCTCTGGTAAACAATTTGGAGAGATTACTATGGCATTTGCAAAAGAATTCATGTGTGATGATGAAACAAAAAATAATTCAGAATTATGAAAAGGAGCACAGAAATTAAACGTGAGTTTTACGAAAATGACACATTGCTTAATCAAACGAGAAATAAGATTCAGATAGTGAAAAATGAGCTTATACCGTATTACGGAGGCAATATGACATTACAAACACTACTTGATTGCTTAGAGCAACAGGAAATGAAATTTATTAAAAATATAGAAAACATTTTTGAACAATTTGACAGATGAATCATGAAAAATAAAACAGTAAGATTCAGAATTAAAGAGAAGTTTAGTAGCACCAGATATTATGTTATTCAAAAGAAACATTGGTTTGGGTGGTGTATATATGACACTGTAGATTATTTTGAACTTGAAACAGCAAAAGCAAGATTAAAAGAAATAAAAGACAATTATCCAAATATTCGCCCTAAACGATATAGGGTAATTGATGAGATAGAAGTTGATTCATAAAAGTCTTAAAAGAGGTGAAAAAAGAAAGATATGGAGAATTTAGTTACAAATAAAGAATATGTAGATAACAGAGTATACACATTTGAGCCAATAATTAATATAGAAATGGATTACATAAATGTACCTGTTGATTATGAGACATCTGAAAAATATATTGACCTTAATGACTTAGATGCTGATGAACGAGAAGTTGAACGTCAGTATTTCACAAAGGAACGATTAGCAAAATTAAAAGACGAATTATTGGAACAAATCAAGGAAACCCAACCAGAGGATTTGTTCAATATATTTTGTAGAGATACAGATGCTGGTTGGAATTATACTAAAGATGAATTATTTGATTTAAAATAAAATTATTTGTTTATGAAACGATTTGTCGAAAAACTCAAAGTTTGTTGGAACGTACTTACAAAACGCAACTATATCTATTTTGGTCTCAGTAGTAGTAAGAAAGAACCATTCATATATGATAAGAAAGGATATTTCGTCAAGACAAAGGAAAATGTAATTGCAGCATATAGTTCAATAGAAGATATGTACTTTTATACCGACGACGATACATTTGTACATAGTCTTGATACGTTTCTATGGGAAGCTGTTTCAGATTTCGCCAATAAACAAATCATAAAATCTAGCCTCAAATAAGTTAATAATTGTTAAAAAAGGACTGTATACTTACCAATATCAAAAAGTTTTTGTATCTTTGCATTGTTAAAGAATATAATTTATCAAATTTATAATTTATCAAATTATGGATACAATAGTTTTAATTTGCTCAGCGTTAATGATTGGTTTAACAGTTCTAAATTTCCTTTATAAGGAGACTCGTTATTTCAATGCAAATAGATTTAAAAATTCTGTTGAGGATAAAATACTTCCAATAGAATTTCGTGTTATAAAAATTGAAGAAGATTTTACTCAATTTGAAGACGAACACTCTACACTAAAACCATTATGGAAGTATACAGTAGAAACTTGTTTCTTCCTTAGAAAAGATAAAAATTTTATTAATGAAAAATATGTGTTTTGGGATGAACCTGAAAAATATAAGGTCGGCGACATTTTAACTTTAATAAACATTAAACAGTAGAATCATGACTATCAATAATTTTTATGTAATCAAGAATCTTCTTACATTTGATGATAAGGATGATTTCTATTTCTTGCAGATTATTCAGCGCAAGAAGGATGGCAACTTAGTGCCTTCCGCAAATAATGGTTATCGTACCATTAAGACTTATTATATCAGAAGTCTTGAAGATTTTGACAGGCGCAAAGAAGCAATAATTCAGTTATGTAAGCAGAACAATGCTCGTGCATATATCAATCTTAATGTAAGAAATGCAAGAGAAGTTGCACTTGCTGCCGCTAAGGCATACATTGATTTGGTTCGAGAAGACAGATGTTCACAAGGTCATAGGGTATATGATCATGCATGTGGTATAACACCTAAGATGGGCGTTAAGAAAAAATGGATTGTTGATATTGATAATTTAACACCGGAACAAATTGATATTATTTGTGAAAAAATTTACAAGTGCCGTTCTGCATTTCCTATGGAAAATCCCAATGCAGATGTGTATGATAATATCATTGCAAAAATTCAAACTGCACATGGTGTCCATATCATTACTCATGGATTTGATGTCGCAAGATTTAGCGAGATTCTTGAACAAACAACTTCTTTAAATTTAACACCAGAACAAATTAAAGAAATCACAACTGTGAAGAAGGATAATCCTACTCTTCTTTATTTTGATGATAAGTCTCAGCCACATGATATTATAATTGGTTTGCAGAAATATTTTGATGAGACTTCACCAGAACAATTAAAGAAGGATTGGGAAGAACTTGAACAATATAATCAGCATGGTCCTGAAATGATTGATACATTGGAATTGAGTAGGTTAAGGTTACAATGCGCCGTAGAAAATAATTGTGTGAGCCGAGGATATCTTACTGATTGGTATCAACAATCTATAGATGAGACTGAACCTCCCATTTGGACAGACAAACACTTGGATGAATTATATAATGATTTTTATCTGATTCCTAAAAAAAAATAAAAATAAGTTATGGAAGCAAATGAGATATTAGACAACATTATGTCTATCAAACGAGACATTCGTGAGTATATCACTAGCACTGAACATTGGCTTTTTTATTGGATCTCTGTTCCAGAAGTTAAAGAATTTATTGAAGCATTTCCAGAAGATTATGAGGAATGTGTAAGTATATCTGTAGAGGAAATCAATGAAGTGAGTCAATCTATTAGGATTTCTTTTGATGATCATCCTGATGAAGTTGAATTTATCAAAAGAAATGTAATTCTTCGAACATTTAGGGATACTGTTAAAGTAAACTGGAAAAAATGGAAGGGCGAGTTTAAAGAATTATTAATAAAAGAAAAAGAAGAAGCTATTGAATATTATAAGAGAAGACTTGATGAAGTCAATAAAGAATTAGAAAATCTTAAAGATGATAAATCTTAAAGATAAAATTGAATTTTCATAAGAACATTTTTATTTTATAAAAACAATTTTAAAATGTACATAAGTTATGAGTAAAGATATTTTCAAAATGTCCAAAGATGGCAAGAGTGAGTACTGCTGTAATGTAGTAAGAATTGGTGAAATTACTCCTATAGAGGGTTCTGACTTCCTCGCTCAAACCGTCATAAATGGTGATTCCATTGTTGTACGTAAAGATGAGGTCAAGGAGGGTGACTTGATGCTATATGCCTCTAATGAATGTCAACTAAATCTTGATTTCTTGGCAGCAAATAATCTATTTGAGATTGGTTCATATGAACTTAACTCAAATGCTAAAAAAGTTGAAAAGCTTATTAATGATAATAAGAAGGATGAGGCTAAGAAGCTTGTTGGATTTTTCAATAAGCGAGGTCGTGTCAAGATGATACGATTGAGAGGAGTACCTTCATTTGGTTTTCTGTTCTCACTTAATACCTTAGCAAAATGGAAGCCAGAGGTTGCAGGCGTCAATCTTGAGGACTATGTTGGGAAGGATTTTGATACTGTATGTGATGAACTATTTGTCAAGGCATATGTTCCTTATGTGAAGCCAAAGTCTGAACGTGCAAAGAGTGATAAACGAAATAAGAAACTTAAGCGATTTGACAGGATCATAGAGGGAGAGTTCAAGTTCCATTATGATACAGATCCACTTGCAAAGAACATGTCATTGATTAAGCCAGATGACGTAGTTACTATATCTGTCAAG
>Ga0247611_10003057_pt1 | contig 25540 bp, 21 predicted proteins | sample 177DNAGHGhighgp2_FD_192422 | JGI IMG/M metagenome (GOLD analysis project Ga0247611, IMG submission 192422) | Sheep rumen microbial communities from Palmerston North, Manawatu-Wanganui, New Zealand - 1770 DNA GHGhigh gp2 | ecosystem: Host-associated > Mammals > Digestive system > Stomach > Rumen... | reverse complement strand
ATGACCGGGCCTATGCCCAGGGGCAGACGCATCCGATGGGCTGCACGCTCACGGGCGTCATTTGGCACTATGGCAAAATCCGGCTGATCAACGCCGGCGACAGCCGCACCTATCGCTTCCGCGGCGGAATCCTGCGCCAGCTCACCACCGACGAAACCGAGCGGGGAATCACCGGAAACCCCAATGCCAGCAAGTTGCTGCTCAACTGCATCGGCGGCGGCTGCGAAGGGCGGCTGCGGGTGAGCAGCCTGGACGGGAAACTCCTTCCCGGAGACGTTCTCCTGATATGCTCCGACGGCCTGTGTGATATGGTCCCGGACGAGGCCATCGAGTCGGCCCTTTCCGCCGGCGCCTCAGCGCAAGACCTCTTCCACCTGGCCTGTGACGGGGGCGGGGAAGACAACATCTCCATCATTCTCGCCGCTGTGCAGTAGAACGAAAAAAGGCCGCTTTCAGCGACCTTTACTTTTGTGAGGACACGCAGATTTGAACTGCGGACCTCTTGCCTGTCAAGCAAGCGCTCTAAACCAACTGAGCTATGCCCTCAAAAGGAATGCAAAGATAGGGAGAAAAAATGGATTCCCCAAATTTTTTTGCATTAGAAGCGAACTTCCAGGGTGTAGGGCATGCGAACCGGGGAGCCGTCGGAGAGGGCGGGCTTCCATTTGGGCGCACTTTGCACCACCCGGACAGCCTCTGCGCGCATGGCGGGCGTGCCGCCCTTGATGGCCTGCACCTCCTGAATGCCGCCGTTTCTGCCAACTACAAAGCGGACCTCAACCGTGCCGGTGGCGCCATCGGCCGCCTTTTTCAGGTTCTTCTGCACCCAGGCTTTGAAGGCTTCCAGGCCATCGGCCCCTTCTTTTCCCTTGAAGGAGGGTTTGCGCTCCAGGCGGTCGTAGAAGGAGAGGTTATGGTCCGGGCCGTCGGCCTTGCGGACCAGGCGCCCGTCTTTCATCTCCAGGGTGCTGCCGCCGTAGATGGTGAATCGGCCCAGAACGGTGAGGGTATCTCCTTTGACGATGTCCAGCTGGCCAAAGTTGACGCCCGGTCGGGCCGGGTCTTTGAGGCCGTACACCAGCAGCGTGCCGGTGGGGTCTTGCAGGTAAAAACTGCCGCTGGTGGTGCTGCGGACTTTGGCTACGACGCCTTGTACCAGGTAGCTGGTGGTGTCCGAGGCCTGCAGCTTGAGGAATTCTTTCACGCTCAGCTGCCGGGGCTGCGCCAGGCAGACGGCGGGAACGAGGGTAAGGAGGAGAAGGAGCTTTTTCATCATCTTACAGATAATCTTCGAAGTACCGGGTGACTTTGTCCATCAGGTGGATGCGGTTGCGCCCGAAAACGTTGTGCTTGGCGGTGGGATAGGGGAAGTAATCGACCGGAATTTCCAGGTCTATACACTGCTGGATAAAGCTGAGGCTGTGCTCCCAGACCACGGTGTCGTCCAGGGCGCCCTGGCAGATGAGAAGCTTTCCTTTGAGGTCCTTGGCTTTATTGATAAGGGAGGTGGCTTCAAAGCCCTCGGGGTTGGTCTGCGGGGTATCCATGTAGCGCTCTCCGTACATAATCTCGTACCATTTCCAGTCGATGACGGGGCCGCCGGCGACGCCCACCTTGAAGGTGTCCGGGTAGGTGGTCATGAGGCTGATGGTCATAAAGCCGCCGTAGCTCCAGCCGTGCACGCCAATGCGGGTGGCATCGACATAGGGGAGGCTCTTGAGCCAGTTAATTCCCACCATCTGGTCTTCCATCTCCGCCTTGCCGCAGTGACGGTTGATGGCTTTCTCGAAGGCGGCGCCGCGGTTCTGCGTGCCGCGGTTGTCCTGCACATACACCAGGTAGCCTTTTTGCGCCATGAGCATTTCCCACATGCGGATTTGCCCCAGCCAGCTGTCCTGCACCATCTGGCTGTGCGGACCGCCATAGACATAGAGGATAACGGGGTATTTTTTAGCCGGGTCGAAGTTCTTGGGATAGATGAGCCGGTAGTAATTTTGGAACTGGCCGTCTGCGCTGGGAACGGTGCCCAGCTCCACCTGGCAGGAAGCGAAACCTTTCAGCGGATCATCGGCCTCATGCACTTTCTCGTTTACTTTTCCGTCCGTGGAGCGGCGGTATACCTGGTAGGGGGTGGAGGTGTTGGACCAGGCATCCAGGAACCACTTGCAGTCCGGCGTGAGCTGGACATGGTGCCAGCCGCGGCCGCTGGTGAGCTGTACGGGCTTGTAAAACTTGGCTTTGTTGACGGCGTTTTTCCCGGGCAGTTTCAGCTGCATCTTGTACAGGTGGTTCTGCACGGGCGAATTCTCGGCCGAGGTGTAATACACGTTGGTGCCGTCGTTGTTCACATAGTCGATGTCGGCCGATGCCGTGGGCAGGCGGCGAAGGGTGCCCAGGGTGTCCACCAGATAGAGGCTCCGGAAGCCGTCCCGGTTGTCTGTGCGGTAGAGGAAAAGGTCTGTGCGGCCCTTGATGAAATAGATGGGATTCAGGGGCTCCACCCAGGCCTCATTGTCTTCCGTAAGAAGGGTGCGCACAAAGTTGCCGGTGGTGGCGCTGTACTGGTTCAGCTTGGCGTGGTGCTGGCTGCGGTCCAGGATTTGGGCATAGAGGCTGCGGCTGTCCGGGCTCCAGGAAATATTGGTGATGTAACGTTCTGTGGTAAAGTCGTTTACTTCCAGATAAACGGTTTTCCCGCTGGCAAAATCGTACACGCCCACGGCTACCTCTTCCGAGTCCATGCCGTTCATGGGGTATTTGATTTGCTTGAGCTCTCCGGTGCGGGTGTCGATGTCCAGAAGGGGAAACCAGGTAACCTTGTTCTGGTCTTTGCGGTAAAAGGCCACCTTGCTGCTGTCCGGGGACATGTACCAGCCGGCATCAATCCCAAACTCGTTGCGGCTTACCGTTTCTCCGTATACCAGGTTGGGCCCGTCGGAGGGGGCAATCACAAAGCTCTCCTCCCGCTCGTTGTCCCTGGCGAAGAGGCTGCCGCGGTCTGTGAAGAGGGTGTAGCGCTCTTTGGCGGGTTCCTGGGGTTTGTCGGCAAGGGTGCCGTCCTTCTGCAGAAACATGCGGGGGATGCGGGAATAGCCTACGCCCTTGTAGATGGCTTCCTCCATGGTGAGGTCCTTGCCACCGTGTGCGGGCTTGACGTCCAGTACGGTGTTCTGGGCCCATGCAAGGGTACAGGCAAACAGCGCGCCTGCCACGATAAGGAGCTTATTCATAGCTGTTTATAGGAAAAGTGGACTTTCGTCCGGAACGCTGTTCAGGCTGGTCTCTTCCTCTACGGAATCTACCACGGCACGTTCATAGCCGCGCCAGGGCAGGGCGCCTTTGTACTCTTTGTAGTGCACGGTGACGCGCATGCCAGTCATCCGGATGAGTTTTTCCGCTACCTCTTTGTCGGACACGGAGAACTTGAAGTTCTTGGACTGGACGGTGCCGCTGGCGTTTTTGCTGCCGTAACCGGTGAGGATAATCTCGCCTTCGTAGGTTTTGAAGAGGTAGCCGGTGTAGGTGAGGGAATTGAGTTCTCCGGTTTTGGTGCCGTCGGAGAATACCCACAGATACTTGAAATAGCCAAAGCCGCAAAGGGCGATGAGGATGAGCAGGGTGATACCCAGGCCCGTAAAGCCTAAAATTTTACCAGGACGTGCCATAGATTCATTCGTTTATTCTTACAAATATAATGAATATTTATTTGGGGGACAAATTCTGTCATCCCGAGGCCGTGGGGTCTGCTGTCATACCGAGGCCACAGGTCGAGTGTATCTCATTCCTGGATTGGTCGCTAACTCTCAGTCCCACAATGACTTCCGTATAATCCTCGGCTCCATTTGCGCCGAGGATTTTCAGCATCCTGCTCTGTATCAACCACTTACCGACCAGCTGAGTGGCCCGGAAAACCTGCGTGAGGGTCCAGGTGGTGGACCTTGGCGCAAACATTTTAGGGAAGGAAGAGGGTGTAGAGTTCGGCGGGGCCCAGGCCGTCGAAATAGTCGGAAACCGAGGCGCCCAAAATGGCGTCCGGGCGGGCTCCAATCAGTTTTTTTGCCAGTTCAGTGGCCGGTTTGTTGCCCAGGAAATCGCCTCCAAAAGTCACGCGCTCGAACACGCCGTTTTTGAGGGTGTAGTCAACCTGCACCGTGCCGCAGGGGAACTTTTGGCTGTTGCGGAAGCTGGCCTGTGGTGAGTGCCCCAAATTCCATTCCCAGGTGCGGAATTTTTGGTCCGCCATAAGGTCGATTTCCGCCCGTTGCAGCGGCGTGAGTGGCAGTTCCGGGCTGCCATCGGCAAGAATGTCTTGCAAGGCCTTCTGGAATTCCGCAAGTGTTTGGAATTGAGGAAGATAGTCTTTGAGGTTGGCCACACGGCTGCGAACCGATGCGATGCCTTTTGCCTCCAGTTTGCTACCCGGAACGGTCAGGGCGCGGGTGAGCGTTTGCAGGTCCACGTCCCACATGAGCGTGCCGTGAATCATCATGCGGTTTTTGCTTAGGCGCTTAGCGTAGCCGGAGCATTTGCGGCCGTGGACCAGAATGTCGTTGCGGCCGGAGAGCTCTGCCGGAACGCCCAGTTGCTGCAGCGTGCGGGCCATGAGGGAGAACTTGTCTTCCATGGCTGCAATGGGCCCCGCGATGCTGTAGTTCAGATTGCCCAGGTCATGGTATACCGCACCGCCGCCCGTAACGCGTCTGGCTAAGGTTATGTTATTGGTTTCCAGATACTTCACGTCTACTTCTGCGTACGGGTTCTGGTTCAGGCCAACAATCACGGACGGCCGGTTCTGCCACAGGCAAAACACTGTCTCCGTGAGTCCCTCCAGAAGAAACTCATCGTGCGCCATATTCCACTGCGGCTCCGTGCAGGTATTTACCACGTATTTCATGGCTCAATTAGATCACCCCGCTGCCGAGCATTTCGGTGCCGGTGTACCAAACGGCGAACTGGCCGGGGGAGATGCCCCTCTGCGGGGCGTCGAAGAGGATATACAGGCCGCTCTCACGCATGATGAGCGTGGCGCTTTGCAGCGGCTGGCGGTAGCGGATGCGAACGCGGTGGCGGCGCATCTCCCCGGGCTCCAGGGCCAGGTCCGGGCGAATCCAGTGAATCTCCTCCGGGGCTACGCGGAGGCAGAATCGGCTCAGGCCCTTGTGGTGATGGCCTTCGCCCACATAGATGCGGTTTTCTTCCGTGTCCGTGGCAATCACGAACACCGGCTCCGAGTGACCGCCGATGCCCAGGCCCTTTCGCTGGCCGATGGTGTAGAACTGTGCGCCCTCGTGCCGCCCTACGATGCGGCCGTAAGGGTTCTCCTTGTAGCGCGTTTTGCGGATATGGTGTTTTCCGGACCGATAGGTTTCCGTCTCAAACTGCAAGTCATAGTGCAGGGGAGTGGCCAGGCGTGCCAAATCCCGGTCCGATAAAGCGGCAATGGCTTCCTCGCGGAAGGGGCTAATGCCCAATGGTTTACCATCGCTGGTTAAAACCTTTTCTTCCGGTGCATAGCGGACGGTGCGCTCCAGGCTCTCGCCGGGTTTGAGGAGCCCGGTAAGCGTTTCCTGCTGCCACACGTAAAGCGGGTCTGTGGCATAATACGGGTCATAGACCTCCACCACGTCCCCCTCCACGGAGGCCAGCTTTTGCTTGAGGAACGTGGGCAGGTCCACCTTGCCCACAAAGCAGATGCCCTGGGAGTCTTTTTTCTCCGCGGAAGGCAGATCCGCCTCCCTGGCGATGCGCCGCACCTCCGGCTTGGTAAGGTGGCCGATAGGAAACATCGCGTGGCCCAGCTGCTCCTGCGTGAGCTGGCACAAGAAGTAGGTCTGGTCCTTGTTAGGGTCTGCGCCTTCCAAAATCCGGTAGATGGGCCGAGATTCCTCCACGCGCTCCGCTTGGTCGGAATGACAAACTTCCACCTGGCAGTAATGGCCGGTGGCCACATAGTCGGCCCCGTATTTGCGGGCCACTTCCCAGAAGGCGTCGAACTTGATTTCGCGGTTGCACAGCACGTCCGGGTTGGGCGTCCGGCCCTTGGCGTATTCGTCGAACATGTAGTCCACCACGCGCTGGCGGTACTGTTTGGACAGGTCCACAAAATAGAAGGGAATGCCAATTTTCCGGGCTACCATTTCTGCCACAAAGCGGTCTTCCTCCCACTCGCAGTCCCCGTGGAGGGTGGTGTCTGCGTCGTGCCAGTTTTGCATGAACATGGCAAAGACGTCGTAGCCTTCCTGCTTGAGAAGGTACGCCGCCACCGACGAATCCACGCCGCCGGAAAGCCCGATGCATACTTTTATTTTGCTCTTGTCCATATCGTCCCGCAAATTTACGCAAAAAATCAGTAACTTTGCCCTCCTATGGCAAGTTACCTGCAAATCGAGAACATTTCCAAGAGTTACGGCCCCAAGGTGCTGTTCAAAAACATCGGCTTCAATATCAACGAGGGCGATAAAGTGGCGCTCATCGCCCCCAACGGCACGGGGAAAACGTCGCTCCTTCGGATCCTGGCCGGAACGGATGCTTCCGATAGCGGCGGCAAAGTGCTGTTCCTCAAGGATATCCGCATTGCCTTCCTGGAGCAGGAATATGCCTATGACCCGGCCAAAAGCATCTTTCGGCAAATCATGGACAGTTCCCGAGCGTGGACGGAGCACCTGGATCCGGACCACCAGTGGCAGTATGAGCTTCGCGTGACGCAACTGCTCACGCAGTTCGGCCTTACAGACCCGGAAAAGCCCATGCGGGACCTCTCCGGCGGGGAAGTCAAGCGCGTGGCGCTTACGCAAATGCTGGCTTCCGAGGCGGACTTCTACATCATGGACGAGCCTACCAACCACCTGGACATTGACGCCATCGAATTTCTGGAAAGCCACCTCAGGCACAGCCGCTGCACGCTGTTCATGGTCACGCACGACCGCTATTTCCTGGACCGCGTGTGCAATACCGTCATGGAAATGGATCGCGGCAACATCTACATTTACCGGGGGGATTACATGAATTTCCTGGAAAAGCGGCAGGAGCGCATCGACAATTATAACGCGGAGACGGAGCGGGTGCGCAACCTCTACCGGCGGGAGCTGGAATGGATGCACGCGAGCCCCTGCGCCCGCACCGGCAAGGCCAAATACCGCAAGCAGGCCTTCTGGGACATCAAGGAGCGGGCCGATGACAGCTATGTCCAGCAAAAGGTGGATTTGTCGGAAACCAAAGCCGCCAGCACTTACCTGGGCAACAAGGTCATCAACTGCCGGGACGTGAGTTTCTGGTGGGAGAATAAATGCTACCTGAGCCACTTTACGTACAATTTCCAGCGCTACGAACGGGTGGGAATCGTGGGGCGCAACGCCGCCGGAAAAACCACCTTCCTGAACCTCATCACGGGTGGCTGGAAACCGGAGCTGGGCGGCAGGCTGGAGGGGATTATCGACCTTGGAGAGTCCCTTCGTATAGGCTATTTCCACCAGAGCGGCATGCAGTTCAAACCCGGCCAGACCGTGCTGGAAACCGTGAACGACACCCATCTTCTGAGCCGGTTCCTCTTCCCGCACGACATGCTGCAAAACCCCGTGGAGCGGCTCTCTGGCGGGGAGCGCCGGCGCCTGTACCTGCTTACCATCCTCATGCAGCAGCCCAATTTCCTCATCCTGGACGAGCCCACCAACGACCTGGATATCGTCACGCTGGAAATCCTGGAGGAATACCTGATGGAGTTCAAGGGCTCGCTCATTATCGTGAGCCATGACCGCCACTTCCTGGACCGCCTGGTGGACCATTTGTTCGTGTTCTGCGGCAACGGGGTGGTGAAGGACTTCGTGGGCAATTACACGGAATACCGGACCTTCATCAAGGACTATGAAGCCGCGCAGAAGGGGAGTGGCGTCATGCCCGTCTCCGACCGGGCATCTAAACCCAGCACACCGGCCAAGCGCAAACTCACCTACAAGGAGCAGCAGGAGCTCAAATCCCTTGAGGAACGGCTGCCGGCCCTGGAGGCGGAAAAGGCATCTTTGGAGGCCCGGCTCTCCAGTGGCACGCTGGATGCCGTGGCGCTGCAGGAGGCATCGACCCGGTATGGCGCCCTGCAGGAGGAACTGGACGCGGCCGAAATGCGCTGGCTGGAATTGTCGGAGATTTAATGTATTTTTTTGCTGGGAATTCGCGTAGTTTTCTTATCTTTGTAGATGCGGTTCAGGATGCCCGCATCATTTTAATTTATTAAAAGTATGGCAAAAGAAGCAGAAGGCGCCTCGGTAAACGCTGCAAAACTAAAAGCGCTCCAGGCAACAATCGACAAGATTGAGAAAGATTACGGTAAAGGCACCATCATGAAACTGGGAGACCAGCCCGAATGGGACGCTTCCCAGGTGATTCCCAGCGGCTCCATTGCGCTGGATCATGCACTGGGCATCGGCGGATACCCCAAAGGCCGCATCATCGAGATTTACGGACCGGAAAGCTCCGGTAAAACCACCCTGGCCATCCATGCCATTGCGCAGGCCCAGAAAAATGGTGGCATTGCCGCCATCATCGACGCAGAGCACGCGTTCGACCGCACCTATGCCAAGTCGCTGGGCGTAGACCTGGATACCCTCCTCATTTCCCAGCCGGACAACGGGGAGCAGGCCCTGGAAATTGCCGATAACCTCATCCGCAGCGGTGCCGTGGATATAGTGGTGATTGACTCCGTGGCCGCCCTCACCCCGCGCGCAGAGATAGAAGGGGAGATGGGAGACAACAAAGTGGGTCTGCAGGCCCGCCTGATGAGCCAGGCCCTGCGCAAACTCACGGCCAACATCTCCAAAACCAACACCTGCTGCATCTTCATCAACCAGCTGCGTGAGAAGATTGGCATCATGTTCGGCAATCCGGAAACCACCACCGGCGGCAACGCCCTCAAGTTCTACGCTTCCGTGCGGCTGGACATCCGTCGCACCACGCAAATCAAGGACGGGGACGATGCCCTGGGCAATCACGTAAAAGTGAAGGTGGTCAAGAACAAGATGGCCCCGCCTTTCAAGAAGGCCGAGTTTGACATTGTGTTCGGGGAAGGCATTTCCCGCAGCGGAGAAATTGTGGATCTGGGTGTGGAGCTGGGCATTATCCAAAAGTCCGGTTCCTGGTTCAGCTACAATGACAGCAAACTGGCCCAGGGTCGTGAGGCCGTGAAAAAGCTCATGATGGACAATCCGGAGCTGGCAGAGGAAATCGAAGCCCGCATCCGTGAGGCCATGGCCCACGTGGAGGACTAAGTCCTTCTTCGGCCCCATTTACCGTTCAAGGAGAGCCCCGCGCTCTCCTTTTTTTGTGCCTCCCGGTGCGAGTGGCTGGCGAATAAATAACCACCCACTTGCGAAAAAGGCCCTTTTTGCTTGTGGGTGGCAAAACTTTTACCACCTAAGTGCAGCGGAAACATAAAAACCTCCGGTTTTCGCCGGAGGTTTAAGAGTGTTTGCAGCGTGTGCTACTCCTTGGGCATCAGAAGCTCCAGGAGGGAGGATAGGGCCACAGGCTCGTCTTCCGGATTGGCCGATACCAGGAAGAGGTCTATCTTGCGGGCACCTTCTGCGTCTTGGGTGCGCATCAGGGCCAGGGTCATTATGCCCATGATGGAGACATTGATGCCTTTGTTGGCCTTCTCCAGGTACTTGTCGCAGTCCTCATCCGTTTTGGCCAGGAGGGCCTTGGACAGATAGAAGCTGACACCAACAGGTTCCAACGTGCCGGTGAGGGGCATCACGCCGCCAACCAGCAGTTTCAGGTCAATTTCCAGGAGGCGGCTTTCTCCTTTGATGAGGCCCACTTCACCGGAAACGTATTCTACCGGTTTCCCATCGGCATTGGTGCCGGAGACAGCAAGGGTGAGGTGATGCCAGTCGCTGCCTTTGTTGATGTCCAGCACAAGCTTTTTAACGGCATCCTGAACTTCCGGTGCTTCTGCCACTTGATTGAGCATTTTGGCGACAGCTTTTACGGAAGGCTCTTGCGCCTGGATTTCCTCTTTCTGCGGAGCAATCTCTGCAGGCGCCTCTGCCTTTTGGCAGGCGGCAAAACCGAAAACGGCCGCTGCAGAAATGGCTGCGAATAGGGTAATCTTCTTCATATAATAGGGTTTTATTCGTTGTCTTCTTTAAGGGCCTGTTGATAGCACTCGCGGCAGAGGGGCTCGTAGGTGTCTTTTTCTCCCAGCACCACCAGCTTTTTACTGGCCGAAAGCCGATGGCTGTGATTGGCCAGAGCGCCGCAGCTCACGCAAATGGCGTGTACTTTTTGCACGTCTTCCGCGATGGCCATGAGACCGGGCATGGGCCCGAAAGGCTTGCCCAGATAGTCTGTATCCAGGCCGGCGATGATAACGCGCACGCCGCGGTTGGCCAGTTCCTGGCAAACCTCAATGATGCTGTCGTCAAAAAACTGGGCTTCGTCGATGCCCACCACCTGTACGTCAGGGTCTATCTGCAGCATGCGGGAGGGTGATTTGATGGGCGTGCAGGAAATGGAATGGGAGTCATGCGACACCACGTCCAGGTCTGAATAGCGTTTGTCTATAGTGGGCTTGAAGGTAGCTATCTTTTGCTGCGCAAACTGTGCGCGTTTGAGCCGCCTGATGAGTTCCTCCGTTTTCCCGGAGAACATGGAACCGCAAATTACCTCAATGCAGCCCGATTTTTTTGTGTTTTCCAAAAACATTTGTGTACCTTTGTTTTGTGTTATCACTTATGCAAAGATAGCACTTTATGGAATAAAGTCAAATTTTATGGCCGGAATTCTTTACATTGTTCCCACGCCGGTAGGCAACCTGGAGGATATGACCTTGCGCGCCATCCGTGTGCTCAAGGAAGCAGATCTCATCCTGGCGGAAGACACCCGCACCACGTCTGTGCTGCTTAAGCACTATGACATCCATCGGCCCCTCCAGAGCCACCACAAGTACAATGAGCACCAAACGGTGGAACTGGTGAAGGAGCGCATCCTGGGCGGGCTCAATGTAGCGCTGGTGTCAGACGCCGGAACGCCCGGCATCTCGGATCCGGGGTTCCTGCTGGCCCGCACCTGCGCAGAGGAAGGCATTGAGGTTCAGACGCTTCCTGGCGCAACGGCCTGCATACCGGCCATCGTCTCCAGCGGCCTCCCGTGTGACCGTTTTGTCTTTGAGGGCTTCCTTCCGCAGAAAAAAGGCCGGCAAACCTTGCTGCAGTCCCTGGTGGAGGAAACGCGGACCATGCTTTTTTATGAGTCTCCGTACCGGCTGGTAAAAACGCTGGAACAGTTTATGCAGTATTTCGGGCCGGAACGCCGCTGCTCGGTGGCACGGGAAATTTCCAAGCTGCATGAGGAGCATAAGCGGGGTACGCTCGCAGAAGTAGTTGCCTGGTTCCGCGAACACGAGCCCAAAGGAGAAATTGTCATTGTCGTGGCCGGCGCCCAGCCGGCTAAACCCAGTAAACAGAAGCGCTATGGAAGAGGGGAAGAAGAAACGCAGCAGCCTTAACGGAAGCTTCGTAACGGGCGCCATCGCCCTGGTTTTCCTGATTATCGGTTATGAGGTTGCCTTGTTCGTGCACAAGGCCGCGGTTACGCGTATCGCCGCTAACCGGGATGCGCCGGATACGGTGTATGTGTACGCGGAGAGGCCCGGAGAGGAGATTCCTCCGCTCCCTCCGGTCGGTCGGAATGACAAAATTGGCACGGTCGGTCGGAATGACAAAAGTAGGCAAAGCCCCTCTGTCATTTCGAGCGAAGTCGAGAAATCTCCCCGGACCGAGCGGCACAATGCGCCGCACTCCGCCGCGGTGAAGGAGGTCCGCGCCAAACTGCCCCGGCAGGTGGAGAGCTTCCGCTTCAACCCCAATACCGTTTCCGTGGAGGACCTCCAGCGGCTGGGCTTCTCTGAAAAACAGGCGCAATCCATTGATAATTACAGACTTAAGGGTGGACGATTCCGCCGCCCCACAGACTTTGCCAAAAGCTATGTGGTGGCAGACAGCGTGTACGCCCGCCTGGAGCCGTATATCGACATTCCCCGCCTGGACATCAACAAAGCAGACAGCGTGGCGCTGCTGGACCTCCCGGGGATTGGACCGTATTTTGCCGGGAAAATCGTGCAGTACCGCGCGCAGCTGGGCGGCTATTCCAGCCTGGAGCAGCTAATGGAAATTTACCACTTCGACGAGGAAAAATTTACCGGCCTGCAGGACCTCATCACCTGTTCGGAGCCGGAGGGATTCGCCCTTTGGACCCTTCCTGAGGCCGATTTAGCCAAGCACCCGTACATCTCCCGCAGCGAGGCGCACGGGATTGTCCTGTTCCGCGCCCACCATGCCTCCGCCGAGTGCACGGTAGAAGCCCTTCGGAAAGCCGGTGTGCTCTCCCCGGACCACGCCGCTGCGCTCGCCCGCTGCCGGATAGCCCCCGCCCAATAAGTCCTACTGTCCCAAAGGGGCTTCGAAGGTCCAGTCGGTGGACCCTCAGCGACGGGAGAAAATAGTTTAGGGGGCGGGGGTTGATTTTTAGGCGGGATATTTTTATCTTTGTAGGATATGAAAGAACGATTATTGGGAAAGACGCCTGAGGAACTGAAGGCCATTGCACTGGAAGCAGGCTTACCGGGGTTTGCCGGGAAGCAGATGGCGCAGTGGCTGTACCAGAAGCGGGTGCAGAGCATTGAGGAAATGACCAATCTGTCCAAGCAGGGCAGGGAAGCGCTGGCCGCACGGTACGAGGTGGGTATGACCCTGCCCGTGGACGTGCAAACGTCCAGGGATGGCACCCGGAAATACCTGTTTCCGGTGAGATGCCCGGTCGTGGCCGGGCATGACGGGAAGGACACCGGGCATGACGGGGAAAGTGCATTCTACATCGAGGCCGTGATGATCCCCGACCAGGAGCGGAAAACGCTGTGTGTGAGCTCCCAGGCCGGGTGCAAAATGGCCTGCAAGTTCTGCATGACCGGCCGGCAGGGTTTTCACGGCAATCTGGACGCCGCCGATATCCTGAGCCAGTTCTTTGCCATAGAGGAAGCGGCCGACCTTACCAATACGGTGTTCATGGGCATGGGAGAGCCGCTGGACAACTGGGACCAGGTGAAACGTGTCATGGATGTTCTCACGGCTCCCTGGGGATTGGCCTGGAGCCCTAAGCGCATAACACTGAGTACAATAGGCGTATTACCTAAACTGAAACAATATCTAGAGGAGAGCAAGTGCCACCTGGCGGTGAGCCTGCACAATCCTTTCCCGGAGGAACGGGAGGAACTCATGCCCGTGCAAAAGGCCTGGTCCATTACGGAGGTGGTGCGCCTGATTAAACAGTACGATTTCACCGGCCAGCGGCGCGTGAGTTTTGAATATACCATTTTCAGTGGCTGGAACGACACCCCGCGCCATGCGGAGGGCCTGCTGAAACTCCTGCGGGGCCTGGAATGCCGCGTGAACCTGATTCGCTTCCACGCCATCCCGGATTTCCCGTACGCAACTGCATCGGCACAGGCCATGGAGGCCTTCCGGGAGCGTCTGGAGAAAGGCGGTCTCACCGCCACCATCCGTGCTTCCCGCGGAGAAGATATTTTTGCTGCTTGCGGCCTTCTTGCCGGTAAACATAACTTGCAACCATGAGAAAGATCCTGCTCTTTTTTGCCGCCCTGCTGTGTGCCTGGGGGGTAATGGCACAGAATAACAAAGACCCGGAATCGTCCACTTTCGGACTGGACGAAAAAGATGCCGCGGCCGTGCGCGAAATCCGCTACAAAATGGCGCAAATCCGCAAAAAACGGCCCACGGTGGCACTCGTTCTCTCCGGCGGCGGTGCCAAGGGCGCCGCTGCAGTGGGCGCGCTCAAGTACCTGGAACAGTACGACTTCCCCGTGGACATGGTGGTGGGAACCAGCATCGGCGGCATGGTGGGTGCCATGTATGCCCTGGGTTACGATGCGGACTACCTGGATTCGCTCTTCAAGCACATGGACTGGAGCGTTGCGCTCAGTGACAAAGTGGACCGGGAGTATGTCCCGTATTCCCGCATCCGCTACAAAGAAAAATTCATGCTGTCGTTCCCGTTCTATTACAGGGCCGACGACTACAAAAATTTCATTCAGGGCGATATGCCCTTTGCCGCCGGCAGCAACCGGCAGCTGCGTCTGGGTGCGGAGAATGAAGGGGAGATGAGTTCGCTGGCCCGGAACAACCTGCTGGGCAGCCTCCCTTCCGGCTTTGTGTTTGGCCAAAATGTAAACCAGTTAATCACTTCTCGTACAGTTAGTTACAGTGATTCAACGGACTTTTTCAAACTGCCCATCCCCTTTGCCTGTGTAGCCACGGACATGGCTTCCGGGAAGGCGAAGGTATGGCACGCGGGTTCCATCAACCTGGCCATTCGTTCCACCATGTCCATCCCGGGCCTGTTTGCGCCTGTGCGTACGGAAGGAATGGTGCTGGTCGACGGCGGCATGCGCAACAACTTCCCGGTGAATATTGCCCGGCAGATGGGCGCAGACATCATTATCGGCATCGACCTTTCCGGCGACAACGCCAGCGCGGCGGAAATCCAGAACCTGGCGGATATCCTGTCGTCCACCATGAACCTCTTTGACGATGACGCCTTTAACCAGAATATCAAGAACGTAGACATTCGCATCCATCCGGACATGACGGGCTATAACTTCCTGAGCTTCAACCGGGCCGCCATAGACACCCTGTTCAATCGCGGGTATAAGGCGGCGGAGGCGCTCAAACCGCAACTGGATGCCGTCCGGCACCGCCTGGGCACGGCCAAACGGAAGCTGAATGCCAAGCCGGCCGTGGATCTGGGTGCACGGCCCGTCCGGATCGAGGATATCGACATTGTGGGTGTGGACGAGCGGGAAGCGGAGTATATCCGTTCCAAGATGAGCGTAAAACCGGGCATGGAAGCGAGCAAGGACCAGATAGAGACCGATATCGCCGCGATCTTTGGAAAGGGCTCCTACGACTACGTGACCTATGAACTTCGCGGAAAAGCGGAGCCTTACCGCCTGCGCGTGCTATGCAAACGCGGTCCCATGCACCAGATTGGCCTGGGTGCCCGTATGGATACGCAGGATATTGTGTCCCTGCTCCTGAACGTGGGCCTGTTCACCCATTCCATGAGCGGCTCCTCGGTGGATTTGACCGCCCGCATCAGCATCAACCCGTATGTGGATGTGCGCTACTCCTACAACGCCCCCAACTTCTCTACCTTCAACGTACGGGCCGATGTCCGCTACCTGAGCCGGACCAGTTTCCTTGCCGGGGCGTCCACCTATAACATCCAGATGCTCAATGCCAACCAGGAGGTGTATTTCTCCAACATGCACTGGTCGTCCTTCGATGTAAAACTGGGCCTGAAGAACAATTTCACCAAAATCTTCAACGTCCTGTCCAACAACAACCCCTCGGCGGTATACGAACTCACCGGCGGTTCCGTGCTGGACTATATGGGGCTGATTATGGACGGCCGCATGGAAACCCTGGATAACGGCTATTTCCCCACCAAGGGTGTATCCGTGGGGCTTCGTGCCGAGGCCGTTTCCGATGTCCGGAAGTGGGGGAATTCCTTCCCGGTTAACGTTATTGCCGCGCTGGACGGTAAATTCCCCATTACCTTTGGCCGCTTTACCCTCATTCCGCAGTACAATATCCGCTTTATTTTTGGCCCGCAGCCTCCGGTGCTGTATGCCAACATGATCGGCGATGATTTCCAGGGCCGATACCTGGATCACTCCATCCCTTTTGTGGGCGTCAATCAACTGGCGGTGGTGCGCGACCAGCTGGCCCTCCTGCGCCTGGACGCCCGTTTCCGCATCCTGAAGAACCACTACGTGTCCCTGATGGGGAACGGCGGTTATTCCTTCGACGCCTTCAACAAAACCATTGCAGACGGTAAATGGCTGGGCGGCGTGGGCCTGGGCTACGCCTACAACTCCATCGTGGGCCCGATCAAGGGCACCCTCCACTGGTCCAACGTGACCAACAAAGTGGGCTTCTACCTCTCTCTGGGCTATAATTTCTAGGCCGATGGAAACCGCCGCCGTCCTCTCCCGTCTGCAAAAGCAGTGCTCCAAGGCGGAGTACTGCAGGGCCGATGTGTACCGAAAAGCTCTCAAGGCCCTGGAGGGGGATGCGGAGGCTGCCTCTCAAGTGCTTGCGTCGCTGGTAGAAGACCGCTATGTGGACGATGCCCGCTATGCCTCCGCCTTTGCGCGGGAAAAAGCCGCGCTGCAGGGCTGGGGCCCCGTGAAAATCCGCTTCCAGCTGCGCGCAAAAGGCGTTTCGGAGGCCGATATCGCAGCGGGTCTGGCAGAGGTGGAGCCGGCCGCTGCAGCAGACAAGTTATCCCGCGTCCTGGCCGCCAAGGCCCGCACCCTGGAAGGGGATCCGCAGCGGCGCCTTAAGTTGATAAAATTCGGCCTCTCCCGCGGCTACGAGTACGATGCCGTGGAGGCGGCCCTAAAAGAAGTACTATGAAACGTCTCCTTCTCCTGCTTGCCCTGTTGGCTGCATGTACGGCACAGGCCCAGCGCTACACCAACCCTGTTCTGCACCTGGACTATTCAGACCCGGATGTGTGCCGGGTAGGGGACCGGTATTATATGACGGCTTCGTCCTTCAACTGTTTTCCGGGCCTGCCCATCCTGGAGTCGGAGGACCTGGTGCACTGGGAACTCACCGGCGCTGCCCTGTGGGACTATGAACCGGCCTTCCGGGAGGACGTGGAGCATGGAAACGGCGTATGGGCACCGGCCATCCGCTATCACGACGGCTGGTTCTACATTTACGTGGGAGACCCGGACCGGGGCATCTTCATGGTGCGCAGCCGGAATCCGCGCGGGCGATGGTCAGAGCCTGTATGGGTAGTGCGTGAAAAGGGATTTATCGACCCGTGCCCGTTCTGGGACGAGGATGGAAAGGCCTATTTGTCCCACGGCTGCGCCGGGTCCCGCGCCATGCACAAGAGCGTGGTCTTTGTGGCACCGCTCTCGGCCGATGGAACCTGCCTGGAAGGGCCTTCCCGCATTGTTTTTGACGGACATCTCACCCAGCCCACCATCGAGGGAACCAAGTTCTACAAGCGAGGGGAGTGGTACTATATTTTTGCTCCGGCCGGCGGCGTGGCTACCGGTTGGCAAACCGTGCTGCGTTCTGCCAGCCCCTGGGGCCCGTGGGAGGAACGGATTGTGATGGCCTGGGCTCCGGGAACCATCAATGGCCCGCACCAGGGTGCCTGGGTGTCGGCCCCGGACGGAACGGACTGGTTCCTGCATTTCCAGGACAAGGGTGCCTATGGCCGTATCCTGCATCTGCAACCCATGACCTGGCGGGCAGACGGCTGGCCCCTCATTGGCGAGGACCCGGACGCGGATGGCGTGGGACAGCCGGTAAAGGCGTGGAAAGCGCCTGCGAGCACGCCGTTACGCGAAAACGCGGAAAAACGCGTTACCCCGTGCTTGGAGGAGCAGTATGGCCTGCCGCTGGAGTGGCAGTATCCCACCGTTCCGTCCCCGTACTGGCACTACGCATTGCCCAGCGGCGGCATTCGCCTGTATTCGGTGATTCAAAAAGCCCCGGAGGCCAACCTCTGGAACTGCCCCAACCTCCTGTTGCAGAAATTCCCCGCAGAGGAGTTTACGGTAACGGCCCGGCTCACCTTCATGCCCAATCCCGCCCTCAAAGGGGAACAGGCGGGCTTTCTGGTGCAGGGGGACGATTATGCCGGACTGCGCCTGACAGACACCCCGGAGGGTGCGCAACTGGACTATATCTCCTGTCTGGAAGCCCCTAAGGGTAACAAGGAGCAGGTAACCGTGCTCACAATGCTTCCCTATACGCTCCGTGAACCGGATTTTCCGTACGCTTCCGGCAATGTGCCGGCCGTGAAGTATCCCACTTTCAGGCAGACGGAAATATGGGTCAGGCTCACCGTGAAACCGCGCGCGGTAAAAGGCAATGTCCCGGATGCCGTATGCCATTTCTCGTACTCGCCGGATGGCAAGCACTTTAAGGCTGTGAATCAGGAGTTTATCGCCAAACCGGAGCTGTGGATCGGTGCTAAATTCGGCTTTTTCTGCAACCGCCCCGTCTGGAAAAATGACGGTGGCTGGGTAGATATTCAGGCACTCACCATTCAGTAGTCTTCCACGTTGTAGCGGGTAAGGAGATCCATGTGCATGTGGTTCTCCGTGCGGGCCGGCTTGCGGTGGAAAACAATGTAGTCTATCAGTGTGGAAATGGCATCCTGCACCTGCTGCTCCGGGTGCTGGGCGATGAGCATGGTCACAATGCCCTTTTGCAGTCCGGCAATATTGGCGGGCAGGTTGTCAAAGCCCACAATGCGCATGCCGGTACGGGGATTGCGCTCCAGATAGGGGACAATGAGGTGGATGCGGGAGTTGAACATGACGACGTGCCGCACATCCGGAAAATCCGTAAAGAAGGCGGACAGGGCCTCGTCTGTGGCAACCGGGTCTATGGGGTTGACAAAGATGGTTCGTAGCGTGCAGGAGGGGTTGTTTTCGCGGATGTAATCCTGGAACCCGGCGCGGCGCTGGATGGTGGGGTCCGATGAGCGCTCCTTGTCCCGCATCACCCGCACTACCAGCACTTCCTTCGCCTTGTCTCCCTGCAGGAGCATATCGGCACAAAGATAACCGCTCTTGTAGGCGGGAATGCCGTAGAAGGCCAGGTGACCGGCCGGCTCCTCCAGTTTGGTGTCCACAAACACGTACGGAATGCCGCGGCCGGAAAGTTCCTGCACAAAGACCTGTGTCTCATACTGGAACATGGGGGCGATGACTACACCGGAAGGCTTGCTGTCCAACACCGTGGCGCAGGTTTCCCGGAAAGAGTCTGCGCTGAATTCGTCGTAGGTGAAAAGCTGGGTGTGCACGCCTACCTGACGCCCGGATTCCTCTGCTTTGCCGATACCGCTACTCGCCAGCTCCCAGTAGCTTCCTTCCTCCGGGCGGGGGAGTACCACGGCAATGCTGCCTTTTCCCTTGCCGGCGAGAAGGGAAGCATACACGTTGGGTTCGTATCCCATCTCCCGGATGCAGGCCATTACTTTTTCATAGCTTTTCTTGGATACTTCTCCGCGGTTGTGCAGAACACGGTCCACTGTTCCTTTAGAAAGGCCGGTAAGGCGGGCGATGTCATTGATAGTCACTTTTTCCATACCCGCAAAGTTAAATATTTTCAAGACCCCCTCCAAGCATTTTAAAATAATTATTTTCGTGCCCGTTCACGATGGCATCAGAGGGCCCTGTGGGGCCTGTTGAAAACTTGTGTTGAAAAAATTCCGTGCACGGTAACGGAATATCAAAAATAAGGTGTATATTTGTGGCGAAGAAATTCCACATATTTGTAAATTAAAACGAATGACCACATCCACCCTGATTCACGCATGTGCCATTGCCTTGCTTGCATCGGCCTGCTGTTCCACTTCGGAAACCAATGTGTATGAAGGCGTTCCCTTCGAAATGCCCCGTGTCCAGCTTCCTTCCATCCCAAGCCGCAGCGTTTGCCTGACGGATTTTGGCGCAGTAGGGGACGGCGTTACGCTGAATACGGAGGCCTTTGCCAAGGCCGTCGATCACTTGGCCGGTCTGGGTGGCGGCCGCCTGGAGGTACCGGCTGGTATCTGGCTCACCGGCCCTATCGGCCTGCAAAGCCATATCGAGCTGCACCTGGATCAGGATGCCGTTATTGTTTTCTCCACGGACCAAAGCCTGTATCCCATCATCGACACCAATTTTGAAGGCCTGGATGTGCGCCGCTGCCTGTCTCCGCTGCATGCGGAAGGCGCCACGGACATTGCCATTACCGGCAAGGGTGTCATTGACGGCAACGGAGACCCCTGGCGGGAAGTCAAGCGCCGTAAAGTGGGGGACGATACCTGGAAAACCATTCTCAAGCGCGGCGGCGTGCTGTCGGAGGACGGCAGCGTCTGGTATCCGGACGAAGGCTACATGGCCGCCCGCAAAACCGCCGGCAGCCTTAATTTCCAGGACCAGAGCCTGGACGAAGAGTGGATCAAGACCTTCCTTCGCCCCGTCATGCTCAGCTTCCGTAACTGCGAGCGGGTGCTCCTGGAAGACACTTCCTTCCAGAATTCCCCCTGCTGGAACCTGCACCCCCTCTGGTGCAAGGATGTCACCATCAGGAACATCAGCGTTCGCGCCCCGCACTATTCCACCAACGGCGACGGCATAGACATCGAAGGCTGCGAGAATGTGATTCTCACCGGCTCCAGTTTCGATGTGGGGGACGATGCCATTTGCATCAAGAGCGGCAAGGACGCCGACGGCCGGCGCCATGCCAAGCCCTGCAAAAACCTGATTATCAAGGACTGCACCGTGTACCACGGCCATGGCGGCTTTGTGGTGGGCTCGGAAATGAGCGGCGGTGTGGAAAACATCTGGGTGAGCGGCTGCCGCTTCCTGGGTACGGATGTGGGCCTTCGTTTCAAGAGCACCCGCGGCCGTGGCGGCGTGGTGAAAAACATCTGGTGCGACCACATTTACATGAAAGACATCGTCTCCTACGGCGTCATCTTCAACCTGTACTATGCCGGCGTCGCCGCCAGTGACAAAGGGGACGATGACACCGCAGACGTCCAGCCCGTGGACGAGACCACCCCGGAATTCCGCGACATGCACATGAGCGACATTGTTTGCTCCGGTGCCAAGCAGGCCATTTTTGTGAACGGCCTCCCGGAAATGCCGGTGACCAACCTGGACTTCCGGAACAGCATTTTCACCGCCCAGAAGGGCGCAGAGGTGCATTTCGCCAAGAATGTCACCTTCGATAACGTAATTGTAAACGGCGAAAAGTTATGATTCTTTCCCTTCTAACAGCAGCCTTGTTCACCATCCACCTGATGGGCGACAGCACCATGGCAGAAAAAGACCTGCCCAAAGCCGGTCAGGAGCGCGGCTGGGGCATGATGTTCCCCAACTTCCTGGACAAGGACGTGCAAGTCATCAACTATGCCCAGAACGGCCGCAGCACCAAGAGTTTCATCGAGCTGGGTCTCTGGGACAAGGTGTACAACGCGGTGCAGCCCGGCGACTACGTGTTCATTGAATTCGGTCATAACGACGCCAAGGCGGACGATCCTGCCCGCTACGCTCCGGCGTACGGCGCCTACCAGGACAACCTCCGCACCTTCGTAAAAGGCGTGCGCGAGAAAGGCGGCACTCCGGTGCTCCTGAGTCCCATTGCCCGCCGCTGGTTCAAGGAGGGTAAACTGGACCGTAACTGCCATACGGACTATCCTGCCGCCATGGAGGCCGTAGCGAAGGAGATGGGTGTTACCTTCATCGACATGACCACCCCCACGCTGGACTGGCTGGAGGAACTGGGCGACGACGCCTCCAAAGCCTATTTCATGATTTCTACCGGCAAGAACGACAACACCCACCTGGTGCCCTGCGGCGCCCGCAAAGTGACGGAAATCGTTTGCGACAAAATCAAGGAACAGCTGCCGGAAATTGCCAAACACCTTGTGTATTACCACATTGTGATTGCGGCCGATGGCCACGGCGACTACCAGACGGTGCAGGAAGGCGTAAACGCCATCCCCAACTACAGCCACAAGGAAATTACGCGTGTACTCATTAAGAACGGCGTGTACAAGGAAGAGATTAACATCCCCCACACCAAGTTCCGCGTACTCTTCCAGGGCGAGGATGCCCGGAGGACCATCCTTACCTACGACAAATACGCCAAGAAAAACTGGCCCGGCCGCGATTTCCCTATTGGCACGTCCGGCAGCGCCAGCATCTACATCCACGCCAGCTACATCACCTTCCAGGACATTACCTTCGAGAACAGCGCCGGGGAAGGGAAGAACATCGGCCAGGCCGTGGCCTGCTTCACGGACGGCGACTTCCTCTTTTTCAACCGCTGCCGTTTCCTGGGCAATCAGGATACCCTTTACACCTATGGCCGATTCGGAAAGTTCGGCGGTATCAAGCGCAACTACTTCAAGGACTGCTACATTGAAGGCACCACGGACTTCATCTTCGGAACCAGCATCGCCTATTTCGAGAATTGCGAAATCCGCTCCAAGAAGGACTCTTATATCACCGCTGCCAGCACCCTGGAAGGCCAGAAGTACGGGTATGTCTTCTATCGCTGCAATCTTACGGCCGACGAAGGCGTGACCAAATGCTATCTGGGCCGTCCCTGGGGGGCTTATGCCAAAACCGTATTCATCGAGTGCGAGTTAGGTTCCCACATACTGCCGGAAGGCTGGCACGACTGGGAGAAGGATGGCAAGCCGGATACCAAAAAGAATTCCTTCTACGGAGAGTGGGGGAACACCGGCCCCGGTGCCGCCGGAGTGCGGGTAAAGTGGGCGCACAAGATTAAACCGCAGGACTACACCTTTGATAAGGTGATGTTCCAGACGCAGGACAATATTGTTTGGGACCCGTACAACAACAAGTAAATGAACAGATTAAGTGTCATACTTCTGGCAGCTGCCTTGACCGCATGTACAACGGCCAAGGCACCGCTGTCTTTGCAAGTGGTCCGGAGCGAAATGGCCCGGAACCCGGAAGCCAGCTACATTGACGGCCTGGAAGGCAAGCTCAAATGGAACTACACCACCGGCCTGGAGCTCAAGGCCATATTGGACGCCTCTCCCGAGGCCCTTTCCTACGTAGATGCCTGGTACGATGCCATCATCGACAGCACCGGCACCATCTACAAGTACAAGAAGAGCAATTATTCCCTGGACCATGTGTGCCCGGGCCGGACGCTGTTCCAGTTGTTGGACCTTACCGGCAAGGAGAAATACCGCGTGGCCATGGATACCCTTTACAGCCAGCTGCAAAGCCAGCCCCGCACCCCGGAAGGCGGCTTCTGGCACAAGAAGATTTATCCCAATCAAATGTGGCTGGACGGCCTGTACATGGCCCAGCCCTTCTATGCGGAGTACACCACCCGCTATGTGACGGACAGTCTCCAGCGGGAGCAGAATTTTGCCGATATCGTGCTGCAGTTCACCACGGTGTACAATCATACCTACGACGTCACCAATGGTCTCCTCCGCCACGCCTGGGACAGCTCCCACAGTATGTTCTGGTGCAACCCGGAGACCGGTCAGAGCGACCACGCCTGGGGCCGTGCCTTAGGTTGGTACGCCATGGCCCTGGTAGATGTGATTGAGATTTTCCCGGACGGTCCCAACAAGGACACCCTCATCGGCATCCTGAACAATGTATATCAGGTACTTCCGCTCTATGCGGACAAGCAGACGGGCATGTGGTTCCAGGTGCTGGACCAGCCCTATCGGCAGGGGAACTACCTGGAAGCTACCTGCAGCGCCATGTTCACCTACGCCTGGCTCAAAGGCTGCCGGCTGGGTGTGCTCTCCAATCTGGACGGCGCCAGGCAGAGCTATCAGTCCCTGCTGAGCACCTTTGTGACGGAAGAGGACGGCCTGGTGAACCTGAACCAGTGCTGCGAGGTGGCCGGCCTGGGGGGCAAGGACAACCGCAGGGGAGACTACGAGTATTATATTAATGAACGCGTGCGCGCAAATGACCCCAAGGGCATCGGCCCCCTCATTTGGGCTGCGCTTGAATACGAAAGACTATGAAGCATCGCATTCTTTTTGTAGCCATGGCCCTGATGGCCATCGCCTGTGGCAATAAGACCAATCCGGAGCAGCCCGGCGGCGGAAGTGAAACGCCTTCCACCGTAACGCCCAAGCAGCCCACCGGACTCAAGCTTCTGGATGGCAAAACCACCGAAACGTCCCTCACATTCCAGTGGGACCCGCTGTCCGGCGTAAAGTTCAGCTATACGCTCACGCAGGGCTCCACCACCGTAAAAGAAGGCTCAACGTCTAACCGCAATGTGAAAGTGGACGGGCTCACCAAAGCTACCACGTATCAGTTCACGGTATTTGCCGTAGTGGGGGACAGCAAGAGCGCCGGTGCTACCCTTGAGGCCAAAACGGCCGGTGAAGATGATCCCGGTGTCGATCCCGGTGTCGATCCCGGTACGGATCCCACCATTGCCTATGAAGAATTCGGCATTCCCGAGGCAGAGGAAGACGGCATTGCCCGTGCTTTCCCGGGCGCAGAAGGCGGCGGCATGTTCGCCACCGGCGGCCGCGGGGGCAAGATATACCATGTGACGTCCCTGGACGACAACAACACCCAGGGTACGCTCCGCTATGGCATTGAGAATGCCGAGCGCCCGCTCACCATTGTTTTTGACGTAGCCGGAACCATCGCGCTTCAGAAACAACTGCAAATCAAGAAGGGAGACCTCACCATTGCCGGTCAAACCGCCCCCGGCAACGGGATCTGCCTGAAGAATTACACGTTCCGGATTCATGCCAGCAACGTCATTGTCCGTTTCATCCGTTGCCGTATGGGTGACGAGAAGCAGACCGAGGACGATGCCATGCAGGTGATGGACAAGTATGGTGATTCTTTCGAGAAAATTATCATTGACCATTGCTCCATCAGTTGGAGCACCGACGAGTGTGCTTCCTTCTACGGCATGAAGGATTTTACCTTCTCCTGGAATATTGTCTCCGAGAGCCTTCGCGCCTCCGTTCACGATAAGGGGAATCATGGCTACGGCGGCATTTGGGGTGGTACGAATGCCACTTATCACCACAATCTCCTGGCTCACCACGACAGCCGTAACCCGCGCCTGGACCATGATTATGTCTCCCATCAGAAGGGGCCCGTCACCATTTCCAACAACGTGGTTTTCAACTGGAGCGGCAACACCTGCTACGGCGGCGAAAGCTCAAAGAACAACGGGGATGACTATAGAAAGTACAACTTTGTAGGGAACTACTACAAACCCGGTCCGGCTACGCCCAGCAGCCATCGCTGGCTTATCCAGCCTACCACCTCCTGCAGCAACTGTGGTGGTACCATCCTGCCCGGCCACTTCTACCTGCACGACAATGTCCTGTATGGCGTGAACGACGTCACTTCCAACAACTGGAAGGCCGGGAAAAACACGGGTGTAGGCGTATACATTAGCGAAAGCGATGCAGCCAAGATTAAGGCCGACAGCCCGTATGAGTGCAATGCCATGAGCCTGCATAGCGCCAATGACGCCTTCACGGCTGTTACCACCTACGCCGGCGCCAGTTTCGCCAAGGATGCTATCGACGCCCGCGTGCAGCAGGAAACCATCAATGGCAAGGCTACCTACAATGGCAGCAACGGCTCCAAGAACGGCCTCATCGACACCCAGACAGACGTGGATGACGGTACGTGGGTGAACGGCTGGCCGGTGTACAAAGCCACCGAAGAGCAGATCAGCGCCCTTCGTGATGCAGACTCCGACGGCATCCCTAACACGGTTGAGGAAGCCTGGGGCCTGAACAAGAGCGACGCCAAGGATGCCTCCGCGTACACCCTGGACCCGCAGAAACGCTACACCAACCTGGAAATGTACCTCCACTACCTGGTGAAGGACATCGTAAACGGCGGTAACCAAAAAGCAGAATACAAAAAGTTATAATCTTTTTACTATTACTAATT
>Ga0247611_10003056_pt1 | contig 25553 bp, 15 predicted proteins | sample 177DNAGHGhighgp2_FD_192422 | JGI IMG/M metagenome (GOLD analysis project Ga0247611, IMG submission 192422) | Sheep rumen microbial communities from Palmerston North, Manawatu-Wanganui, New Zealand - 1770 DNA GHGhigh gp2 | ecosystem: Host-associated > Mammals > Digestive system > Stomach > Rumen... | reverse complement strand
ATTTTTTGAAAAATATATTGTTTTAATGGTTTATTAAAATTATTATATTGATAATTAAATTTATTATTTGTATTAAAATTATTTAAAAAAATATTTCTTTGATTGGTTTCATTAGTTTCATTAGTTTCATTAGTTTTATTAGTTTCATTAGTTTCATTAGTTTTATTAGTTTCATCTATCATTTTATTATCAGTTTTTAATAAATTATTTTTATCTTTTTCATTAAATAGTTTTTTAAATATTTGTTTGTAATTATAAAAATCATATGTTAAAATGTCTTTATTATCATTATTAATATAATTAATGTTATTAACTATATTAATAGAAGATAATAAAAAATTAGGTATATAAAAATATAAATAATTATAAAAAGAATTATTAAAATGTGATGAATTAAAAGATAAATTATAAATTAAACTGTTATTTAGATCATTTTCTTTATAAATAAATTCAATATCAAATAAATTATTATTAATTAATCCTTTTTTAAATAAATTATTTTTAATAATAAACATATAATTTATTACTTCAAATAAAAAAGTAATATCTTTATAATCTTTACTTACAAAAATATTATTATATTTGAAACTATTAAATTTGTATAAATCTTTTGAATGAATTTTATTTTTATTTTTTATTAATAATATGTTAATAAAATATTGACAACATATGTTATATATTTTTGTATTAATTGTATTAATATTATATTCAGGATAATTAATTAAACTATTAATAATATTATTTAATTTATTAATATTAAAATGATATTCATTCAATTTGTTTATTAAAATATCTTTATTATATCTATTTTGTAAAAATATATTAATAATATTCATTATATTTATAATAAATAAAATTTTATATATATTAATCTTAAATTTAAAAATATACTTTTTAAAAGTATACTTTTAATTAAGAATTTTTATACTATTAAAAAATTTTAATTGAAAAATTTTTCTAAATATCGGTTCTAAATTTAATAAAAAATAAATTAATACATTAATGCCTTCAAGAATAAAAAACTTAATAAAATATAGATTTTGTAAAAATACTTAATTTTAATCTTTACTTTATTCAATAAGGCGGATAACGTTTAATTAAAAAGTTTTTTCTAAAAAATTTTTCCAGAAATCGGCCCAATATTAAAATTATTAAATTAATACATTAACACCTTCAAGAATAAAAAACTTAATAAAATATAGATTTATAAAAATACTTAATTTTAATCTTTATTTTATACTGTAAGGCGGATAACGTTTAATTAAAAAGTTTTTTCTAAAAAATTTTTCCAGAAATCGGCCCAATATTAAAATTATTAAATTAATACATTAACGCCTTCAAGAATAAAAAACTTAATAAAATATAGAATTTGTAAAAATACTTAATTTTAATCTTTATTTTATACTGTATGGAGGATAACGTTTAATTCAAAAATTTTAATAGAAAAATATTTTTCCAGAAATCGACCCAATATTAAAATTATTAAATTAATACATTAACGCCTTCAAGATTAAAAAACTTAATAAAATATAGATTTTGTAAAAATCATTATTTTAATCTTTATTTTATTCAATAAGGCGGATAACGTTTAATTCAAAAATTTTTTCTAAAAAAGTTTTTCAATTTTTTATTTTCTTCAAATGTAATTATAATTTTTTATTTTATATAATAAACAATTTAAGTTATTTAAAGTTTAATTTTAATTATTATATTAAGATAATAAAAGTTAATATAAATTTTTATTAAAAATACATAATATTAAATAAAAACTTAAAAATAAAATTTTAAAATTAAACTTTAAATGAAATCATAAATTTTTTTACTAAACAATTCAGTAATATCTGCTATTACAAATTTAGGGTTATCTTTAAGTTTAGGATGCTGACTCATAGGGTGGCTGTTTGTTGAAATAATTAATGATAAACAACTATTATTTAATCCATCAATAATTTTATCATTATTTAAAGCAAGATGACTAAGAACGGCAACAACTTTTTTAGCACCAGCAGCAAGATAACTTTCAGCAGCATTAATCAAAGTTTTTCCTGAACGTGTCATATCATCATAAATAATTACTGTTTTATCCTTAACTTCTCCAATAGGTGTTCCAACAACTTTTGTATCTTCAAAGTTTCTATGTTTTCTAATAAAAGCAATTGAAGTTCCAAACTTATTAGCAAAAGATTCTACCCATAAAGGGCGACCTAAATCAGCAGATCCAAAAATAATTTCTTCACTTTCATCAAGTTTATCAATAATATGTTTTTGAATTTTTTCAATAAGAAAATCTTGAGCATATAATTCTAAACATTGACAATTACCTTCAAAATATTGCATTATTCCATTCATATGAAGATCACAAAAAATAAACGTATTACCTAATCCACAATTAGGAATTGCACTCAACATTCTTGCATTAGCCTTTGCAGAAACAATTTCACCAGGTTTAACTGCTCTTTCCATTGTACTATATCCAAGAAAAGGAAACATAAAAATTCTTCTTCTAGTGCCTAAAGAAGCTAGCTCACAACCAACTCTAAAAACTTCTAAAAATTCTTTATCAGAAGTTGCAGAAGATATAATAATTGCATCTATTCCAATAAGTTCCTGTCTGTCTTTAATATCAATTCTATAATAATTTTCTCCATCACCAAAAACTTTATGAATGACGTTAACATATTTACAATCTAACTGTTTAATAAATTCACGTGTAAAATATTCAGTATTTTCTGTTGAAAATACTCTAATATTTGTAAGATCTTTTTTAACAGACATTTTTAAATTATATTTTTTATTTTAAATATGTTTATTTAAATAATAATAATTCAATTTTTATTAAAAATTTTTATTTTATTTAAGTTTAAATAAATAAAATTCATTTTAACAAAACTAATAAAAATACAGAATTTTATATTTTTTGTTTTATATTTTTTTTTGATAAAATTCATTTTAACAAAACCAATAAAAATACAGAATTTTATATTTTTTTGTTTTACAATTTTTTTTTGATAAAATTCATTTTAACAAAATTGATAAAAATACAGAATTTTATATTTTTTGTTTTATATTTTTTTTATAAAAATCATTTTAACAAAACTAATAAAAACGCAGAATTTTATATTTTTTGTTTTATATTTTTTTTATAAAATTCATTTTAACAAAACTAATAAAATATAGAGTTTTTACTTTTTTATTAACTTTTATTCATATTTAATAAACATGTTTATTTTAACCAGTTTATTTTAAACAGTTTATTTTAAACAGTTTATTTTAAAAATTTAATTCATAAAAAATATTAAATTATATTAATTAAATTATATTAAAAATAAAGCTATTAATTTTATTTTTAAAACTTTTTAACAAAAAAATATTAAAATTTTTAAATTAAACCTTTTTTCTTTAACATAAAATAAACATATTTATACATATCATTTTTAATTTTATTAATTTGATTATTTTTAGTAGATATTTTTTTTGAAGCAGCACCTTTAATTAAAACTTTATTTTTTTCTAAATACTTATAATTAACGTTTGTACCTATAAAGTATAAATGAAAAATATCTTTAATACATTCAGAATTATTTAATAAATAGTCAAACATTAATTTAAAAGTATTATAATTAATAGTCTTATTTACTTCTATTATTTTATTTAATTCTTTATTAATATCATCATCTATGTTTTCATTTGGTTCTATTTTTAATAAGTCTTCATAAGTATAATCTTTATATTTAAGATTACTATCATACACGTTTCTTATATACTTAATATATTTATTTGTATTTTCATTATTAAAAACTTCTTTATTTATTCTTTTATTATGTATAATATCGTTTAATATATTATATTTATCATTAATATTAAATTCAGTTATATCGTTTTTTAAATATTTGGTAAAAGATGTAGGATTTTCATATTGGATATTTAAATTATTATCTAATTTAATATAAACTCCGATTAAAATAATTTCTGGTGTTTGTTCTTTAAATGGCGTTACATAAATGTTATATTCATAATGAATATAATTACTTGTTAATGATATATAACTATGAATTTTATATTTTTGATTATTAACGTTTAAAAGTTTATAAAATTTATTTCTATTATATTTATCTTTATTATCTGGATCTTCATAAAATATTTTTACTTTATCTAATATTATTTTACTTTCAAAGAATGAATTAATGTTTACATTATATTTAGATGTAATGTTATTTATTAATGTTTTGTAATTTATTAAAATAAAATCAGGATTATTCTTAATATCGTTAATTATTAATATTTCTGACTTATCATTTTCATCATATTCATCATAAAATATAGGTATATACTCATTATTATATAAATTATTTTGATTAATATAAATATTACTTTTATTTTTTTCTTGATTTTTAAAATTTTGTATAGAGTTTTGTTTATTATTACCGCCATAATAAGTATAATTATATTTATCATTTAGTTCATCATAATACTTTTCATTAAATTTATTTTTATAATAACTTTCTATATTATAAATAAAAGTTCTTTTATTATTATTTAATTTTAATCCACATATATTAAAAATATTAGAATCTATTTCATACAAAATTTTTAATAAAATGTTTAAATAAATTGCCGGTTCATTATGAAAAAAATAAGTTCCAGTAAATTTAATATAATCTTCATATCCATAATCAATTAAAAAGTTATATATTTGTGTTAAAGTATATTTATTTTTGTTAGAATGAGTTAAAATATTTATAAACTTTTTTAATTTTTTTGTTTTATCTTTTGATAAATTTTGTAATTCTTTTGTATTATCAATATTTAAAATAGTTAATAATAATTCGACAACAGATTCAAAATAGCAGCCGTGTTCAAAATAAATATTATAATCAAAATATATTTTATTAGGAATGTAAATATTATTAATATTTTTTGAAGATGTTATTATATTAGTAGATTTATTTTTATTTTTATTAACATAAATAAAAGTATCATCTATTTTTTTGTTAATTTTAAAGTTTGTATTTAAATGTTTATTTATGAACTTTAATTTTTTAATATTGATTAAATTTTTATTATTAATTATTTCTTCTAACGACTTATTAAATTCATATTTATCTCTGATGTCTTTTAAAAATTCACATTGTTTAAAATCAAATTTATGTATATTGTAATTTATATTGAAACTAAATGGATAAAGCTCCTTAAAATAAATTATATTATCATTAATTAAAAAATCTAAATAAGTTATATTTAAATAATCATAATTATTAATATAATCATACACTTTATCATCAAACATTATTAATATTATATAATAAATAAAAAAATATAATCGTTGTTGAAAATCTTCTGAATTCTTTATTATTTTGTTTATTATTTTGTTTTCATTCTCGTTTTCATTCTTGTTTTCATTTTTGTTTTCATTCTTGTTTTCATTTTCGTTTTCATTCTTGTTTTTATTCTTATTTTCATTCTTGTTTTCATTCTCGTTTTCATTCTTGTTTTTATTCTCGTTTTTATTCTTGTTTTCATTCTTGTTTTCATTCTTGTTTTCATTCTTGTTTTCATTCTTGTTTTCATTTTTGTTTTCATTCTCGTTTTTATTCTCGTTTTCATTCTTGTTTTCATTTTTGTTTTCATTCTTGTTTTCATTCTTGTTTTTATTCTCGTTTTCATTCTTGTTTTTATTCTTGTTTTCATTCTTGTTTTCATTCTTGTTTTCATTCTTGTTTTCATTCTCGTTTTTATTCTCGTTTTCATTCTCGTTTTTATTCTCGTTTTCATTCTTGTTTTCATTCTCATTTTTATTCTCGTTTTCATTCTTGTTTTCATTTTTGTTTTCATTCTTGTTTTTATTCTTGTTTTCATTCTTGTTTTTATTCTCGTTTTCATTCTTGTTTTCATTCTCATTTTTATTCTCGTTTTCATTCTTGTTTTCATTTTTGTTTTCATTCTTGTTTTCATTTTTGTTTTCATTCTTGTTTTTATTCTTGTTTTCATTCTTGTTTTTATTCTCGTTTTCATAATAATATTTTTGTTCTTCTTTATTATTTTTTCCACCGGTTATATTATAATTTTTAATATCAAAATCATATTGTATATTATAATATTTATCAATAAAATCAGATATCAAAATAATATTATACATAAAATTTTCATTAGTTATATTATCATCAATAAATTTATATATTTTTGATGATATTATTTGATTATTTTCTATATCATTTATATAAAATATAATACTATTATTAAACAATTCATACATTATTTTTAATAACATAATATTAACTAATATAAAATATTGATTATCATTTTTAATAAAATCTTTTAATTTATTTTTCTTTGTATTCAAATACATAATAACTATAATTTTTAAAGAATTATATGATAATATTTCACTAAAATATTCCCCTTTTTTATTGTTTATAATATAAGGATAATATAATGATTTTACAATATTAAAAAAAGGAACAATAAAATTATCATAATTTAAGTTATTTATATTATTTATAATAAAATTAGTTGTATCATTATTTATAATTATATTATAATCTTTAGCTTGATTTAAAAAAGTTAAACTATGTAATAAATTTAAATTTATTTTTGGCATTTATATAAAAATATTATTCAAAAATAATATTAAAAATTTTATATTTAAAATTGAATACATTATTATTTTTATTACTATTTAACTTTTAATAGTTTTATTAATATAAATTTTAATTTAGTAATATATATTTTTATTTTAATAAACATTTTTAATAAATAAAAGTTATAATTTTAATATATAAAAAAGATATTTAAGAAATAGTTAAAATAAAAATTATAATTTTCAAAAGTATTTAATAAAAAGATTTAAATTTTAAATAATCTTTAAAATAAAATTAATTTTTAAAATTATTTAATAAAAATTCGTAATTAAAAAATACAATATTTTTATAATATTATTAAAATAATATTATAATAAAAACACACTTTTAAATTCAACTTTTAAAAACCGCTTTTAAACCAACTTTTAAAAACCGCTTTTAATCAACTTTTAAAAATCATTTTTAATCAACTTTTAAAAATCATTTTTAATCAACTTTTAAAAATCATTTTTAATCAACTTTTAAAAATCATTTTAAATCAACTTTTAAAAATCATTTTTAATCAACTTTTAAAAATCATTTTAAATCAACTTTTAAACCAACTTTTAAACCAACTTTTAAACCAACTTTTAAACCAACTTTTAAACCAACTTTTAAAAATCATTTTTAATCAACTTTTTTAAATAAACTTTTTTAAATTTTAAACTTTTAATTCTTAATTTTTTTAAATACATAATATCTATTTAAGAATGAAACTTTTTTACATTCATCTAAATTTTCACTAGAATCATAAAACTTTGAAATTTTATTTTGTAAAAAGTTTCTCATACCTTCTTTTTCTTCAATATCTTTCATATTTAAAATATAATCTTTCATATTATCGTAAATGTTTTCATAATAATCAGTTTCAATTAATTGAAGATTACATTTTTTATTTAATTCAGGAATAATAAAGTTATCATCCACTAAATATTCAGGAATATAATCGTTCATAAAAGTATTAACTTTAATGTTTATTTTATTACCATATTTATAAACTTTTTGATAATCATCAAACATTTTATGTATACTATGAAAAGGTATACTTTCATTATTAATATTAAGATACTGATCATATTTTCCATCATTTTCTTTTAATACTTTTTCTACTCTATGTGCATCAAGACAAGTTATAATTAAGTATCCATCATCTTTTAATAGTCTGTTAATATTTTCACAAGTATAATTCCAAGATTGTTCATTTTCTAAGAAATAATGGAATGAAAACATACAAGATACTATATCATATTTAAAGTTAGATAAATATTTAATAAACCTTTCTTTATTATCAGGTGATTTATCATCAATGAATTTTTCTTGTTTATCATAATCTAAAGGTAAAGTAAACGTTGAATTAATAATTTGAACTGGGAAGAAACCTGGATATTTTCGTTTATTTCTAAAGTATACAGCTTTAGCACCTTTAACTGGTAGATTAATGTTATTATAATTAGGTTCTAACCCAGTTAATCTACTAACTTCTGCATTGAAATATTTAAGCATATCGTGTCCCATACCAAATCCAATATCTATAACACTAACTTTTTTATTATTATTAAATTCTGGTTTGCAGTAAGTGTTAATAATAAAAGTTTTAATAACATCTTGAAACGTCCCCCATATTTTTATATCATAACTTGTTCTTAAAAATTCATTATCTTTATTATAATAAGATTCATCAATTAAATATTCTTTAACAGAATCCATTAATTGATTTTTATGGATATAAAATTGATTCATATCACTTAAAATCTCTATATCATTAAAAGTAATTGGATAATGAATTGAACCCCAAATTTTATAAGCAATTAATTCTTGATTACCATATTTAATTTGATTTTTATTAACTTGTTCAGTTTTATCATACCTTGTTCTTAAAGGTGTCCATCTATATTTTTCTGCAATACTATTATTATTTTTATATGAAAATTCTACAACTGATTTATCCTGAATTATTCCGCCTTCAGAATCAATAACGTTATTATGTTCATCTACTGGAAGATAAGCTATATGAACTGAATGATTTGCATTATGTAAAGGTGGATTAAAAATAACTGGCTGATCTTTATGAACTGAAACTGTATGACTTACATATAATTTACAAATCTTATATAACACTTCACTTACATGCTTTGTTGGTTGCTTATCATTTTGTTCAGTTTCTTCATCTTCTGCGTCAATTAAATTATCATAAACTAACATAATTTTATTAGTTTTAGGATCTCGTTCAAATTCAATGTAAAAATCAATAGTATTATTTTCTGCCGGTTTCCATTTTAATAGTTTTAATACAGGATTATAATAACTTTGATTAATCGGCTGATAAACCATACCATCTAAATTATAAGGATAATAATCTATTGTTTTATAAATATTCCAAAGAAGTTTAGAATACTGAAATATTTCATTATCAATACAGCCAATAGGAAACATAAAATATTTAGGCCGTATTAACGTATATTTTGTTTTTTCTAAATCTTCTGATAAAAGTTTAAGATATTCAGGAATTTCTTTATTATAAAATTTAAGAATATCTTCTATATTAGTTTTTTTATGATCATAATTATTTCCTTCATATTTTTGTCCTTTTGATACAAAACAACTTTTTACTATTTTTTCTGCTTCTTTTAACCTTTCTAATAAAATTGGGTTTTCGTGTGTTTTATTTCCTGAAGAATATAAGCAATCAAAAATCATAAACATCCATTTATTCTTTGATTTTATAAAAATTCTTTCACCATCAAGTATAGTATCATTATACTTTTTATCTACTTCTATTCCTGTGTTAATAACGTTTAGGTTTTGTGTTATAATATATGCTACTGTATCCTTAATAATTAAAAATGCGTGTTCACCATCTGCCTTATCTGTAACGGCATATTTTGTTGTTAAATCGTTCATATATTGAATTTCAATTGATACAACATCAACGCTTTTTAATGATTTTTTAGCAGGATTAGCTTCAAGAAGTTCTTGATATTTTTGTAAAACTTCATTTTGTGTTTTAGTTGAAGTAATAAATGAACTAGTTTGAATAACTTTTATTAGTTTCTCTGTATATTCAAAAATTTTCTTAAAAGTATTTTCTGAAAAATGGTATTTTTCATTATCTATACCATATACTTTAATCATATATGTTTCTTCAATTGGATTAAATTTAGCTGTATTAGTAATAGTATTAAACGTTAATCCGATTGATGAATCGTTTACTTTAGATAATTGAATATAAATATTTTGATCATTTATTATTAGTTTATTCTTTAATTTAAATTTAAGGTTATCTGAATTAACTTGAATATTTTTTAAGTTTGTTAAATCCTGTTGTGAAACAATATTTTTTTTATATCGTCTTACTGTCATATCAAAATCAGTTAATTTAATATCTGTATCAGTTGTATACTCTTTTTTATAAAATAAAACGTGTTTTTTACCGTTTTGTATCTCTTTTAATAAAATTGTAAATATATTTAAATTAGATTTGTCTTTAAGAATGTTGATATAATGATTTATAGCAGCATTATCAGTAATAGTAATTATATACGTTGTTTTATTAATAGAATATTCAACATCTAATTGATTTTGATTAAATATATTTAAATTACTTGAACGTTTTAAATACATAAGATATTTTAATAATCTATGATATGAATAGTAAGATAATATTGATTTGAATAAATCTTCAGACACTTGGAATGTTTCAAGATTAATTTCAAATATATCATTAACATTAATATTTTTAGTTATTGATGATATTTTATTATAATCATTTTTTAGTAAATTTATTAGTTCAGACATTTTATTATAAAATAATAAAATTATATATTATTATTTTATTTTTAATTCAATTTTTAATTTTTATTAAAAATTTTTAAAATAAAAGTTTTAAAAAATAATGTAAAAATGAAGTAAAATATGGTAAAAATGAAGGTTTAATTATAAGAAGTTTAAAAAATATAAAAAAGTGTAATTAAAAATAGGTTTAATTAATAAACTTTTTATTAAGGCGATCAAGTTAAAATTAAATATTTTTATAAGTTCCACCGTCAATGTTAATATTAGTTTTATTAAACTTTAAGGCGATCGATTTAAAATTAAATATTTTTATAAGTTCCGCCATCAATATTAATATTAGTTTTATAAATGTTAAGGCGATCAAGTTAAAATTAAATATTTTTATAAGTTTCGCCGTCAATGTTAATAACAGTTTTATTAAACGTTAAGGCGATCAAGTTAAAATTAAATATTTTTATAAGTTCTGTCATCAATGTTAATAACAGTTTTATTAAACGTTAAGGCGATCAAGTTAAAATTAAATATTTTTATAAGTTCCGCCGTCAATGTTAAAAAAGTATAATAAAAAAAGTATAATAAAAAAGTATAATAAAAAAAGTATAATAAAAAAGTGTAATAACAAGTATAATAAAAAAATATAATAAAAAAGGTATAATAAAACTTTTTTTATTAAGTTTTTTATTAAAAATAAAAAAGTTCTATTTTCATTAAAAGTAAAATATAATTAAAAAATAATCTTAAAATGTATTAGTAAAATTATTTTTTTAAATAATATTATTAAATTTAATTATATGTTTATTAAATTATTAAAAATATTTTGAATTTAAATTAAAATTATTATTCAATTTAAATTGAATAATAAATAAAAATGAAATTGGAAAAAAATGTATCTATTTTAAATTAAAAAAGAATTAATTTAAAATAGAATATAAAACATTTTTATTCAAAACATCCTTATTCAAGAAAATTCATTATAGTACTATTGTTCTCGTCAACGGGGGATCCATGAATTGGCCAATCTATATTTGAATCTATCTGATTTTGGGTAAATATAGCTAATTGCATAAAAGATTTATCTGTTGATAAATCACTAAACATATCATCTATATCTGACCCATCTAAATCAGGAATACAATCCAAAGAAGAAAACTCACTCATGGACCCCGTTCTTTCAAAATAATCCATATTAACAATTATAATCCTCTAGTATAAAACGTAATATATATTTTTATATTAAAATTTAAATACTATGATTTTTCATTTTTCATTTTTTTATTAAATAAAATAATTATTTCAATTTTAAAATTTTTAATTTTTGAAATATTTAATTTATAAAGTTTTTCAATTTTTTAGTTGATTTTTATTAAAAATAAATTTTTAAAATGATATTTTTAAGTATTAATACATTTTATTAATACATTTTATTAATACACTTTATTAATACACTTTATTAATACATTTTATTAATACATTTTATTAATACACTTTATTAATACACTTTATTAATACACTTTATTAATACATTTTATTATTTTGTCTATCATAATGATATAATTAATTGTATTATATAATTAATTGTATTATATATTTGAAGGCAACCCTGAAAATATTTTTGTAGAAACACTTTTTAATACAATTTATTAATACACTTTATTTAATACATCTTTTATTTAAAAAATTCTATTTTTTCCAATTTTTATTAAAAAATTGAAAAATTATAACTTTAAAATATTTAATAATAATATAATTTATAATTATTTATATTTAATTAAAAAACTTAAAAATGTCAGAAAATAACGAAATTATTGGTATTGATTTAGGTACTACTTTTTCTTGTGTTGCTGTATGGCAAAATGATCGTGTAGAAATTATTTCTAATGATCAGGGGAATCGTATTACACCATCATATGTAGCTTTTACTGATACAGAAAGACTTATTGGAGATGCTGCTAAAAATCAATGTGGAATGAACCCTGAAAATACTCTTTTTGATGCTAAACGTATGATTGGTAGACGTTTTGATGATAGAGAAGTTCAAAATGATATGAAACTTTGGCCTTTTAAGGTTATTGATGATAATGGAAAGCCTATGTTTCAATGTCATTATAAGGGTGAATTAAAGACATTTAAGCCTGAAGAGATTTCAAGTATGGTTCTTACAAAGATGAAGGAAACTGCTGAAGCTTATCTTGGACATCCTGTTAAAGATGCTGTTATTACTTGTCCTGCTTATTTTAATGATGCACAAAGACAGGCAACAAAGGATGCAGGCACTATTGCTGGCCTTAACGTTGTAAGAATTATTAATGAACCTACTGCAGCAGCTATTGCATATGGACTTGATAAAACTAAGGAAACTGAAAATATTGTTGTTTTTGATTTTGGAGGAGGAACTTTAGATGTTTCTGTTCTTGAAATTGATGATGGAGTATTTGAAGTAAAGGCAACTAATGGTGATACACACCTTGGAGGAGAAGATATTGATAATGTTCTTGTTGATTATTTTGTTGATGATTTTAAGAGAAAGTCAGGAAAAGTTATTGATAGAACAACTGCTTCAGGTAAGAAAACAATTAGGCGTCTTAGAACTGCTTGTGAACGTGCTAAAAGAACGCTTTCTACTTCAACATCTGCTAATATTGAAATTGATTCTTTATACGATGGAATTGATTTTTATAGTACTATTACAAGAGCCAGATTTGAAGAACTTTGTAAGCCTATCTTTAATAGATGTATTGAACCACTAAATAAAGTGCTTAAGGATGCTAAACTTGATAAGAATAGTATTAATGAAGTTGTTATGATTGGAGGAAGTTCAAGAATTCCAAAAATTCAGGCAATGGTTTCTGAATTTTTCCACGGTAAAAAGCTTAATCTTAGTATTAACCCTGACGAAGCAGTTGCATATGGTGCAGCTATTCAGGGTGCTATTCTTAGTGGTGGAAAAAATAAAAGTGAAAAGCTTAATGAAATTCTTTTACTTGATGTAACACCACTATCATTAGGTATTGAAACTGCAGGAGAAGTTATGACTGTATTAATTCCAAGAAATTCAACAATTCCTTGTAAGAAAACACAAGTTTTTAGTACATATTCTGATAATCAGCCTGGTGCAACTATTAAAATTTTTGAAGGCGAACGAACAATGACTAAAGATAATAATCTTCTTGGACAATTTGAACTTACAGGTATACCACCTGCACCTAGAGGTGTACCACAAATTGAAATTACTTATGATATTGATGCTAACGGTATTCTTAAGGTTTCTGCTAAAGATAAGACTACAGGAAAGGAGAATAGTCTTGTTATTAATAATAAGGAAAAGATGACTAAGGAACAGATTGATGAACTTGTTAAGAAGGCTGAAGAGTTTAAGGATGAAGATAATAAGATTAGAGAACGGATTGAAGCTAAGAATCACCTTGAAGGTTATCTTTATGGTTTAAAGAATTCAATAACTGATGAAATGAAAGCTAAAATGTCTGATGATGATATTAAGACACTTGACAATATTAAGGATGAAGGCCTTAAGTGGTTAGATGAACATCAACAGGAAGATAAGGAAACTTATGAAAGTAAGCTTAAGGAATTCACTGATAAGGCGCAACCGATTATTATGAAGATGTATCAACAGGGTGGCGTCCCTGGAGGAATGCCTGGTGGAGCACCAGGCGGAATGCCAGGAATGAACGGTATGCCTAACATGAGTCAAGAAGATATGGCAAAAATGTTTGCTTCAATGAATGCTCAAAAGAATGGAGGTGGGCAAAATACAAGTTCTGGTCCTAAGGTTGAAGAAGTTGATTAAATAAAGTTTTTTGAAAAGGTTTTAAATTAAATATTTATTTTATTTATTAAATAAAATAATTAATATTTTTAAGTAATTTTATTAAAGTTAATAAAATATTATTGAAAATAATATATAATATTTTATTAATAAAAAATGTTTTAATAAAAGAATATTAAAAAAGTTTAATAAAGAGTGATTGGTGCAAAGGTTATTAAAATAGATTTAAACATATTTTTTGATATTATTTTTAATAATAGAGTTTATTAAAAAGTATTATTATATATTATTAAAAAATATCATTATATATTATTAAATTTATTATTAAATTAAGATAATTAAACTATATTTATTTTTTTTTTTAATAAACCGGTTTTCAAGTTAATAAAGGCACTAAATATATCAAGAATATCATTAGAAGAAATAAAAACAGTATAAAAAGTATCATTTTTAATAATTATTTTGTAATAATAATAAATTCATTTATAAATTACTTTTAAATTTTTTATTTTAATAAACGTTAAAATTTCAAAATCTTCATTTTTTAAACTATTTTAAAAAAGTTTAATATTTGAAGATTAAAACAAAAATTAAATTTAAGGACGAAACCTAAATTTTTTTGTAGAAAAAAATAATTTATATAAAAAAATTAAAAACGAAAATTAAAATAATAATTAAATTTGGGACGAAACCTAAATTTTTTTGTAGAAAAAAATAATTTATATAAAAAATTAAAAACGAAAATTAAAATAATAATTAAATTTGGGATGAAAACTGAATTTTTTTGTAGAAAAAAATAATTTATATAAAAAATTAAAAACGAAAATTAAAATAATAATTAAATTTGGGATGAAAACTGAATTTTTTTGTAGAAAAAAATAATTTATATAAAAAAATTAAAATGAAAACTGAATTTTTTTGTAGAAAAAAATAATTTATATAAAAAAATTAAAATGAAAATTAAAATAATAATTAAAACGATAATTAAATTTGGGGTGAAACCTGAATTTTTTTTGTATAAAAAATAATTTATATAAAAAATTAAAAACGAAAATTAAAACAAAAATTAAAACAAAAATTAAATTTGGGGGTGAAACCTGATTTTTTTTTGTATAAAAAATAATTTATATAAAAAATTAAAACGAAAATTAAAACGAAAATTAAAACGAAAATTAAAACGAAAATTAAAACGAAAATTAAAACGAAAATTAAAACGAAAATTAAAATGAAAATTAAAATAATAATTAAATTTGGGGTGAAACCTAAATTTTTTTGTAGAAAAAAATAATTTATATAAAAAAATTAAAAACGAAAATTAAAACGAAGATTAAAATAATAATTAAATTTGGGGGGAACCTGAATTTTTTTTGTAGAAAAAAATAATTTATATAAAAAATTAAAATAAGGATTAAAACAAAAATTAAAATAATAATTAAATTTGGAATGAAACCTGAATTTTTTTGTATAAAAAATAATTTATATAAACAATTAAAAACAATAATTAAAACAAAAATTAAAATGAAAATTAAAACGAAAATTAATTAATAATTTACTGTTAATTAAATTGATAATTTACTAATAATTAAAATGGAAATTAAAAAGTATTATTAATATATTTTTAATATATTATAATTAAATAATGTTTAAAAATAAATTAATATTTTTTATTTAATAATTAAGTTTAATTAGTTTAAAAATCATATTTAAAATTAATTAAAATTAAAAGTAAATAAAGTTAAATTATTAAAAAATGAATTTATTAATATTAATAATATTAATAATATTATTAAAATAAAAATTTATTTCAAATAATGAATTCATTAAATAAAGAAAAAGAGTATAAATTTGAAGTAGATAAAGATTTTAAAAAAAGTGAAAATTTAATTGGATTTTGTCATAATAGTAATGAATTAGCCGTTTATTCTAAATCAGATAATATTAATTTAGATTCAATAAGTGCTTTTAACATTCATAAAACAAATTATATTAATGACATAATCAAAGTATTAAATAAAATTAAAATAGAATGGTTTACAAACACGAAACATAAAAATGAAACAATTATAAAAATTGTTAAATATACACACATGCCCGCATATGGAGTATTTTTTAAAACTGATTTTAAAAATTATGTTAAATATACATTTTATTTTCCACCAATTTATGATAAATATTTAAAAATAAATTATAATTCATATACAAATTTAAATGATAAAAAATATGATTATAACAATTTTATTAATAATTGTGATTATATGTGTGATAAATTACATATGAATAAATTAAGTTTAAATAAACAAAATATTAAGAATTTTATAGTAGCTTATGAATTTTTATATTTTAAAGATAAATTAATAAATAAATATAAAGAAATATTAAATTTTGGAATAGACGATTTATATTTAAAGATAGAAAAAGAAAATTATGAAAAAGAAATACAACATAAAAATGAAATTGAAAAAGAATTATTAAAATATAATTCTGAAAAAGAAATATTACAATCAACTATAATAAAGATGTCAAACAATCATAATTATTATATAAATTCATTAATATTAATTATAATGATGATTATAAATTTTTATTTTTATTTTTGGAATAATAAATGGTTTTTAATTTATTAATTTTTAATAAAATAAATTTTATTTATTATTTTATTTATAAGAAGATTTTTATAAGAAGATTAAATTTAACAAAATATTATTTTTAAGTTTTATTAAAAATAATTTTATAAAATCAAATTAAAAAATCAGTATTTTTTATTAATAGTTTTAAAATAAAATTATAATAAAACAATTTAATATATTTTTTTAATTTTTCATTAAAATAATATTATAGTATTAATATTATTTACTTAAAATAATAATATTTATTAGTAAATATTTAATTAATTATTTAAGTTATTATAACATTTTAATTATTTTAATATACAAAAAAACTTATTTATTTTATAAAAACTATTTTTATTATATAAAAATGCTTATTTATTTTATTAAAAATTGAAATTAAAAAATTATAAAATAAAACTTAAAATATATTATATATTTTGTAATTTACAAATGGATAAAAAAGAAAAAGAATTTATTTTGGATAAAGATTATTATAAATATGATCATATTTTTTCAGAAACAAATAAAATAATAAATAATAATATAATTATTAATTGTATTTCAAATAATAAAAATTTAGAATCATTTTTTCTTACAAAAATAAAATTTCATCCAACAAATTATATAAATGATACACATAAATTTTTAAAACTTATTATAAATTCGCATAAGTATAAAGAACGTGTAAGAAAAGAATTTTTAAAAACTTCTAATACTAACTTTACTTTAAAAATTACAAGTATAAATAATAATTATGGAATATTTTTTAATACAGATTTTAATAAATATGGTAAATTTTGTTTTTATTTTCCATCTTATTATAATGCAAGTTCAAATTATTGTTTAGATGTTTCAATAATAAATGATTTAAAACAAAAATTAACACCAGAATATATTATTAAATATATATATATATTTGTATTTGAAAGATTACCGTTTCATTTAAATAGAACATATAAAAAAATAATAAATTATGAAATTAATAAAAATAAAGATGTAGATAATAAAATTAAACAATTACAACAAACTAATGAAGAAGAAAAAGAAAAAATTACTGAATATTATAGAATAAATAATAAGATTAATAATATAGATTACTTTATTAATTATCAATATTATATAAATAAATTTTTAATGGTATGTTTATTATTTATGTTTTTATATACAATATTTAAATAAAGATAAATAATATTATAAAATATTTATCATATAAATTAGTTTATATAAGTATAAGTTTTAAGAATAAATATAATGTTATATTAAATGATTAATTTTAATTTGATGAAAAAATGATTACTTTTAAATTTATTTATTAAAAATAAGCTTTTATTATAAATAATAAATTATATTATTTTTTATTGAAAAATTTTATTTGAAAAATTTTTGAAACCTGAATTTAAACTTGAATTTAAAATTTGAATTAAAACCCTGAATTAAAACCTGAATTAAAACTTTATTAAAATCCTGATTTTAAAACTTTATTAAAACCCTGAATTAAAACTTGAATTAAAAACTTTATTAAAATCCTGAATTTAAACTTTATTAAAATCCTGAATTAAAACTTTATTAAAATCCTGAATTTAAACTTTATTAAAATCCTGAATTTAAACTTTATTAAAATCCTGAATTAAAACTTTATTAAAATCCTGAATTAAAAACTTTATTAAAATCCTGAATTAAAACCTGAATTAAAATCCTGAATTAAAACTTGAATTAAAACCTGAATTAAAACTTGAATTAAAACCTGAATTAAAATCCTAAATTAAAATCCTAAATTAAAAACCTGAATTAAAATCCTAAATTAAAATCCTAAATTAAAATCCTAAATTAAAAACTTTATTAAAACCCCGATTTTAAAAACTTTATTAAAATCCTGATTTTAAAACTTTTTACAAATATAATAAAACATATAATAAAATAAATTTATAAAAATAATTAAAAAAAATTAATTATGCTTTGAAATAAGATATAACTTAACCTTTTCAATTCTATCAGGAAGGGTTAGTTGAATTACAGTATAATTCTTCTTTTTGTAATACTTATTAACTGTATCTGTATCATTAATTTCAATTAACTTCTTACTTTCATAAACCACACAATATTTAGGATTAAAAATTTCTTTAATATTAGAAATCAATACATTCATAATATTCTTTTCAATATGATTAACACTACACCAATTAATTAGTGCCTTTTCAATAAAATAATATTGATGTTCTAAATTATAAAATCCCCATCGCTTACAATCATCTATAGCATTAATTAAACTATTAAAAATTTCATCACTAACATTAATAGTAGTCATTTTTATTATAAATATATAGAGATTATATATTAAATTTTAATTTTAATATATTAAAAATTTATAATTTCATTTTTTTTATTAATTTAAAAATATGATTTATTAGAATATTATTAAATATTATATTTAAAGTATAATTTTATTATTAAAATGACTTAATAAAATTTATTTTTTATATTTTTTAATAAATAAATCATTGATATTTATTTTTTAAAAGTTTTTAAAATAATTTTTAAATTATTTAGGGTTTTAATTAATATTTTAAAATAAAAATATTTATTTTTATAAGTTTTGTCTAACAAATAATAATATACTTTTTATTAATCATTAAAGCAGTCTAAGTTTTAAAACTATTTAGGACCTGAAAAGGTCCTAAATAGTTTTAAAATAAAAATATTTATTTTTATAAATTCTGCCTAACAAATAATATACTTTTTATTAATCATTAAAGCAGTCTATAAAAAAATAATTATTTTTATATTTTAACTTCAAAATAATATTTTATTTTTTTATTTAAATACCTTAATCAAACTAAAAAACAACTTTTATTAAAAATTAAAAATAACATAATTTTTAATAATAATTTCTATAATCATTTTTTTAACTTGTTTTATTCTATCATAAAGACACATTTTCATTATATGATATTTATTAATTCTAAAAATAATATCTATTTCAGATGGTTCATTAATATCAATATAATGTAAATCATTATGAATAATATAAAATGATGGTTTAAATACAGTTTCAGCAGATGATATCATTTCATTTTTAATATTAATATCAATTTTATTTTTACTAGCCCATTCATTGATAACTTTTTTAATAAAAAATAGTTGATTATCCAAATTATAAAACCCCCATTTATTACAACCATTTAATGAATTAAAAAGTTCATTCAAAATTGGATTATACAAATTAATAAAATCCATTTTTAAAAATTATTAAAAAATATTTTTTTTAAAGAACAATTAAATAAATTGTAATAACAATTTCTAATATTTTTATTTTTCATTTTTTTATTTAATCTAATAGACTAAATAAAAATATTTAAAATTTTCATTTTTTTAAAAATTAATAAAATATTTTTTAATAAATTTATTAAGATAAATAAAAAAGTATAAACTAAATTTTTATATTTAATATATACATCTTTTAAAAGTTGAATAATTCTTAAACACTTTTTTGTTTTTAGGATTTTAATAATAATTTTATTTTGATTAAATATTTTTTCTTTTTTATTATTTTGTATTAAAGGTTTATTTTTTGTTTTAAGTTCAATTGATATTTTATTTGACTAACAACCTTTTTTAAATATATTATAATATTCATACTCATATAAACTATTATTAAAAAATAGTTTTTTATCTAATAATTGTTGTTTACGTTTTCTTATATTTAACAACCAAGCACATACTTCTGGAATAAGTGATACATTATAACAATTAGGAATTAACGATTTAGCATAAGAAAAATAATCTATTATAATTGATATTTTAGAAAATTGATTTAAATTATTCTTATTCATTAATAAATAACATTTTAATTAACTAGTATTTTTAAACAATTAAATTATCATTTTTATTTAAAAATTGAAAAAATAAATTATTCAATAAAAATAACATAAAAATATTATAATAAAAATGAGTGAGGATTTTAAGGTTAATAATACTTATACATTTACAGATGAAAAATTAAATGAAATTAGAAATCAATTTATAAATATTAAGAATTTAACTGAAGAATTTAATATAAATAATCAACATTTAAAAATTTCATTAAATCCACATTTTACATCAATTGATAATATTTATAATGTAAATGGAAAATTTATTCCTGGTTTAGTTAGATTAAATTTTGTATATGGAGTTTATCATTTAGATAATGATATGATTATTTATATTGTTTATAGACTAGATGATAATAAATTTGACATTTATAAAGATAAACTCCCACTTTAACAGTAATTAGTTTTATTTAATTAAATTAATTATTTTTAATCATATTAAAAAATGAAATTAATATTTATTAATGTTTCTATTTAAAAGTATCTATATAATTTTCTAAATCTTTACAGGTTAATTAAAAAGATTAATTTAAGTGTTATTTAAGGTTAGTTAATATTAAAAATGTGTTCAGTATTTGATAAAAATAAGGATAATTTAAATACTATTACTTTTGAATCAAAAACATTAAAGTTAAAGCAATTTAAAAGTGATAATTTGGATTTACTTGAAAATATTCATTCTTTAACAGAACTGGATTTATCAGAAATGCATATTAATGAAGATAATTTTGATAAGTATTATAAAATTATTATTAATAATCCATCATTAACAACATTAAACTTATATGATAATAACCTTTATAACCACGAACTTGAAGTATTAGGGTTATTGTTAATGAACGAAAATTGTGTGTTAACTGAATTAAATCTAGGTTTTAATGAATTTGATGATGAAGGTGCTATTAGTTTAAGTAAATCTTTAGAAGTAAATAAATCTTTAACTAAACTAGATTTATCTAAAAATAATATATCTGATGATGGAATGATTGCTTTAAGTAATATGGTTAAAGTTAATAAAACCTTAAAACATTTAGATTTATATGGGGATTCAAAAATTTCAGAAAAGACTTTACTTGTAATGTTAGACGCATTAAAAACTAATAATACTTTAACTTATATAGGATTAGGTCTTGAACACGGGAAATATCCATTACAATTAGATATGTATAATATGTTTAATACAAGGCCTAATGATGAAACTGTTAAAGCAATTTGTGATGTAATTACAACAAATAAAACCTTAAAAACATTATGGTTGACATATAATTTTGGAGGAAAATTAGATGTATTATATAATGCATTAACACAAAATAATTCTATTGGAGAATTAGGCGTTTATCATGTAATGTTTAAACCTTGGGATTCTGATCGTATTATGTGTAATTATGGAGATGATTATGAGTATGCATATTTGAATTATGATGTTGATAATCATCTTAAAGGATGTAAATTGGAAAAGAAACCACAAATTTTTAAAGAAACCCCTAATTATGCTAATAAAATTGATCATTTGCTTAAATCTCATCGTTAAAAAAAAATGATAAAAAGTTTATTTTTTTAATTGTTTAATTAAAATTATAAAAAATTATTTTATTAAAAAAATAAATTAAAACTGTTTTTAATTAAAATAATAAAAAATTATTTTATTAAAAAAATAAATTAAATATTTTTATTAAAAAGATAATTAAAATATTTTTTATTAAAAATGATAAATTTTTAATAAAAATAAATTTCAATAAAATCTTCTTTTTTATTTATAAATTTATTTTTCATTTCTTCTTGTGTTAACTCTGATAAAATTAAATCTTGATAATATTTGTTTAAATCTAATATAACATATACATAAGAAGAACATTCATAATAATCACCATTATCTTTAATTCTCCATCCGTCTGAAGGAAGTTTTATTTTAGTAATAGAATCTTCAAAACAATCAATATCTATATTAATTTTAATATATTTAATAAATTCATTTTTAATATTTACAAATATAAAATTATCTTTATTTTTATTTTTATAAAAATCATGATTATCTTCATTATTATAATAAATTATTTTATCTTGATAATTTTCTAATTCTTTAATAATTTGAATTATTTTTTGATCAGAAGTATAATATAATTTATTATAAACTGGCCCTTCACCATCAATAGAATCAAATTTAACTTGTAATAAGTCATCTTTATTAATTTTAATTGTTAATTTATTTTTAAATTTATCTAATAAATAATCATAAATCGTTTTAATACTTTTATATTGAATCCCACCAACTACGATATGGGTTTTGTTTTTTTTTTGAATAATCAATATAAAACATATATTCAGTTGACATTATTATTAATTATCATATAATATTAAAAAAATATATATGATACAATTAATTTTCAATTTTTAATAAGAATTATTATATAATGATAACTAAAATTTGTTTTTATTAATTATTTTTTAATAGATTTTATTCTAGATGGTGGTTCAAGGTTTAATAAATTTTTTTCTAAAAGTAAATTTTCTATTATTAGCCTCTAAAATGTTTTAATAATTAATTTAATTCTTTAGGGATAAAACTTAAAAAATTGTTATAGAAAAATATTTTTATCAAAGGCCACCTTAAAGAATTAATTTCTTAATTTAATTCTTTAGAGGCGAAACTTAAAAAAAAATTATAAAAAATATTTTTTTCAAAAATTAATTAATTTAATAATTTAATTAATTAAAACTTTTAAATAATGTTATTAAAAATAAAGTTTATTATTATTTTTTTTTAATTTTATTCTTCTCTTACTTTATTCTGTTCTTTAATATAAGAATCATATAAAGAACAAGACATAACTAAATTACTAATTAAATAAGATTTTGTAAAGAATTTTATAGAATATCTGTTATCAGGCTGATTTTTATCAATTATTTCTTTAATTTTATTATAAGTTTTTTTGTGTCCAATGATTACAACTCCTTCAGTGTGTAGTTCGTTTAAATAATGATGTTTACTAATATATTCATAAGTTAACAGTTTATCGTTTTCATAAATTCCAATCCATTGTGAATCATTTGGGTCAATAGTATATAATCTCCAATATATTTGTATTTGTTTAAACCTATCATTTAATACAACTCCTAAACTATTATAATTTTGTAATTTAATTGTTTTACTTCCTGAATAAACATTACCATATAACATAGATAAAGAATTATAATAAAAATATCTAATTGAAAATAATCCGTGTATATGTTTAATCTTAAAAATAATTTCCTTATTATCTCCATTGTCAGTTGCTGTATTTAAATAATTATACATGACACTTTTCATTAATTTATTACTATGTTCAGTATTATAAAATAATGCTATACAGTCATTTTTACTTTTAACAAATTTACTGTTAACAATTACTTTTAAATATTGTTGCTTGTTATCTTCAATTAATTCATAATTTATTTCTACTTCAGGGCCTAAACAACAAACATTACTTTTAACATATTTATCGTGTTTTTGTTTTGTTCCTCTTAAAAGTCTAACATCATAATAACCATCAACTAAACTAGTAAAAGTATAAATTCCTTGTTTTACACCTTGAATATTAAAAATTTGTATATAATTTTTATCGTGATATCTATGATGCTGATAAAGTGCTATATTATCATTAATATCAGGATTAGTAATATCCCATTTTACACTTAAAGAATGTTCTATTTTATTAGAATTATCAAATAATAATAAATTACCAGCATTTTTAAAATCATCTGTATTAGAAGAGTTTTTGTTAGAAGGATTTAAAACCATTGATTGAAACATTTTATTTTCTTTTTTATTTGATTGTATTGTCATTGATTGTGTTAATTTATTATTAATTTCATTGTCAGAATCTGAAGAAGATGTGTCATCAATTGGTTCATCAATTTCATCATTTTGTTTATTTGGAGTTTCAAATAAATCACTTAAATGTTTATCATCAAGCATTTTTATAATGAAATTGTATTTTTATTATATAATAATAATAATTTTTTAATAATAATATTATTTTTATTTAAAAAATAATAATTAAAAATTATTGTCTAAAAATATATTAATTTAAAAATATAATTTAATACAAGATAAGTTTAATATTATTATTTATTAATATTAATGTTTTATTGTTTAAATAAGTTAAATAAAGTTAATGTTTTAAATAAACTTATAAAAACAACTTATTATTAAAAGTTTTAACAATAATATATTTTATTATAATAATTTAAAAAAATAAATAAAAATATAATAATTATTTTTTTTTAAAATTAATCTTCAAAAATATTTTTTTAAAATTTTTCTTCAAAAGTTTTTTTCAAAAATTTTTCTTCAAAAGTTTCTTCTTTAAAAGTTTCTTCAAAAATCTTCTTCAAAAATCTTTTTCAAAATTTTTTCTTCAAAACTTTCTTCAAAACTTTCTTCAAAACTTTCTTCAAAACTTTCTTCTTCAAATTAATAAATAAAAATAATTTATTTAAAAATAAATATTAAAATACTAAATATAATAATTATTAAAAATATTAAATAATATCTAATAATATAATATTGTTTATATTTAATCATATTACAATTATAATGTATATCATTATAATCTAAAATAAATTTATTAATAAGTTGATTAATTTTATAATATAAACTATTATCAATATTATACTTATTTATATTTTTAATTTTATCTAATTTTTGTAAATTTATTTTATTTAATAATAATTGTTGGTTTAATTGAATATTATTTTTTGGAAAATTTATTCTAAAATTAAACTTATTACAATATTTATATTTATATTCAATATATTTTTTATTTAAAATTATAGTTTCATTGTCATCAAATATTTGTAAATTAATAATATCAATAATTTTATAAAGTGGTATATAATT
>Ga0247611_10003055_pt1 | contig 25556 bp, 43 predicted proteins | sample 177DNAGHGhighgp2_FD_192422 | JGI IMG/M metagenome (GOLD analysis project Ga0247611, IMG submission 192422) | Sheep rumen microbial communities from Palmerston North, Manawatu-Wanganui, New Zealand - 1770 DNA GHGhigh gp2 | ecosystem: Host-associated > Mammals > Digestive system > Stomach > Rumen... | reverse complement strand
AGAACTATCTCGTGTGCCGTCTTGCTTGCATCTGTATGCGGTGCAAGTACTAACAACTGGGGAAGAATAGTTGTACACAGTGATAGATTTTGATACCTTACTTGACCACCCAACACGACCATCTTCTACCCATGCCTCAACTGTCGTAGAACCAGTATTTTTGACCGCACTTGATTTACCGCTTGATGTTGTTTTTGTCTCCCCTGTAGCACTAATAACTGCTTCATACCCTGTTATGCTAGCACCATAAGATGTAGAGCCAGTAATAGTGTAATTTATCTTGGTAAATCCCTTTACAGCAACTCCCCACCCATTAATGACTGAGTTAGCAGAGTTGTCAAGAGAAGTTGACAAACTTGCAGTTGGTGTATATGATGGCACTTTCAGAGTGGAAGTATATGTCTTAGACCCAATAAGTGTGGCGTTACTCACACTGCTACTATATGTCTCTAATACAAAAGTAATTGTGCCTTGTGTTGCTGTTGGAATTTGACCACCTAAAGAATCTGGTGGTGTCCAAGATGAATATGATGTTGCAGTCGTTTTATTGACAATTGTTTGATTACTCAGGTTGCCAAAGGAGTATTTTATTGTGTGTGCAAATCCACTAGATGCCTTTGTTATTGTAAAAGTTGGCTTTGTTCCAATTGTTATTGTAGATGGCACTGTCATGGTGGATGCCCTAGGAATAGTTGTTAAGGACATACTTCCAGTCAAAGACATATTTCCGGGGGTGAAATCTGTCTTCGTCATGGAAATAGTACCAGCAACGGACAGGGTTAGTGTACCATCACTATTGTGCCCAATGTCTTTTGTACCAGTTGCAATCGTTAGTGTACTATGCTTTGCTATTCCGTTTGTTATCGACCCACTATATTGTGTACCATTTAGTGTAACAGTCCAATTAATAACGAATGTATTATCAAAATTATAACTACCTGATTCAAGAAATAATCTGTATGTTACAGATGAAGTATTATCACTTGTCGATGTGCTATTCTCGGTAACAGTCAGTTTAAGAGTGTATCCATTACTTGTTGTAGTAGAAGGAAATGTTTTAGTTTGTAGTGCCATAAATTATCCTCTCCCAACCCATTTCCAGACAATTCCATTTGTAGTTGAATCTGCTTCATAACCACCAAATCTCATAGTTTCTGTAACAGTAGCATTAGGCATATAGAACCTATCGTTTGCAATATATGCAAGCTCTTTTCCACTAGAATCTACAAAGGACACTTTGTTATTTGATTGATGAAGTTCAATCTCTTGACCCTCTATTCCAAGAATTAGAACACCGTCTTCAACACGGATATAAGTATTAATTCCATTTATTTCATTTGTAAGCTCAATTCTAATCTTACCAGCTTCTTCTGAAATAGAGGTACTAATTTTCTTGTCTGTTTCAGTTTTTGTATAAACCTCTGATAAAATTTGAGTTGCAGTTTGTGAAATACGAGAACCAACAGCTTTTAACTTTCTCTCAAAGTCTCTATTTTTAGGTGTTTCAAATTTGTATTCATTATCTATTTCATTTTCATAGGGTGCTTCTATATCTGAAACATCAACAAAGCTAAAATCTATTTTCTGATGGAAAATTCCACTATAGAAATCCTCAGTAGCAATTATGTCTCCAAGTTCAACAGATGGGTCTAACTTTGCCTTTTTAGCAGTATATGGCTGATAGTGATGATTCTGCACCTGTTCAAGTATAGACAAGGCCATTCCCTCATCCCCCCAAGGCACATCTACATATAATATTCTGCCAACTTCGTCCCCCACCTCTATGGCTGTATTGTCCTCTATTACGAGGATAACCTTAGAGATAATGTCGGATGGCCTTGCAACATCAAGGTCTTTTACAACAGAGAGGGGTATGTCATCCTCGGTAGACTGTGCAATAGCACTAACAGCCATCAATTTCCCATCATCAGATATGCAAAAATTCACACAATATGGGGTGGCAATGGCACTCAAAACTTCTCGCATTGAATACCCAAGTGGTAGTCCAATTTGATACTTGTTTGTTATGAGATTAGATAATCTACTGTCAACTTGAACACCAATTGCGGTAGCTATCTTTTCCACCATGACACTATCATTTACTGGATATTCTGTATTTGATTCATCTGTATACAGATTTTCAGTTTTTAACATAGCATCAAATCCGTGTATCTTTAATGCCCCGCTTGACTTTTCTTGCTTTCTTGTGTCTATAAAGAAAACGCCCTTTGGTAGCCACTCACTATTTTGGGTGTCATCTTCCACATACACAAGTCTAATGTATACCCTTACCATTGCCATGCGAGGAATATTTACAGGCATATCATATTCATCATAAGGGAAAAACTTAGCATCTATCTCACCAGAAACACAACACCCAATGCAAAAATCATCATCTTCAAACAGCCCTCTGTCAGTTTTTAATTCAACTATATTTGACTGAGGTATTGTTCCGATTTCATTCAGTCCATCAGTGGTAAAAATGACTAATTTTTTCTCTGTATGATGTGGTAATGCATATAGTAATTTGTAATTCTCACTTGTGTTCTGCATACTATCACCTTGCTTTATCCATTGCTATAAAGTTAAATTCACCGTCACCCCAATAGTCAACACCGTTTATATCATATTTAATCATTTCTCTTTTTCCACTTGTAATATATGCCTCATAAGTCATTTCTGTTTGTGTTCCACCATTAGCGTCACAATCCATCGGAACTACAAGAATATGACTTGTTTGTGGTGTTGACACCATGTACCATAATCTACTATATTCTGACATTCCTTCTGAGGAATTTTCTGGCTTTATTTTTAATTTATAATTATAATATGTTCCTATAATGTTTCTGTTCATCCCACCAGACAAGGCTCTATAAGAATCCTTATCGAGTATCTGAAATGTCTGCTCACAGCTAAGAACTCTAAGATGGGGGAATGTAACCCCATCAATTGAAAACATTGTTCTAGACATTACATTCCCTCCTTTATTTAATAGCCGATTTACCATATGCACGGGTCACATGATTAATTCTAGGAATGACAGCAGAAGCTATTTGCTTACCATCTAGTTCAATTATAACCTGACCCTCACCACCAAAATCAGCCAATGCCTCTGTTAAAGCTTGCTTCATTGTGGACAACGGAGACACGATTTCTTGTTCATATCGGTTATCGCCTAGGATGGCGGCAAACTCATGACCGGGATTAACAACAGTACCATGAGCTAACCTTTCAAGCTTTACATTGCCGATGTTTACACCGAAATTCCTACCACCGATAGATGGAACCCAATCAGGCACAGAGAAGTTAATGGAATTTAATCCCTTTGTAATAGAACTTATTGCTCCTTCTGTTGAACCAATGACAGAGTTTAACAGCCCCTTTGCGGCGGCACTAACTGGCCCTAAACCAGCACCAGCTATTTTTTCTAAAATTCCGGGTAAAGCACCAAGCTTTTTCTCTGTATCACCGACCATTCCATCAACCTCTTTGCCAACCTCAGTCCTAGCACTCTTAGTGGAATCAACTACTCTGCCCATGCTTTCCTCTGTTGTGTCTGCAAAGTTTTCAGTTCTGTCAGCCGCATTGTCCATAACTGCATTGGTATCATTAACAGAGTTAGACTGACTATCAACTGCATCTTGTGTACCCTTGAGAGCGGATTCCAAATCTGCTTGTTCTTGTTTTAGTCTATTTACTGCATCTTGTGCGTCATTAAGTGTTGGGGTTAGTCGATTGAGCTTACTAGTGGCATCAGCGAGTGCTGGGGTGTATCCATATGTCTTGTTGGTTAAGTCTTGTACACTTTCTGCTAAAGCAACATATTCTGGGTCTGTATAATCTTGAGCCGTAATTGCTAATTTCCATTCGGCTTGTTCTAATTGGTCAGAGACAGGGGTAAGTTCTGCCTGAGCATTATGTAACTCATTTGTTGCCTTTGTTACCTCGTCATTAATCTTCTTAAGCTCTTTCTCTGCTTCATATAAGTCTTGGTAATTTTGGATGATTTGTTCTTTTAACGCCTCAACTTTATACTGTTTCAGTAAGGCTGTAGTGTATGCTTCAACATCATCTTTGCCTTTATTTAAGTAACCATTTTGCTCATCAAGCTCTAGGTTGAGGTCAGGATAGATTGTATTAAGCTTTCTAACGATGGTTTCCATTTCAGCCATTTCATCGTTAGACTTATCTGCCTTATCCTGTAGCTCGTACAGTCTATCAATTAAGTTCTTAGTAAGCTTTTCTTGTGCATCTAGGTCTTCTAACTGTTTTCTTCTTGCCTCTTCGTGTCTTTCAATATTATTTAATGTATTTTCCACTTCAAGTTGAAGTTTTCCAACATCATCCATGAATAGGCCACTGATAACACCAGTTAATAGACCCCACAGACCCTTAATAATATTTCCAATAAGCTCTATGGTTTTTCTAATAACGCTTCCCCAATCTATCTCACTCAGGAAGACACCAATTCTCTCACCAATCCCCTGCCAATCAATTTTGGCTAAGGCATTATTGAAGAAATCTAATGTTTTTGTTAAAACAGCGGAGAGAGATTCAGCTAATCTCATTGGGTCTATCCCAAGCAATGCCCCATTGATTGAATCGCCTATTGCTGTTCCTATCTTAGCCGCATCTATGTTTTCAAAGAATGTACCGATTGCATCAACAATACCATTAAATGTGTCAGCAAATAACTGACCAAAATCGTATGTATTGAAAGTGGTAAAGAGGCCATTTAAGAAATCAGACGCATCTTTGGCAAAGGTTTTTGCACGTTTATTAAGCTCTTTAATGAAGTTTTCAACCTTCTTCATTACATCATTAAAAAGCTCTCCAACACGCTTACCTATCTCAAACCAGTCACCATCTTCAAGTAGCTTTCTCAGCCACTCTAACTTATCATATGCCTCATCGAAGTCCTGACCGAATGTTGGAGAAATGCCTCCATCAGCACCTCCACCACCACTTCCTGAATCAAGATTCTGAATGGTATCCCACGAGGCTAGATTTTTACCAGCATCTTTCCCTGCCTTACCAGCATCGGTTAATGCCGCACCAGCTTGTGCTGATGCTTTCCCTATGCCAAACAGAAGTGAAATAAGAGCACTCAGGTAGGCTATTAGATTAGCTAGCATATTCATAAACTTAGCTAATATAGGGGCTATAGCGTCAATTGCAGGGGCAAGAGCAGACCAGAAAGCACCCTTTAGGTTTGCTAAAGAGGCAGAGAACTCTGTGTTTTTCTTTAACGCTTCTCCAACGGAGGAAGCAAATTCAGAAAGATACTTACGAAGATTTCTAAAAATGAGACCTTGTAGAATGACAAACTTTAACCGCTGTCCAAATCTTTTAACAGAGTGTGTTAATTTATCAAACCTCTTTTTAATTACATTAAGAGGAAGACTTAAAACAAACTTTGTTGCATTTGATGTTGCTCTAGCAAGAGTGGTAGCAAGAAGAGAGGCCGATTTTCCCAAGGCAGACATAACTCTTTGACGCTGTTCATATGCCTGATTTTCTTGCATTTCCTCTGCAACTTTAGACTTATAGGCTTCTTTTGCAGAAATGTATTGTTGCTCTGCTTCTGCTTTTTGCCTTATAGTGTCAACTAGTTGCTGTTCTACTTCTAGCTCCTCAGCAGATTTTGGGGTGGCAAATTGGGTTGCCCCTTGTCTTAATGTATTAAGAACATCATTCATGCCACTTAATTTCTGCTCTGATACAGCAATTAAATTATTATACTTTGTTACCTCGTCTGTAAGCTCTTTAAACGCTTGAAATTCTTGGGGGTCAACACCCATTCTCTTACCGTGTGCGGCGGTTAATCCAGCATTAAACCCCGGCCTATTTGATAACTCTAACAGCTTCTTTAATTCTGGATTATCAAGAGACATTCTACCAGCTATTACTGCAACCTCATTAAGCTCATTTTTTAACCCCTCTAAGCTCTTCTTCTCCTCATCTATGTCTCTTATTGTTTGTTGTATTTGCTCTGCGGCTGGCGATGTTGTATCTTTACTAAGCCTTTCAGTTTTTAGTTTGTCCAGCTTGCTTTGAAGCTTCCCAGCCTTTGCATCTAACTTCTCTATTTCCTTACCAAAAGCTTGTAAATCTTTACCAGCCTGTTGTGTTTCGGCACTGAGTTTTAACTTCACTTCACCATCAGCCATTTACATCACCACCACTCAACAATTTCTCAAACTCGTCAATCTTTGCCTGTTCTTCATCAGTATATTCAACGGGCGGTGTCAGACTGTGTTTTAGGTTAATCATATCCTGCTTGGCCTTGCCCTTTAGGTCTTTTATATCATAAGTTCTAATTTCTATAGCCTTGCTTAATGAACTATCATCATTTATGCTACCAAGCATTGCTATAAACTTAAACCAGTGTAAATCTTCTTTTGTTAAATCTATATCATAAGTAGCCTGAAAACTGCTGTAAATACGAGGAGCATCAAAGTCCCAATACATGAGAGTTTTATTTCCACCTGTTGATTTATTCTGCTTTAGACCACATGAAATAAACCACTCTAGCCCTTTAAGGGCATCATCTATGTCTGGTACACCTTTCCCATACAGTAAATCTAGTGCTACCATTACCTTCTCAGTATCTTCAAGCTCATTATCCTGTAAGCACAGGCAAATTTGCATACCAATCCTGAAAGAAGTCCTAATTAGGTATCCGTTATAATCGGTTGGAAGTCTATCTAAAAGTATGTTATACATAATATCATCACCTTAATAAAATTGCCCACAACACTTTCTGGCATACAACCTTACTAATATTGTGGGCAATTGTATAGTTATAAGGATGAACCAACCCTATTTGCGTTATACTTATTCAGCCGCTCCACTCTCTTTTGAATGTGGTCATTGAAATATGGCATAACTTGATTTAAGAACTCAAACACATATTCAGCACCAATAACAATGTCATCACCAAACACCTTTTTATAGGCATCTGTGCCGAATAAAACATCAAACTCCTTTTTAATCATTTCATGAAGCTCAATGTCGGCCTTTACCTGACCCTCTATGTTTGTTTTGTCAACTGCATCTATCTCACTTGACTTCTCAGATATGTCTCGTGCAAAAGCATATAACCGTTTTATAAATCGTTCATCACTAACAGGAAGAACAATAATATCACCGTTGTCGTTGACTTCAAGTTCAACCTTTTCTACATTTACACGAATTTTTTCAGCCATTTAATTTCCTCCTTTTGGTCTTGACAAACTCGTAGGATTATGTTATACTTGCTCAGGCAGTGAAGGTTGGCACACCATTAGACACCGTAACAGTGCCGGGAATGGGGTCTCCTAAGAAGTTAATGGTAAACTCCTGAGTGGGGGTCTCACCACCAGCACCACCATAAGTATCAACCTGAACAGACACACGCTGAACCTCAGCAACATATGTGGTATTAGCACCTTCACCAGTAGAATCCCACATATCAACATTTAGCATCCATGTCTGGCAATCACCAAGGATAGCACGGGAACGGCGAAGTTGGGTAATAAACTCAAAGATTTCGTCACCCTTAGTGCATTGCTGGGACACAGCAGAAGTGGGCTGATAACCAGTAACATCTGTAGTAGCAGAATTGGAAACAATGTCTTGTTCGGTCTCAGTTTGCGCTCCATAGTCAATGCTCATGTCTGTAACATTGTTACCAATGCGCTTCCAAGTAATACCAGTGGCGGTATACTCGTCAGACTTAGCAGTATCAAGGAAGTGCGCTATAAGCGGACGCTTAATTTTTGTCATAGGCATATCTTAATCTCTCCTTAAATAATTTAATGTCTCTTACGCCAAATCTCTCTTGTTCTTTCCCTAAAATATTCTATCCAGTCATCTAAATTTTCTTCTTCTGAAACTTCTAACCAATATCCACCAGTTCCATCAGTTGTCCAATTTTTAACAGGAGTGCCCCTTGAATTTAGTCCAGCATATAATAAATCAGAAATATCATCGCCGTTTGGAATGACACGAGAATAGGTTATCTCTATACCAGAACCCCTACTTAATTTATTTATTTCTGCTGATTGTCTTAAAGCTCCTGTTTTCATAGGAACAAACTGTTCTGTATCTTCGATAACCTTTTCAGCCATTTCATATAATGCAACATCAGTAGATTTCTGTATTTCATTATATATTTTATTAGCATCAAAGGTTACTGTTTGCTTTGGCATTATTCATCTCTCCAATAATCAATGGAACATTGCATCTGATACGTTGCTGCGCCAGCAGTTGCAGATGCAACATACTGAGATTTTATTGGCATTATAGATTTAACTGAACCTTCCTCTATATCAGGGAAATTTTTCAGAGTGTTTTGTTCATACATCCAATCCTTTAAGTCAGCAAAGAATTGAATGTTTTGTAAGTTTTGTTCTGTATCTTCGCCGTGAGGGGCGTGTAAAGCAAAGATAAAGTTTAACACCTGATTACCACTGTAACTAATATTACCGCACACATCTTCATAGGATTTCAATGTTGATGGCATAGAATAAATAGCACACTCAGGTGTATCCGTGCCTATGTAGTCAGCATTGAGAAGGAGGACATTTGAGACAGTTGGGCAAGATAAAAACCACAATCTAAGATTTTCTACTGTGTTCATTACTTACACACAACCTTCCAGTGTTGTGCATTTGGTGCTTTAGAATTGTCTGTAATGGACAGCACTATCACAACATCATCAAATTCTTCTTGTAGCATTGCTGGCTTGGCATTTTCTACAACGTGCTCACCATGAACAATCACATCGCCCTCTGCAAAGGTGAATTGATTTGTTCTATCAGTTGACCTTTCGTATGTTTTTGGGGTCACATATTCTTTCCCACCAAAGTCGGCATCAATCGGAACTCTGATTGTGTACTTATCAGCCTCATACAGTCCTGTACTGATAACATTGACTTGCTGTTCACCAAACCAGTGTATATTTTTTATTACAGTTGGTATGTATTTTTGAAATCTTGTGGTGGGGTCAGTATATTTATTGTATACTGTTATAACATCTGTACTTAGCTTCATCATCAGTAGACACCCCTATACAGAAGTCTTACCCCATTATCATCACACTCATATGCTAAAAAATCCGAAATGATTTGTTTCTGGATTTCATCTGTTTTAAAACGAAGCACTTGCATATATTCACCAGTGTTTCCTGTTCCAGTGGCATATGATTCAGAATAGCCATCTGTTGAGAAGCTAGCTACCATTGATGTGCCCCCACCATGAGAGGCTCGGGCAAGCACTTCATTCATGCTGTCATTAAAAAGTTGCTCTTGCTTGATTAACTCAAACTCACACCTTTTAACAGCCTCAGGCACAGACTCCATTGAATGAACACGATTCGCTGTTAGACTATCAATGGCTTTAGAACACTTAAACTCTGCCTGAGTAAAGGTGGATTCATCCATTTCTCCACCATATTCTTGATATTCAGCATATGTTAGATACATGAACGAATCCACCTTTCATTTTATTGTTTCTTTTCCCGCTTCTTTAACTTTGCGGTTAAGTCTTTAACTTGCTGTTCCAACTCTGCAATTTTTTCTTTGTGCTCCTGATATTTCAGTTTCAGCACATTTACATCTGTTGGAATTGCTTCATGTAATATCTCGCCTGTGTTAATATCAATTTGGTTGTAGCCCAAACTCATATACTTGTCAAGTTCTTCTTCATCAATTTCGAGAATCACATTATATCGTTGAACTGCTACCATATTATTGACACCTCACTTATGGCTCGACATTAAATTGAATAGCGTCAGCCTTGTTGTTCAGAATGAACACATCCTCGTAGGATTCCTCATAGTACACATACTTACCCTCAGACATAGCAGAAGGAGCTTCAAGCTGAGAGAACTCATACTTGTGAGGAGTAATGACAGCCAGAGGATGAACAAGGAACATATTAATTTGCTTGGCAGAGGGGGCAGGTGTAAAACCAGTTGAGAAGGTATAAGCGGTCTTCATCATGGTAGCGGGAACACCAATCACCTGAACTTCGTCCAGACGATTCACGACACGATTGATGCTCTCACCATTGTCCTGAACATCCCAATTGCGCTGAATCTGAGTGGCTTGCTTTAACATGGTCTTGACTTCATTAGTCACATACAGGATACGACCATTAGCGGGAACACGGGCATTATCCATGTTCAGCATCAGTTGGTCAAACACAGACAGCACATTGTTGGTAGCCAGCACTGTGGTATCAGCAGTCTTACCTACATAGCCCTCACCAGAAACAGAGGTAGTCCACAGAGAATAAATCTTAGAAATCAGGTAAGCATCCATTTCAGGGAACTTATTCTCTTCATTGAACACACGGGTAATATTGCCAATAGTGGCAGTCATGTTTGTTTCGTCAATGTCCATTGGGTGGACAAGAGTAGACCACTTACGCTCAAATTCAAGTGTCTTAGTTTCCCAGCTATTGTCGTAGTTACGAACAGCATGAGTGATAGAATCACGGGAAGCGTTCACACGACCAGTGGTGGACAGACGAGGAATCTCAATGGTCTTAGCGTTGACCCAACGATAACGACCATTATTGGGGGTAGCGTACAGAGCACCAAAGTTCAGAACATAGGGGAACGCTTGGTCTAACTCACGCTGATAATCGGTAGCATAGTTTAGAGTAGCCATAAATTATTAATCTCCTTTTATTAATCGTCAGTTTGTTTACGGACTCCCATAAAATGGAATCCAAATTTACTTTCTTCCCCACCCTTGGGGGCTTTATTTGGATTAGCGGGAGGAGCAAAATTGGGTGGCTTCTTTTCCTCAGCTTCCTCAACCTTCTTAAAGGCATCAGGGTCTTCTTGCTTCTGCTTTTCTATATACTCAGCAAGACCCAACAGCATACCATCCTGTAAAGGAAGGTTCTTCTCAGTCAGGGCACGAACAAATTCATTCTTAGCCGCCTTGCTACTAAATTGAATATCACTCACTGCTTTCTGAACAGCAAAGTCGTATGTCTGCTTTTGTAGCTTGTTCTGATACTCCTTGGTATCATTCTCGTACTTTGTTTGTAAATCAGCAAAGCTCTTTTGCACTTGGCTTAACTTTGTTGCACTCTGACCAGCCTCTTCAAGCTGTGTACGCAATGTTGCTAAATCTGTATCCCGCTGTGTGACAGTTGCATTCACATCAGCCAATTGCTGATTTAATGAATCAATCTGCGCTTGCAGTTGTGTCTTAGCGGCGGTAACATCTTTACCACTTTCAGCTTGAATCTGCTTAATCACTTCATCATCAAGGTTGAGACTCTTTAGAAATTCAGTCTTCATAATTATTCACTTCTCCTTTACACATAAGCCTGATTTTAGTTGTGGACTAACAACAGTGTATTCCTCTTTATAGAGAGAGGTAACTCAATTTTTCTTTTCAGGTGAATCCATGACAATCTTTGGAAGTTTTACTTCTTTTTTGCACTTCTTGCACCATACATATAAGTCACCATCTTTTTGGACAGCAACCCATTTTCCGCAGTCACAGCGGATTTTCTTTCCTTTTATTTCCATAGTTCACCCACTTTTACAGTTGTAATTATAACACATATTATGATATTTGTCAAGCATGAATTAACTGTTTTGCACAAAAATATTAATTAAATTTGTATATATTGACGATAGTCATTTGGAATTTCCTTATATGAAAGGAACTCTGGAATAATGGATTTTATGCCACCATCGTCATTAAAATTAACAGTTATAATCCACCCGCCAAGATTGGAATACAACCCCTTACCACGCATAAAGGGGGTAGTCCCCTCAAAGCACCCGCACTGGAATGTATGTACCCCACGATATAGGAGATACTCTGCTTTATGATAGTGACCAATTGCTATAATTGACGGTCTCTCTTCAAGTAGCATATTATCTACTATCTTTTGAGACTTATATGATACAGCATAGGAAGACCCATCCCAAGGGTGTCTCAGCTCTAATGTACAATCATCTGTAAGATTAACAACTGCACAATCCCTTCCAAGATATGTGAAGTCGCTCCTGAGTTCAGCAAGCCTCTTTCCTATATCGCAACCGCCATGCTTATAAATAGATGAATCATGATTACCAGTGATAAACTTTGTTGTTATGGATGGGGAATATGGGTAAACCCGTGCAATATGTTCTATATGTTCATCTGAACCATGATTATATAACTCATACTCATGCCCAACACGCATCTGTTCCCCATCGTCTATATCACCACAATGGTATACTGTAGTAATTCCTCTATTAAAGCATTCGTCATAAAAATGATGCAGTGCCGTTAGCTGGGTATACTTGCTGTTGATATGTGTGTCTCCGATTAGACCAAACGTAATTTGATTTACCTTATTTGGCACAAAACCAATACTTTCATGAAAGTACGCTGGTGAATAATTTTGTGAGATTGCTTGACAAGGGACTTTCTTTGTGATAGAATGAGAAAGTAAAAACCTTCTCACTCTATCATACACAATCTTATGAGGGAGATTATCAAAATACCCCATAGAACTTAGAGTTCTAGCTATATCACCATAGCTCTCTCCATTGTTGGACAATCTAATTGCTGTCTCTTTCCATTCCATGTACTAATATCTCCTTTAGTTAGTCGTTAGAATTTTCTTGTTCCTCTTCAACTGTCTCTGTATACTTGCTGTCCAGTGGGTCATACTCAGTCCACACAGGATACTCAGAAAAATTCTTTAAAGTCTTGGTATCAGGCATTGTTCAATCCTCCTCATTTATAAATCTTTAATTTCTGACCAGTGTAAATCAGATTTGGATTCTTTATGTTGTTGTCCTTAGCAATCTTCTGATAAGTCGTGTTATACTTCTTTGCAATCTTACCAAGGGTATCACCATTTTGAACTGTGTAAATGATGTAAGAACTTTGTCCATTTAAGATTTCATTTACCCTTTTTTGCACTTCATCTGGATTATACCCAGCTAAACGCAAACGAGTTTTGCGAACCAAACCATTGCCCCATAATCCACGAATGACCTCATGTGCGATTTCATCAATGCTCTTTTTCGTAGCGAGTGAAGCATAATTAGGTGTTACAAACCCACGAATATATTTACCATTTACCTTCATGGTACGCTTGCCCACTTTGCGGATTCCATCCACATTCATATTGCCCTCTGCAACGATGAAGGAATTATCATAAACAGCAATCACAATACCAACGTGGTCAGGCACATTCTTATTATCTGTATTAGCATAATTAGAACTATCATCCCAATCATAGATAATTGCATCACCAATCTTGGGGACATACTTATCGTCTTCCACCCAGATGTTCATGCTCTTGGCAATCTCAATCATTTTTGAACAAGAACATTCAATTGGACAAATCTTAGCTACATCGGCCTTAATCCATGCGGCTGAAACAGTAGCCGCACACCAAGCATCACTTTCTGTTAGCTTATAACCACGAGGAAGCGGTTTATAGCTGTTATAGATTTTAAGAATCTCTTTGTGGATAGTGCTACCACGAGTAGCACCAACCCATGATGTAATAATGTCTGCGACTTTATTTCGGATTTGTTGCTCAGTCATATGCAATCACTCCTCTTCGTCTTCTTTATAATCCTCATCATCCATTACAATAGGTGGTGTATTGAGTGTGTTGTTATTCAATTTATACTGAATAGCAGAAATACCAAGACAAGCTCCTAAGAAGAATTGAATATATTGACAAGTTTGCCTTACCTCTTCTCCAAGGGGAAGATTCCACACTCCGCTTAACCCAAAATAGAATTCACCGAATGCACCAAGGAAAATCATGCAAATCCATTTTAATGCATCATATAATTTATTGCTTAACATAATCATTCCTCCTTTTAGTGTACATTTGTCGCTGTAGATGCAATGGAAAGATATCCAAGGCCATCTAAATCTTGCACTTCTACCGATATTCCAAAAACACCTGTTGTGAAACCAGTTTCTACCCACACAGAAGAAAACGTAAGAACCGGAGATTCAATGATGCCCCATCGGGACAGGGAAAAGACTTTCCACATCGCATTAGCTTCAACAGATGGGTCAATGTCCACGACTGCCAAATAAATTATTTTTCCGCTTTGCAAATCAGATAGTGCGTCAGAAGCACTAACCCGTGTATTTGTGGTCATGTCTGGAGAGGAAAAGATATTAGTGTTTTCCTCCAAATCCGCAGCATAATACATTACCACTTGACTGCGGTCTGCCTTGTTCCACTCCCCATTTACCACGGTTAGAACCTTTCCGTTGTCTGCGCTTGTCACGGCAGGTAATTCAGAGCCGCCACCGCCGCCAGATTCACCATCTGGAATCATTCCTTCAAAATCTTCATTGAACTCTGGGTACTTATAATTTTGTAAATCATTCATTTTATGCCACTCCTTCATTTTTCAGTTTATCACACTATATCTTGTGCGTCATTTTGTATTGCAATACAAAATGTATAATTATTTCAACTTTATTCTGTTCTTGCTTCAATCACACTCGCATACGTTGCCCACGCACTGTCAGACTTGTACGCATCGACCAAATCGGCATTGACATACACATGGCCTGTGCCATCTGCAATGGGCGTTCCCTCAAGTGCGCCCTCCCCAAGTGTAACTACTTGGTTTGCTCTTAATGTAAGACTTGACAATTCGTTGTTGTAGAACGCATAAGCGCCGATTTCGGTTACAGATAGGTCTGCGGTTTCTACTGTTACAGTTTCACCATTTATATTTATATTTTCACCTTTGATAAAAGCCTCCGTTCCAATATTTTCGTAGAACCTGTTGTCAACAGCATTATATAAGCCAATAACACCATCAATTTTGCGGTAACAGGGGATTGCGCTCCAAACTAATTCACCATCATTGATTAGTTCAAAAGAATATAACCTAAATAGTGTGTCGCTGGTAGTAAAAGACGATGTCTTATTCCCTCTGGCAAACAGAAACATAGGGTTGCTTGTAAGCTGTGCGTGCGTGTAGTTAATGCTATCGACTGTATCATCAACTCTGATTGTTGAGGTTGTGCTACTTACTTCTGTTTCAAATGTGTGTCTGTTAGAATCTGGGGCGTGTGTAGAATATAAGTAACCAATTCCGCTACCTGCACCGTTCTGAATATAAAATCCATTAGGCCCTCGACCAAACATGACGTTGTATTTGTTGTCTTCTGTTCCAAGCATTGTAGGGAAGCCACTTTTATATGTACCCCAAATACCATCAATCGTTGACTTGAAAGGTGGTTTTGCGGTAATACCAGTGTTTATACACGCATTACCTTTACTCTCTATGTATTCCACTCTTTGATAAATGCTAGGTAGCTGTCTTGTTTTCTGATAAAAAGCATACGGCTTTATCTTGGATACATTCGGCAGACCACTTAACGATGTAGCACTTCCGTCAAGTATTTCGATGAGTTCATCGTCCCATTGTTTGACGGCAACGCGAGCAGACGCTTTTTCGGTGACATCGTAATCTCCGTTTTCGGTAATGGTCAGCGTTCCAGCGGGGGTTATGCCTGTTTCAATTGCTTCGATGGCTGTTACAAATCCGTTGGGATATTCAAAAGTTCCGCTTGTTCCGCCTTTTGCGCGAATAGCATCTGCTATGGATTTAATCTCTGCTCCGTCTGTGTAATATAGCTCTATTAAATCCGCATTTGCTTCCAGCCACGAAATCAAGTTTGCCGCAGTATCATATCCATATTGACCACTTATAATTGATATGTTTCGATAATTGGGCCAGTTTTCGTTGGCCCCGCCAACTGTATATACAGTTTTGCTTCCAAAAATAAGTTTTGTTGTTCCAGACCTTTCAATGGATGTAAACGTTTCTCCGTTTGCAATAAAGGTAATATAACCAGCCCATGTAAATGGAAACGACGCGACATCCGGCACTTCTTTTATGATCCAGCTTGTTCCCGTTAAATTTGTAACCGACATTAAAACATCACCCCGCTTGCGTTTTTCATTGTTCCGGTTAGTTCATTTCCGTTTGAATACGCAATTTTGCCAAAAACAATGTCAGAGGCAGATGCCGTTCCACCTGTTGTGTCCGTTCCTTTCGGAATATTTCTTATGGCGTCCCTAAATCCATATTCTTCTTTCCACGCTATTTCAGAAGATTCTCCAGTTTTTTCTCTAATAGCGTTTGCTGTCTCTGTTATTGCAACGTGCCACGTTTTGTAGAGAGGGGTGTATGGATTGGAATTTTCTTGAATCCAACTAATTAATTGCTGGTTTTCTGCATCTTCTCCACCAGTAATTGAAATTGCCCTTATGTGTTTGTTGTTCCATACCATTCCGTATGGAGGATAGCTTGCTTTATAATAAGCTTTTATGTCTCCATAAGATTTAGACCAGTATCTTAACTGTTTAACATTTTTATTTGTATAACATTCAATTTTGTTATATACCGTATTGGACATTTCTCGGACAAAATTTATGTTGTAAGAAAATTCGTTTGGAAGTGAAATCTTATCGTTAAAATACCACGAAGTTCCTTTTAGCGTTTTAATTTCCATTAAAAATAAACACCTCCCGCAAAAGGCAAACCGTCTGAAACATTTACGTCCACCATTGCATAATCAAAAACCTCATATTCTCCGTTTTCCACAATGCGCTTTGTTCCCGTTGGTACAAGCCCCTCGACATCAACCGTCACAGGCGAATACGCCACACCATCCTCTTGGTACACGCCATTTTCTGTTGCGTTCAACAGCTTCACGGTGATATCGCTCGGGAGCTGGGACAACGTACCAACAAGTGTCAGTTCCGGCGAAAGGTAGCCGACTAACTCTTTGCTCATCAGTCCACCTCCTGTGTGATGTTGAGTGTCGCACCCGCAATGAACGTGTCCACAGTGCCGTTGGCTTTTGTCAACTCAATGTCGTAGATATATTTGCCAAATGCAAGGGACTTAGTATCCGATGGATTCAGCACCAGCATTTGCGTTTCATTTGAAATAGTCTTGCTGATAATGGGTTGTGCATCCGAATAATTGCGCTTCACCGCAAAGCGAATCACATCACCTGTGACGGGTATGTATTCTTCGTCTGAGCCACGCAGTTTCATACCGACACGGGCACGGAATGTGTCTCCTCTGGTCAGATAAATAGTTCTACCACCTATTACCTCTTGCATAGGTTATCACTCCTTATTCTGTCACTCCCTCATTTTTTGGGTGTCTATAAAATTCACTCTTTATAAGTGAACCACTTGAATTTAATAACACGGCAGAATGAACATCAATAGAACTAATTGCCGCCGCCGCTAAAATTGTATGGTATTTTGATTCTGCCTCTTGCAATGTTTCATGAGAAGTAACAAGGTTTGTAAGAACCCCATCGTTTTCCTGTAGTTCAATTACCACAAACATTATTTACCCTCCTCATTATCATTTTTAGACTGTTCTTCACCATTTTGATTATTGCCAGTAAGACCAGTAGCAATAGCCTGTAATTGTGCATTTTGTAGTGCCTCTTCTTGCACTCTTGCAAGCTGTGCAATAGCTTGGTCTTCTGTTTCACCAAAATACCACATACGCAGATTGACTTTACTTTCAAGGCCAGATTGCATTAAAAGAAGTCTGCGCTGTAACTCTTCCTCAGGTGAGTTGATTAAGCTGTCATCCCACTCATAAGAAACCTTATATTCACCCTCTGGTGCAAGGCCATAAAGAGTAGCATAGACATTCATTATGTAAACAGCATCCTCTAATGCTGATTGTAATGACTTTTGAATATCAGAGTTTGCTGAATAACTGCGCTGACGAAGAATCAACATTTCTGTGGCTGTCTTTGCTTCACTCCGTGTAATGTCAGACAGAGTTCCACGACTTAGACCAACAGTATCCTCAATCCGCATTAATATATTATTTAATCCAGAAATATAGCTTGTGTCACGCAGGGACGGATTGAAGACCTGATATGTTTCTTCACTATTTAGGTCAACCTTACGGAACAGCCTAGACTGTAAAATATTGGAAACTTCTCGTTTCTCTAACCTTCCATCTACATGAACATCAACAACTTTTAATGCGTCACGGTCAACATCAATTGCCATCTGTCCACCCTCATACTCCCAAATAAGACGAGAATATTGAAGGTCTGCCTCACGAATTAAATCTACTGCACGAGCATAGGCACTGACACCAAGTGGACTTGTTGGGTCTATTGTATTTGCATCAGGCATCTTAAAGTAGGCAAACAGAAGACGGTCAACACCATTGATTGTTGTTTCTGGCTGAATGCCAGCCCATGCTGGAACTTCTGTTAATGGAATCTCTGTGCCCAATTCATCCTTTGTGCCATCGCTCTTATAGCTCTTAAAAGCTTTATTTATAACAGTTACACTATTGTTATCATTAAGCTTATGATATTCTAGCCGTGTATAAACAACATTTTTGTTTGTAAACCGTTCTGTAAAAGCGGCCTCAGTCATGTGCCCCGCTGTGTCAAAAGAAATCGGATAAAATTCGTCAGCCTGACAGAATGTAAAGGCAATATCAGTGTCCTTATATACATAAGGCTTAAAAATTAACCCGCCCTTTGCAATACCATATTCTAACTCCCTTCTAATGTGTGGGATTAGATGTAGCTGATATTGTTTATTTAAGTACTCTGCCCTTGTTGCGGTTGGTGTGTCAGATGTAATTGCTGTATCGTCACCAGTAATGGCTGTTGATGGCTCTGTGATAACGGACTTCATTTCTATTGTAGCACAACGAGCTTTTTCACTAGCAATGAAGGAGGGGATACCCAGTGATACAATTTTAACAGGGTCTGCATATGTGGGTTCATGTAACCAGTCAGCCTCATTTTTATACATTTTATCCCAAGTTTCGATGGCATCCTCCATCTTACTTGACATAATTGGCATTATATTTAACGCCTGTTCAATTGTTTTACCAAACATCTTTTCGATAATCCCCCTTATTGCATACCATATCTTTCTCCACATTTTATCCTCCTAAAAAGGTAATGCAAGTTGGACTGTCAATTAATAAGTAAATAATTGCACCATTTGCATCCATTAATGTTAAATCATACCCAACATTCTTAAATGTTTCTATTCCATCTGGACTAGTAAATGACTTTTCTACAGCCTGTAAACAAATAAGCCGTCCTGAATACATTGTACCTTGATACGTTACCTCTATCATTACTGTCCTCTCCTCTTCCAGATGTAGCTCGTAGCATAGCGTGTTGCATCTATTGAGTGGTTATTAGCATCAGGATATGCACTAACAACATTATCATCCTTATCCCGTTCATACTCATATTCTATGAACTCTTCTGCTGTAAATGGGCATCTTACGGGGTCAATATAAATGTGATTTAGGGCTTGTAACCATTTAATAGAATAATCTACTGAGTTTTGCCCTTTTTCCACTCCACGCATATTAGAACCATAAGCACGAAAGTCTGCTATTGATTTTGGTTCTGCACTATCTGCAACAATTAAATCAGATGTTGTAACACCCTTTATATTCTGTAAATCTGCCCAAATTTCTTCATTTCTCTTTTTGTTTGCCACATATTCATCAAATATGTACAAATCATGATGGTTGCTATTATAATAGCATTTTACCCAAACAGTTGGGTCAGGATACCATCCAAAGTCCATTCCATAATAAATCTTGTCAAATGTTTTTACTTGTTCATCTGAAAACTGAACGAGCTTTGCATTTTCAAAGACATTGCCACCATCGCCTATAGCGTCACCAAGGTACTCATGCTGATATGCCTTTGGATTTATTTCTTTTAACCACTCTGCCTCATCAAAGAATGCTTGGCCTAACCAGTCTTTTGGAACATCTAGATAACAAGACTTGACACACAATGTATCATCACGAGGAATAAGAACATCCTTGTTAGCCCAATTAGCCGCAGAAATAGGGGGGTTAAAAGACCTAAAATCCCAAAACTTATCACCACCACGCATAGTGGACTGAGTAACCTTACGAAGCTCCTCTTCACCACTGTACTGGTCTTCCTCTTCAAACCATGTAATTCCTATATACCCAAATGGCAACTTTATAGATTTAATCTTTCCGGGGTCATCTAGGCCAAAGAACATGATTTTCTGGCCTGTTGGAACAAAAATCATTTCCATTGGGTTGACTTTCATTCTGAAATACTCCCATAGCCCCAATTGGTCTATACCCCATTGTATCTGTCCATAAACAGAACTCTTTAGTGTATTACCAACTTTACGAAATACACAGGCATGAATACTGGGATTTGATATGAGCAACAATGGAATCGCAATAGAAATAAAAGAGGACTTTGTACTACCACGCCCACCAAATAATTTATAGTGTGTGTGCTTATGGTCTAAAATGTCCTCTAGTAAATCATAGTATTTTGGAATGATATGCTCACCGTATTTAAATTCAATCTCTGGCACTTTTTCACCCCTTCTCTACTGAATTATAACACATAATCACCAATTTGTCAAGTCAAAATTAACTGTTTTGCACAAATTTGACTTTATAACTTTGTATAATTTCACAATTGACTTTCTACAAATTGTCTGGTATACTAATATCTGTAAGGAGGATTCATATGACAAAGGAACGACTTATAGAGCTAATTGATGACATTAAAAAGGAATGCCCAGACATAGACTTTGAACACATTACTGCATTAGAGCTAGCCAAACGAGCGGCATCAAAAGAGATACCTATAAAGAAGAGGAGATTTAAGGATACTTTCTTCTGTACATCTTGCAATACTCGTGTAAAACTGTCTGACCAATACTGCCACAGATGCGGACACAAATTTACTATGGATGAATAAAAACCTTGAATCAGGTTTTCTACATCTAGAAAACCTAACTAATAATAAATAACAAATATAATAACTAACAAGAATATCTAAAGATATTAAATTAGGAGGAAAAATGAAAGACATTGCTAGTAGAGTTATGGTACTTATAGTTGCAGTCGTTTTAGTTCTGTGTACAATTTTTGCAGAAATTGATGACAGCATGATTAGAAAAAGACTTGACACACTAGAAGAAAAGGTGTATAATGTGGAAGAAGATAACAGTAAAGCTTTTGCAATGCCACCCCAGAGAATTTATGAAGATGAAGAGGCAAATGCAGATTATGAATACATAGTCAGGGTCATCACAACAGAGGGTGGATATGACCACGATATTTGTATGGCAGTAACACAATGCCTGTATAATACTTGTGAAAAGTATGATTGGAAGTACACGCCAGCACAGATTATTGAAATGTATCAGTATGCATACCCATCTAGCTTCATTTCAGAGGAGGCATTAGATGCGTACCGTCAAATCTTTTTAGAGGGGATTGTGTGTGTTGGAGTTGGAGAAGCAACAATTTTTTATGCACCAAAATATTGTCATAGTGCCTACCATGAGTCGCAAATTTTTGTAACAGAAATAAATGGAGTCAGATTTTTTAAGGAGCGTGACTAATGAAGCAAGAAGTATTCATGCCAAATGGACACCTGATTTTTTCTACAGAGAAAAAGGAACTTATGTATGATGATGCATTGGTAAAGTCTATGATAAAAAATGGGTACATAGTAAAAATTGATGGAAAGAAAGTGAGGAAACATAGGGATGCCAAGTAATTGTCCGTTTGATTGTAAGTATTTTGATGACTTATATGGGTGTCTATGTTCATCATATGATAAAGAAGAAGAGTGCCCACTAGAACATAATACATATGAAAGGAATAAGTTTAACAATGAATACGCCAAATGGGTATTGGAAGAAAAGCGATTTGAAGAAGAGTAATGCAGAATTGCAAGAGTACTTAATGTTTCAACGGAGAGGAATGAAGGAAGAAAACCGCAAGAGGTATAACAGAAAAAAGAAGCATAAGAGAAAGGCAGAAGATTATGACGAAAGCAAGTATTATTGAGTGTCTTAGCAGATTTGAAGAAGGAATGTGCAAGGCCAAATTTGAAAGAAAAGATTGGCGTGACAACCTTCTTTGGTATCTATGTTGGGCAATGAGTGAACTACTGAAAGAAAAACTAAAGGAGAAGAAAAATGGCTAATTTGATGATTATGGATTACAACAGCAATGAATATGATACTGGTATTAACATGGATGATATTAGTAGCATTCATGTGACTGTTATTAGTGGTGACGAACTTATCACTGTCTATTACAAGGATGGTCGTGTTACCGACCTAGATGCAATGGATTTTGCCAAAGGGCACAGAATTATGGGCTTCTATGATGATAGCTATGGCCTTTCTGCTGACGAATTAGAGGCATGGAGTAAGCGGGATAGCACATATGATATGACTTGGAGGAAGAGTAATGACTGAGTATCACAAGATTGAAACCCTTTTTGAGCGGGAACTATCTGGTAAAAATAAACTGATTATTGGTCAGTGGCGTAACCCAACCGTTGAATACCTGAAAGATAATATTTGGCAGATGACTGAGAAAATTGATGGAACTAATATCCGCATTATGTGGGATGGACATAATATCTATTTTATGGGACGAACTAATAAGGCACAAATTCCACCCACTCTGCTTTCATTCCTTGATAGTAAATTTAATACAGATGTTGCCGAAGAAGTTTTTGAGCAGATGTTTGGAGACAAGGAAGCTATCCTTTTTGGAGAAGGGTATGGTGCTAAAATTCAGAGTGGTGGCAACTATCGTCCTGACCAGTCATTTATTCTATTTGATGTAATGATTAACGGTAACTATCAGCCTCGTAGTACCGTTGAGGAAGTAGCAAAGGCATTTGATTGTGAGATTGTTCCCATTCTGTTTGAGGGCACTCTGCAAGAGGGGATTGACTTTGTAAAGAAACATCCTAAGTCTACAATTGGAACTGCCTATATGAAAGGTATTGTTGCCCGTCCAAAGGTGGAACTGCAAGACAGATGTGGCAATCGTGTCATTGTAAAAATTAAGTACAAGGACTTTAAGGATGAATGAAGATAAAATTACAGATGTAAAAATAAACATCTTTGATGAAGAAGAAATTCACCATAATTGTACAGTGCAAATCCTGAGAAACAGCGTGACAGGAGAAACAAGCATTGGATGGTGGGAAGAAGGTAAATTTGATACGGAGGAAGACACATGGTAACACAAATTGACTATGATAACGCTATTGAAAAAATTAGAAATAATGAACTAGATTTCTCTGAGGATGAAATTGAATCCCTGATTGACTATGGTAACTATATTGATGAATTTGAGGGTGATGACCATAGATGGGATAGAGAAGTCACCACCATTATTGAATTAGATGGAAAACTATATGCAGTTGAATGGCGAAGGGGACTGACTGAAATGCAAGATAATAATTATTTTTCACCAGCCCCATATCAAGTTGAAAAGAAAACAAAAATGGTTGAGGTAGAATATTATGAAAGAGTACATTGAGCGAGAATCGGCAATTAGATGTTGCACATTTGGAAGAACATCTTTTGGGTTGATTGAAGAATTAAAACTACTTCCCGCCGCTGATGTGGTGGAAGTGAAGCTATTGGACGATGGAACGCTGATTGTTACTACCGACAAATATCCAAATGTCACTAGGGTTTTCGTGGAGGACGGGAAAACAAGCGGGTCATTGTTTTACACGGATGAGGTGTAAAGAATGAAAGAGTATATTGAGCGTGACAAAGTACTTGACCAAGCATATTACCACCTTCTTTATCGGGAAAGCATATATGATGAATATGGTGTAGATGCTGTTGATGAGGATGACATCAAAACTATCCCTGCCGCAGATGTGGTGGAGGTGAGGCATGGGAGGTGGATTAAAGACGATTACACTGGCGAGCCAATATGTTCCGTGTGTCACAGTGGTAAGCCAACAAAATGTGTACTTTCTTCGGAAGTACAACACACTCTCGGCAATCACGAAATTAGGTATTGCTACTACTGCGGAGCGAAGATGGACGGAGGTGTGAACGATGGGTGAGACTATACGCTATGCTGAACGAAACACTCACCAGTGCTGGACATGTAAGAACAGAGTCGGGCAGGTTAAACACATGATTAGTATGATAGACGCCGATAGTATTCCGGGAAAATTTGTCTTTCTTTTGCCAGAGTGCAGGGTTGCGGACAGAGGTATGTTGTGGGTGAACGAGTGCCCATGCCCAAAATATATATGCTCCTACGGTGAGCGCAAAGGAGGGGACGAGTGATGGTTTACAAAGTGTGGGTTTGTCTTGAAGCTGAGTATGACGATATTGAAGCAGATAGCGAAGAAGAAGCGTTTCTGATTGCCAGCGATGCCGCTATGAGCGGCGGGTCATGGGAATATAGAGTAGAGTTAGAAGGGGGTGGAGAGTGATGGCGTTTCAGATTGAGAAGAAGCAGACCAACGCCGACAAGCATTTCCGCAACGCCACGGATGACATGATTGCGGAGTGGCTTTGTTTGCACCATAAATGCCCACCCGGATATACGAGTGTTTTTACTCCGAATTGTGTTGAGATTTATGGGTGCTATGATTGCTGGCTTGATTGGCTGAAACAAGAGAGGAATAGCGATGGATAAGAAGACAGGCATTGGAATCCATTTTGCTGTGTTTCCAGAAAGTGCGGCAGAGCACTATGTTAAATTTATGAGGAAACAACGGAGCAAGAAGAAGCCGCTTATCAGAGATTTGTTACATTGGCTATACGGATATTTTGGAGGAAAAAGATAAATGAATTATATTATTAACCCTAGTTGGTTTTATTGGCTTAATATTGTTGATGGAATAAAGACAGCGATGTTTGTTGTGGCAATTGTAGCCTTTCTTGCAGGGGTTATTTTCTTAGGATTATATTGTTCTGCACTAGATAGCTTCTATGACTGGCACGGAAGTGATGGAAAAACATTTACCTCATCTAAGTGGGATTTGCTGTGCAAGAAGATAGGTATTGCCTCAGTAATTGTTACATTGATTTGTGTTATTGGATTGGTGTTTATGCCATCTAAGGACACATTAATTGAAATGCAAGTGGCAAGAATGGCAACATATGAAAATGCACAGTGGACAGTTGATAGTTTGAAGAGTGTAGTGGACTATATTATAGAAGCTATCCAGAAGGTGAAGTAATATGAAGATAAAAATTCTAGGAACTGAATACAATATCATTAAGAAGAAGTACATAGATGACACTGAGTTTGGCAGTCAAAACATTGACGGGTATTGTGACTTTTTTGCAAAGGAGATTGTGTACTGCGACATGACCACTTATCCCGGATGGGAGGCGGTGGAAAAAGAGATAGCAGAAATCTCAGAGAAGCAGACACTAAGGCATGAAATAGTTCATGCATTTTTCAGTGAAAGCGGGTTAAGAGCAAACACCTTTATTGTTAGTGGGGCATGGGCACAAAATGAAGAAATGATAGATTGGATTGCATTGCAGGGCACAAAAATATATGAAGCATGGCAAAAGGCAAATGCAATATAAGAGACAAGCCTTATCATGTATAAGAAAATTTAGAAAAAATATATAGGCGAATCTTAATAAGAGAAATTTAGAAAAAATGTTTTGATGTCCCAACCGACTGCACCCCCACCGTACCCCCCCCCCATATGGTA
>Ga0247611_10003053_pt1 | contig 25570 bp, 20 predicted proteins | sample 177DNAGHGhighgp2_FD_192422 | JGI IMG/M metagenome (GOLD analysis project Ga0247611, IMG submission 192422) | Sheep rumen microbial communities from Palmerston North, Manawatu-Wanganui, New Zealand - 1770 DNA GHGhigh gp2 | ecosystem: Host-associated > Mammals > Digestive system > Stomach > Rumen... | reverse complement strand
ATATGGAGAGATAATAAGTAAAGATGAGATGGATAAAATCCGTGAACAAAACGGATATGAAAAAAATCCAGATATAAAAAATACAAATCCAACTGAAAATTTAAAAGATATGGAAAAAACTCTCCGTGACGCAGTTGCTGAATGGGGAAAATTAAATAGAGATCCCGGATCTGGAAGTTTCTTGGGTAGTTGGTCAAAACGATTTAAAGAACGTGATGAATTAAGGGCCAAAACTGAGCCAGACAGATGGAGAGAAATGTTTGAGGATGTTATAGCCGATACAGTTATATATAGAGAAAAGCATGATTACTCAAAAAAACGTTTAGCTCTTCCAGGTATTTATAAAGAAACAAGATTTTATAAAACCAGGTATTCAAGAGATCCAAGAGATCGTGCATATTCTGCGGTATTCTTTATTGATTTATCAGGTTCAATGAGCCAAACTCAGGTTCATCAATGTCTTTCTGAAGTATTAGTATTATTAGAAAATGCTCCTGTGACATTTGATTGGATACAGGTAATATATTTCTCTGACGGTATAGAACAATATGATCGCATAAGAAGTATTGAATTGGAGGATGGAGAAGTAGATCCAAGAGATGTAGAAACTATATGGCCTACAGATAAAGATGTCGCTGGCGGTACTGATGTTACTAAGTCTATAAACCAGTTAATCAATACTCAATGGACAGAATATGTCGGTAAAGATACTTGGGAAGGAGTAGACGAAAGTCCAGTTAATGAGAATACTGTAATAATCATGATGACTGACGGCGACTGTTTTATTGAAGGTAATAATATTATAGATGAGCTCCAAGAGAATAAATTCATCTTTATGAGTATTAATACTCGTGCTGTAAATAAACGAAATAAAATAGATCAAGACGCTGTTACAGGCGATTTAGACCTTTCGTTTATTCCAGTTGATGTAGAAAAATTAGTATATTAATTTTCAATGATATTATTGTTTCCAGGATCATTTAAACCTTTTCATGACGGTCATTTCTCTTTAATCAAAAGATATATAGAGGAATTATCGCCTGAAAAGGTTTATATTATTATATCATCTAAAAAACGTGCAGGTATTCCTGCATCAGCTTCTAAAAATTTTATAAAGAAAGTTTTTGATGGAATATGGGATGATATAGAATTTGATATTAAAGTTACTCCCAAAAAAATAAATCCTATTAATTATTGTTATAAGATTATCGGGAATGATAAAGAAGAAAATCAATATGCGATGATTAATTCTGATAAGGATTCAGATAATAGAGTAGCAGATTTTTATGAATTATTTAAAAAAGGAGGAGATTATTATCATGACGGCGCATATGCTGTTGATCCTGAAATAGAAACTGAACCGATATATTATTCTGATAGAAATGATGAATTTTCAGATTCTCCTATATCATCAGCTATTGTCAGAAATGATATAGTCAATGATGATTTTGAATCATTTAAATTATCTTATAATAATATACTGAATGAGACGTCTATAAGTATAGAAGATTTAGAAGATTATTTTGAGGATTTATCAGAGGATATAGAACAGACAGAAGAGGACATAGATAAACTGACAGGATATTTAAAAGAATCTATTTCTGGATTAAATAAAGCATTGATTGATTGGGATACAGATTTAATGGTAAAAGATACAGGGATTATAAAAGCCGATAATTTAAAAAATAAGATTATACTTCCGCCTCTTGATAATGGAGGCTGGAAAAAATTGACTATTGATATGGTAGATCCAGAATTTGCGGATGTTAATGTTAATAAAATGATTAAAGAGAGACGAACAACTAAACATTTTTATAATAAAGCAGGAGAGCCTACTAATTGGTTTGCATGGTGGATGATTCTTTGTATATATGGACCGATGACAAGAAAAGAATTATTAAGATATTGTGATCTTCCAGAAGGATCATATCCTAAGACATGGACTGATATGAGTAGAGATGGTATAATATATTATGATATAAAACTTCGTAAATCATGTCCTATACCTATGAGCCGATGGCATATTTGGTTTTAATATTTAAAATTGAAAATTCAACTTACTTTATTTTATTATAAAATAAATAAAAAAATAAAATATATTTTATAAAATAATGAGAAAAAATAGTTTACGATATAAAGCTTTAAAACGTTGCGCGCAAGTTAACGAGAATGTAGCTGTTGACTTATTAAAGCTTAAAAGAGCAGGAGTAGACGTTAAGAATTTTATTAATCAGGTTGAGAATATCGACGCTCCATATTCTATTCTTGAAAACTATAATTTTATGTCTATTGATGATGTCGATGTACATGATATTAAAGAATCTTTAATGGAGCTTGGAGCATCAAGAAAATTATTATCTGAGGCTGTTTATGAACATAATAATATAGATGGTCCTGATAGAAGGAATTATGAAAAGTATCATACCTGGGAATTAGAAATGAATGACTTACGAGATCAATTTATAGAAGATATGACAGAAATAATACCAGTATTAAGGCGTTATTGGAAACAAACAAATGAATTTAATCTTAAGTTTTTTATATTTGTACTACAGGAGGGTTATAAATTTTATAACGGAGGAATTAATAGTGATACAGATTGGCGTCTTCTTAAAAATTTATTTTGGAGAGCCTTAAAGGATGATCGAATTTTAATGAAGTCTATAAGGGATACATCTCATGAATATATACGTACTCAAAATGAAGATGAAGAATATGATGATTATGCCACTGATATTCTCACACCAGAAGCAACAATATATTATAAAATTGTAAATTTATTTACAAACTGGATGTTGCTTTATATAAAAGATAAAATTGAAGATGTAAATCAATCCAATTGGCAAATATTAGAAAAAATGGTAACAAGTGGAAGTTGGAACGAAGTAAAAGGAAATCAGATTATAGATGAATTAAAAATTGGTCTTGACAGTATTACTGAATCAGTTTCATATACAGGTAGCCCTAGAAATAGAAAAAGTTTAAGAGAATCTAAAAAGGAATTAGATCCTAAAGCAGATCTTAAAAAACGCCAAGCAGAATTAGATAAGATTGTTGAAGAGATTAAAAATGATGCAAATCTTGACAAAAAATCAGCAAAGAAATATACTACAAGACTAAAGAAAATCAAAGATTTAAAAGAACTTAAAAAAGCTAAATCTATTGTAAAGAAACTTTCTAAACTTTATCCAGAAGCCGCAGATCTTTTAAATGAGGCTACAGTTCTTAAGTTTGTCAATGCTGTAAGAGGTAAGAAAGCTGTTTTGAATGAGAATCTTAAGATTAATAATTTCCATATTTCTACTTATTCATTAAAAGAACTTAAAGAATGTTATAATAAAGTAAATAAAAATATTGGCACTTTAAAGAGAAGACTTAAAAAATCTGCATTAAATGAATCTTATTCAGCATCAGATATTCGTAAAATTAAAGAAACTCTGAAAAAGCAGACAAAATTATTAGGTATGCTTGATGAAGAAATTTCATGGAAGATGTTGATTCTTCAAAAAGGCGGATTAGATAATGTAAGATTTTTGAATGAAGGCGATGATTCTAAAGATGAAAAAGAAGAAAAAGCTGAAGATGCAGCTTCTACTTCATTAGATGATTTATTTAATAATATCGGTGATGATATGGAAGATGATATTGAAAAAGAAGAATCTGATGATAAAAAAGAAGATAAAAATGATTCTAATGAAGATGTTGAATTAGATTCTATAACAATAACTATGAAATCTGAAGACGCTGCAAATGCTCTTAAAGATGCTCTTGTTGAAAAAGGTGTTCCAGAAGATGTTATTGATATAGAAGAAGCAGAAGAGGAAGAAGATGATGAATCTAAAAATGAATCTGTAAAATATTCAAATAAATTCATGAGATTGTTTGAAGATGAAATGACAGAAGATGATAAAGCTGATAATAATGGAGAAGAGTCAGATGATAATAATTCTGAAGAGGATTCTGATGATTCAAATGACGATGATTCAAATGATGACAATTCTGATGATAAGGCTTATAATGTAACATTGACAGATACTGATTATGTAAACAGTTTGAAGGATGTTATGGTTGATGAATACGGTTATACAGAAGATGAATTCTGGGACAGCATCGGCGGTAAGCCGGTAGATGATGAAGATGATGATTCAGACGATAAGGATGATGAAGAATCTGATAAAGATGATTCAGACAACAAGGATGATGAAGAAAACGATGATACTTCGGAATTGGACAGCATCGGCGCAGACATTTTTGGTGAACAATAATTTAAATTTAGCATAATTTTTGATAAGTGGTTGAAATTCAACCACTTATTTTTTTAAACTAATTTTAGCATTAAACGTTAAAAAAATAATGGATAAGTATAATATAAATTTAGAACAATATAATAAGATTATAATGTTGGCAGATATTCATTTAGGTGTACGGGCTTCATCTGAAGAATGGCAAATGAATATCTCTGATTATTTTTATAAGTGGTTTATTCCATTCTTAAACAAGAATAAAGATAGTGCAGTATTATTTGTTTTAGGTGATGTGTTTGATAACCGCAAGGCGATTAATATAGCAGTGAATAATCTTGCCATTGATATTTTTGAGGATTTATGTAAGATATTGCCGGTGTATATTATATCTGGTAACCATGATTTATATAAACGCACGCATGAATCACAGACAAGTCTCAGATCTTTATGGAATATAGAAGGAATTAATATTATCAAGAATCCTTCTATAATTGAATTTAAAGGAAAAGAGAATATTAAGAATATTTTGGCATTGCCATATCTGGGTAATAATGAAGAAGGTTCTTACTTATTAGAATATAAAGATTTTGATTATGCATTTATGCATACTGAGCTGACAACCCTTAAAATGGATAACGGACAGGTTATCTGTAAAGGGGCGAATCCTAAAAATTTTAACGGTAAGATATATTCTGGTCATATACATACTCGCCAGCAAAAAGGCAATGCTGTATATGTAGGATCTCCGTATCAGCTCAGACGTTCAGATATAGGCAATGATAAGGGTGTATATATTCTTGATTTGATAGAAGGGAAACATAAATTTTATAAGAATACATATTCTCCGAAATTTCAAAAAATCATGATTGATGATTTAATGTCTCTTTCTGAAGAAGATAAAGGAAAGATATTGGATAATAATTATAATGATATATTAATCCCTGAAGAATATATTAAAAGTAAAAAATACAAAGTGCATGAGATATATGATTTATCTAATAAGTTTAATTCAAAAAGATTTGAAATCATTCCATTAAAGAATCAGGATTCTTATACTATAACAGATTCATCTACATTATATACAGAGATTAATTTATCAGATATGGTTAATAATAATATAGATTATCTTGAAAATATATCAGATGAAAGGAAAGCATATTTAAAAGAATTAAGTAATAATTATTTTAAAGCTGCCGAGAATGAATTAGAAAATAATGAATAAGACAATATGAAAATAGGTGTTTGTGTAATAGTCAAAAATGAGAATAAGTATTTAGATGAATTTGTAGATCATTATCTGAATACTGTGGGTATAGATCATATATACATTTATGATCATAATGATATAGACGGGGAATATATTAAAGATTATGGAGATAAAGTGACGGTTATCGATTTTAGGGGACATACTAAACCATGTCAACAACTTGCCTATGAAGAATGCTATAAGAATTATGAAAATGAATGTGATTTTATAATGTTTATAGATGCTGATGAATATTTATATATTCCAGAAACAAATAATGATATTCATAAATTTTTATCATTAGATAAATTTAAAGATGCTGATGTTATAACAATAAACTGGGTATTGATGTCTGATGGTAATAAGATATATTATGAAAATATTCCTCTTAAAGAAAGATTTGCAGGATGTGAATTATGGGAACATAAAGATAATCTTCATAGAAAAAATATAGTCAGGACTAAACTTGGAAAAATTAATTATAAATGTCCGCATGTTCCATTTTTATTAGAGAAAAAAGATCCTGTATATATTACGCCTAATGGAAATAAAACTATTCCTGCATATGGAGATGGAGGTTTTAAGGCATATAATGAGTTTATGTATTTAAAACATTATAATACAAAGACTTTAGAGGAATTTATAAATCATAAATTAAAAAGGGGATTTCCGGATCAAGAAGGAATACCTTGGAAATCAAAAGCAGAGGCGGTATTAAAATATTTTTTTAGTATAAATGAAAAGACTCCCGAAAAAATTGAATATTTAAAATCAAAAGGAATTTATGAAAATTAAATCTATAGAATTTAAAAATTTATTTGCGTTTGGAGAAGAGCTCCAGACAATTAATTATGAAGATAAAGGTACATTAGTTTTACTACAAGGTAAATCAGGAGTAGGAAAATCAGGTATTTTACAGTTGCCTACACTATTATTATATGGCAAGCTTCCGAAAATACCTAAACCTGCTATTGCCAACAGAATTAATAAGAACGGATATCTTAAAGGTATTATAGAATCTCATGGTATAACATATGAAATAACAAGAACATTTTCTCCTAATTCAATATCAATATTAAAAAATGGCATTGATGTTAATAATTTTGGAGTTAAGGATGCGCAGGATTGGATAGATAATGAGATTATAGAAATACCTTATATCACATTCGCTAATTTGATATCTATTTCAATGAACAAATTTAAATCTTTTTTGGAAATGTCTCCATCAGATCTTAAGCAGATAGTTGATAGGGTTTTTTCATTAGAAATTATAAATTATGTTTATGAGAATATTAAAAAAGACATACGAGAAATAAGCCAGAATATCAATAGTAAAAACGCAGAACTATTTTCATTGACGACTTCTCTTGATACCGCGAATAACGAATTAAATAAACTGACAGAAAAATTTAAAGATTCTATGGATGTTCATGAGATAAATGAAAATAAAAAACTGATTTCTGACTATAATACAAAAATACAGAAAATGGTAGAGCTTTATAAAAAAGTCTCTATGAGAAACCAGGAGTTGACATCAGAATCTGTAAACATAAAGAAAAAACTTATTCAGAATGAATATGATATAGAGAATATAAAAAATAAGATAGATTTATTTAACAAAGATAAATGCCCTGTATGCGGAACTTCATTTGAAAGTGATAATTTTAAAACTATAAAGGTTAAATTAAAAGAACTGTTGGATAATAAAAATAAGATACAGAATGAATATAATGAATCAATAGAAAAGATACAGGATGAATCTAAGAAGCTTTCTGAGTATCTGAATAAGATTACTAAGGAAAGTAATTTAATGTCCTCTGAGATAACCAGATTAACAAATAAGAATATTTTAATAACTAACTCTCTTAATTCATCGAATGAGTTTAACGCGATTAATAATATAATTAAGACAACTACAGATAATATAGATAAGATTAAAGATGAATTAATAAGTTTAAATGATGAAATAGAAGACAGGAATATTCTTTTAGACATTTATTCATTAGACGGGGTAAAACAGCAGGTTATTGACAGTTATCTTCCATCATTGAATGAAGAGATAAAAAACGGATTATTATTACTGAATTTTCCATATCAAGTAATGTTCGACAATAAGTTTAATCCGAAACTTTATGATTTAGGACAGGAGATTTCTCCGACTACATTAAGTGACGGAGAACGTACAAGGGTAGACGTTATTATATTATGCGCAATGTTCAAGCTTCTTAAAAGAAGATATCCATCAACCAATATAATGTTCATAGATGAGCTTTTATCTTTTCTTGATCCACAGAATATTGATCATATGATTAATTATATTAAAAACTTCGCTATTGAATTAAAGTTAAATGTGTATATTGTTACACATGTCGAAATGGAAAATGAGATTTTTGACAAAAATATAGAAGTATATAGAGAAAATGGTTTTGCTAAAATAAGAATTAAATGAGTACAGCTGTTAAAGAAATAGGATTATTTGATATTATTAAGTTGGTATTTACAGATAAGGAAGGCTTTGATAAGCTTTCTAATATTACTCTTAAAAAGAATTATTTTATGTGCAATAGGATATTTTCTATAAAATATCCTTTACAAGGTGTTCTTTTTTCTACAATGAATATCAATGAAGCGGAGGTATTAAGATTATGGAGAGATTTCTTTATCAGTAATAAATTATTCGGTAAAGTTCCATTTTGGGTATATACAAAAGGATCAAAAAAATCGATAGATAACATAAAAAAAGATAAAAAAGTTTCAAATCAATTAATAAAAGAATATTGTATTCATTATAATATTGATAATAAAGATGTTATGGATGCTTTAGAATTTTTTACAGATGATATGGAAAAGGAATTAAAACAATTTGAAAAGTTAATATCTGCTAAAAATTCAATTAAAAAAGAAAAAAGTTGAGAAATAATTTTTATATTTCAGAAATTCGTTTTATATTTGTATTGATGAATGTTAAAACTTTATTAAAAACAATTTAAAAATAGTTAATTATGAAACCAAATTATTTTATTTCAAAAACTGTTCCAGGACTTATTCTCAATTTTGATAATATTTTATATATATCATATAAAGAGAATCTGGAAATTCTGTGGATTTATTTTAATCAAGTGTCTCAAGACAGGACAATATGTAAAGAAATCAAAGGAAATGATGCGATGAACCTTTATAATGAAATTATAACATTTTTAGGATGAGACGAAAAAAACAAGAAGAAAAAATAATTACTATATTAAAAAATCCAAGAATATTATTATATAAAGAAGATTTATTAAATGATTTAAATAAAGCTTTAATGTATAATCAATATAAAATGTCTATATTGACAGAGGAGACATTCCCGTCAAGTATACGGATTGATATGGTTAAACTTGATTTTAACAAAAATACTCATGAAGTTATTCAATGGTTAGATGCCGCCAAAGATATAAACAATATGGGCGGAGTGGATTATGATTATATGCGGGTTTGGAAACAGACATCCGCTGGATTTATATGTAAAGATATTAAAAGAAAGGAATACAATAAATGGGCTGTAATAACTTTTAATTCAAATGAAGGAATTAAAAAGGCTCTGGTCCGTTGCATAGATGATAAACTTGAAGAACCAGATCCTTTAAAATATAAAGATATTATGTTGCAGTTCAGCAATAATAATATTATTAATTTTGTTCTTGATTCCAAAAAATACACTATATTGAAAATTATTAATATAGATGAAGATTGGACTATCAGACAAAAGACATATGAACCATGGGATCTTCTGGATAAGTATGAAATAGTCGAACCGCCAGAAGATACAGAAATATATATTGAAGAAGAACAAGAAGAATTATTTTAAATATAAGTTATGATTAAAGATATAAACAAATTTTTTGATCTGCCGAAAGATAAACAATATCTTTTCCTTAAGAACTGTATTATAGAGGAAAAAATAGCGGCATATAAGTTTTCTATTAAAATAATTAATCAGACGACTTATAAATTTTATAAGAATAATAAAGAAATAACACATGATGTTATTATCCTTAATAAGATTTGGGAAGACCTTATAACGGATTGGACTAAATATTTTATTGAGAATCAAGATATTACATCAAAATATATAGGCTATATATTTTATGGATTTTATTTTCCATGTGAAAATCCATATAATGATTATTATTATTCTGGTGTAAAATATCTTATTAACAATGTGACTGACTGGAAAGGTTATGATGTCACCAATAAGATATTAAAGAATGATTCATTTTATAAAATCCAGAATAAGTATAAACTTGAGGACATTTTAAATAACCAAGAATCATTAGAGAATACAGTTTCAGATTTTTCTGATTTTATAAATAAGACAATGATTAATAATACAGATGTCAAAATTTACGGTAAGACAGAAAATAATGAGGATAATCCGTTTGGCTGGATTTTAAAAACTTCAAAAGCATCATACCAGATTCAGAATGGATCCAATGAGCATTATGAATCGACTAAACTTCCGTTAGAATTAATGATGTCTGATTTTGTAGATTATCTTAATAATATTGATTATGTTGATTTTATTTCAGATAATTATGTTATGTCAATCTGCTGGCTTTTTGAAGATTATATTATGAATAATCATTGTCATTTGATAGATCATTATAAATTAACATCTAATGATCTTGAACCTCCATATTTCGGAAAGTATTTCGGTATATCATATAATTATATTCCAAGTGAGAAGACAAAAAAGTTATGTCACGAGAATAAATTATATGAAAACGTATTCAGGATTATGTTGGCGAATTTTAAAAGGTATAAAGATTTTAACAGAAGCATAATTCTCAGTAAACAGAAAATAGGGACATTAAATAATTTTATTAAATACATTAAAATAAAAAGTAAAGTTTAATTATGGGTTTATTTGATACATCTGTTCTTCAGACAAAAAATATAGACGGGGATGAATTTCGTAAACAGCTTATAATTAAACTTGAAGAGATATTAGATAGGGAATTTAAGGACCTTCAGAAGAAAAAAATTAAACAACTTAAAGACTCCATAAATTTCGCATGTCCATATTGCGGAGATTCATATCAGTCTTCTACAAAGAAAAGAGCTCATTTAATTTTATCAGGAAAATATGTTAATTTATTTAAATGTTTCAATTGCGGTAAATGTACACCGATAACAAAGTTTTTTAGCGATTTTGGAGAAGACTTATCATTAGAATCTATTGATTATATTAATAAACATAAATTTGATTTAAACAGTTCAACGACAGTATCTTCACAGAATATATCATTACTTATAAATAAAGATGAATATTTAAAGTATACTTTTACAAGAGATTACCTTAAGAAAGTTTGGAATTTATATGAAGTGAATGATTTTAAATCATCAAAAGCAAGAGAATATCTTTTAGGAAGATGTCAATATAATTTAAATAAATTTTTATATAGCCCCGCTACGGATTCTATACTTATATTAAATAATATCGAAAACGATAAAATTATAGGTATACAGTTCCGGGATTTATCAGGAAAGAAAAAGGCAAAATATCTTACTTTCGGATTGCGTAAATTGCACGAAGTATTGAAAACGAATATAGCGATATCCGACGACATAAACTCAATGTCTATGCTATTTAACCTATTCGAAGTCGATATTACAAAACCCGTGATAGTCTTGGAAGGACCAATGGACTCCTTTTTGATGAAAAATAGTATAGCGACATGCGGGGCTTTTAAAAATATAAAATTAGATATAGATTTTTGGTATCTGTATGATTCAGATCAAGCCGGCAATAAACAGGCTATAGAAAAACTTGAGGAAGGGTTTTATGTATTTCTTTGGGATAATCTTAAAAAGGATTTATGTTTACCGAATAAAAAGAAATGGGATATAAATGATGTGGTTTGTTTTTGTAAAAAGAATAATTTAAATATTCCTTTATGGAAAAAATATTTTAGTAATGATAAATTGGCCATATTAGATTTATAATTTTGTCATAATATATAATTTTTTGATAATCAGTTACTTATATTTTATTATAATAAGCAACTGATTATTTTTTATATAATAAATAAACAAAAAATATAGGGTATTAATTCATGGATTTTCCAATAAACTTTAATCCTAATACATTTGTTACACCAAGTGTTAAAGATTCTTTTAATGCAAAACTTTCTGATGTTAAGAAATTGGGCGAGGCTAAATGGGCTCAATTACAGAAAACTTATATTCAGATTAAGAACCAAGCCACTAACCAGGTTCCTGTAGGTATAGAAAAGGTTAATATCATGTTAAAGAATGTTGGTGATAAAGCGGAAGAATATGTAAATACCAAGGTAGATAATATTATATATGAAAAAAGCGGATATCATTTAAGTGAGCTCAATAATATGTTGGCTTTCGGTAATCAGCTATGGGCAGCTATTTCTGCGATGTATTCAACAGGAACTCCGCCTCAACCTGAATGGATAGTAACCATGGCCAATTCTCTTAAACAAATGGATAAGAGTAATAACCCTATGATAGATGAGGTTGTTTCACAGATTAATACTTATTGGGAAAAATATGGTAAGATAATAAATCAAGGATATAGTTTTTTAGAATCTAAATTAAAAAAGAATAAATCTGGTGAATCAGATGCGTCAACCAATGAAGAAGAAAGTAAGCCAAAAGAATCATTAAAAAGTAATTCAGATCAACAGCAGGAAGGTGCAGAAACTCCGGTAACACCGATTAAGAATAATGCATCTGCAGAACAACCATCCATTAATGCCAAAGAACCAAAAGAAGCGGATAATGAACTAATTTATCGTATAGGAACACTTCAGCAGAAGATATTAGGATTTAAATTAATGGATGCAACAGGAAAAAGAGCAATAAAAAGATTTCAAGAAAATGAAACAATAAAGCAATCAGTTTGGGTAGAAAAAGGTTATTATGATTTTATTGATTTTTTACATGAAGGCATAAATTTATTAGACTGTTTTAATTGTGTTAATATATATGCCGCAATGTCTGAATATGAAAAAAGAAATGGACATAAAATTATTGAGCATTATGAATTTTTAGATACAAACTTTGCCGAAGAATGGTCAAAAATGTTTAATTTATTTGTCCATGAAATTTGGGTGGGTAATAATAAAGTTCAATCGTGGAAATTTTATATAGACGAGGGATATGGACTTGAATATTTTTCTGTTCAGGTAAAGAAAAAGGAAACTGAAGAAGAAGTAAAAGAAATTAAGGCAGAGATTCAAGAAGGTGCTTCTGTTGATTCATCCACTCAATTAAAAGCAACAGGAATGGCTACTAATTCAGATAATAAGTTGTTGCAGAGTGTAATTGATATAGTTGATAATAATTCTGAATTAAAGGGATTGGTAATGAAACCTGAACCCACACAATCAGAAAATGATAAAATGATCCAGATAATTTATAATTGGTTGGATTCAAATCCTGAATTAAAAGAACAATTAAATAATTTTATCAAAGGAGAAAAGACAAATCAAGAAGAACCAAAAAATTCTCAAACACCAGTTACACCAGAAGAAAAGAAAAGTTATATTCAAATAGCTTTAAATCAGGTTAAGAGCGCATTTAATTATGAAGTTACTAAATTAAAGAATACAAGTGAAACTGCATGGAATAATATTAAATCTTCCGGAATCGCGTCATATAATACATTAACTAATGAATTTAATGATTTTAAAAATTTAGGACAGAATATTGCTAATGATGCAAGTGCTCAGTGGCTCACGGCTAAAAATACTGTAACTAATTCTATTAATCAAGGAAAAGATCTTTATAATAGGATAGCCGATGATGCGAGTACTTATTATAATATGTTTAAAGATCCTAAAAAAGCTAAAGAATGGTTAAATAAAATATTGCAGGCATGGCTAAGCAATCAATCGGAAATATTGAATAATGTCTTTATGATTAATAAATTTAAAGAAATTATTGCCAATATTAAAAAGATTGCACATGAGGGCTTTAAGAAAGATTTAGATACTTTTACTAAAATTGAATCAGCAATGGCTATGTTCGAGGAAGTAAAAGAGATGCTTTATAGTCTTAAAAAAATTCCGGTTGCAGATAGTTATGGCGGTATATTAGACATTGATTCTTCAAAAATCGAATCATTTGCAAACAGAGCAAAGAATACATATAAGAGCACATATAATAATATTAAGTCAAGTATAGAAAACAGTGTAAATTCTGTAAAGTCGGAAGTTCAATCATATAAAAATTATGTTGATAATACAGTAGATACATTTAAATCATTGGGCAAAAATTTAATGTCTGATGTTTTAGATGTTAAAGAATATTTTGTAAATTTTGGAATATCTAATATTGATTGGATTGAAGATACGGCTATTTCAATAGTTGAATCTATTAAAGATGATTTTAATATTGATCCAAAGGAATTTATAAAAAGTCTTGATTTAGGTAAATTAAAAGACAGTATAGAAGTATCCGTAAAAAAGAAAATAAAAGAAGAGCTTAAAGAACAAAATCCTGAGTACGCAGAAAAGATAGAAGAAGATTTACAGATAGATGATTCATCAAGTAATTTAAATGATACAGAAGATAAGGTTATCGATAATATTTCTTTGAATTTAACGGCGTTATCTTATAATATAAATTTGGATATAGATATACAGACTATAATAACCACAATAACAGAAGATAATATACAACAGGCTATTTCTGATTTTATAGATACAAAAGAATTATTTTCAGATCATATAAATGATGAAATAACCAGGGCCGGACAAGAATTAACAAAATCAATAAGTGAATTAACTTCTACATTAACTAATGCTACAGATACATTACAGCAATCAGAAACAATGTTGAATAATACATTAACTGATTTAAATAGTAATTTATCCGCTATAAGTGGAAGTTTATTAAAAGGAGCTAATAATTTTGTATCTATTGCAGAAGAGGCTTTTAATATAGATGATTTAATGCCGACAGTGAATTTAAAGGCGCCGCCATTTATGAAATATATTTTAAATGCTATTGATATGTTGGCCCCTGTATTTAAAATATTAGAAAGACTTATATCCAACTATAAGACTAATAAGCAAATGACTAGAGATGCGGCTTTATTAAAGCTTTCAAAAATCCAGTCATTGAAACAATTTAAAGAAGGTTTTGGTCTTATTAATGATATTAAAGATATTATTGAGATTAAAGATGAAAATGAAGCGAATTATATAAGGGATGAAATAATAACAGATAAAGACGCGCTTAAATCTACTGTAGATGAATATGGTTTTGTATTCACAAAAAAGGGAGTTGAAAAATATAATCAATTCAGAAAATTTAATAAGCAGCCATTGATAGATGAAAACTATGAAGGCTTAATAATGTTAAACGAGACAGATCGTTTTAAGACAGATATAAATACTCATACAAATGATGTATATATAAAAGATACAGAAAATACATTACCGGCATCTGCATCAGAAGTTTTAGATAATAACACAGGTAATAACTGCGATGAAGATTTAGGTTTAGATCCTGAATATACAGATGAAGGTTATGATGATGACATCATAACTGATGCAATGATGTATCCGGAACATTATGACGGATGGGAAGGAGGATCTGAAGAAATGGATGTAGATTCATTAGATTTAAGTAATCCAGAAGATTTAGAGATTTTTATGGAATTCCAAGCAATGAATGCAGAAGAAGAGGAAATGAAAAAAATGAGATTAATTAAAGATTTAAGAAAAACTCTTCAGCATGAAACAGATGAATTTGAAGGTCTGCAAAATCTTTTGATTGATAATATAAATTTATGTGAAAATCCAGTTTCATTTTATAATGAGCAGCTTCCAAAACCAGGTTATCCATCGATTATAGGAGAAAATATGGATAAGATTAAAAATAATCCGGTAATCATAGAATTCGCAAGAGAGACATTATCTGGTGACGGAATTGATTTTGATATATTAGTTTCACCGGGAGAAGAAGTTACAGAAAACCATAGTATAGCATTAATTCATAAAAATGGAAAACAAAGGATAGTAAAATCTATATTTTCAAGTGGAACAGTAAGAAAAAATAATGAAAATGATTATGCCCATATAAATGGATGTACAAGATCTATAATAATAGATGATCCTGTTTATTCATTAGGAGAAGATATTACAGGACAGATTCAAGAAATTCAAAAAGAGATGCAGGAAGAAAATGAATTATATGATTTGATAACTCAGCATCTTATGTATTCATCGTATCCTCAAATACTTATGAATTCAGAATCACTTGAAGAAACAAAACAAAAAATGGCTTCTGGAAATTTAGTAGGAATATTAGATACTGCAGAGACGGTATATAAAAAATTAGTCAAGCATTTTGAAAATACCCAAGAGAATTTCCATGAAGATATTTTAGGTAAAAAGAAAATAACAAAATCAGAAGCTAAAGGAGAGCTTGGTGAGAAATTCGCCAAATCTATAAAAGATGTAAAGGGTAATAGTCAAAAGATACAAGAAATAGCAGATACACATTTAGAAAAACGCCGTAATTATATTTTAGGCGAACATTCATGGAGTGAAAAGAAAGAAGGGATTATCGATTTATATGAAAAATATACAGAAAGCAGCGAATTATATTCTAAATGCAGAATATTAAGTGATGACGGAAAGGATATAAGAAATGATTTAGATTTGACATATTATATAGATTTATATTCTAAATTAGATATTGAAAATAATTCCGGCATATGGTTTAAAGAATATAGGGATATATTACGGAATATAATGAATTATAGACGATCGCTCCAACATGATAATTATTTGGAATTAATAGAATTATTAAATGATAAGGCATTTAAATCAGGTGACTATAAATTAAAAAATATTCCTGAAGATAATTTATGGAGATATCTTGAATCCAATTTTTCTGTATGCCCAGATTATAATGATTTTTATAATTTATTAGAAGATAAAATAAAAGATAAAGAGGCAACGCCAGATAATTTTTTAAATATACTTTATAATATATATGAGTATATTAAGCATAATGATTATAAATTTATTCAACAGCTACGAGCAGAAGAAAATATATCTATAATGGATAATTTATTATCTGATGAAAATAATAAGCTGAAAGAATTCTGGGAAAAGGCGATTAAAAGATATAAGGAAATAGAATTCGATAAACAAAAAGAAAAGCTTATGCCAGATGAAATACAGGATGCTGTTTGGCCAGATAAAATGACAATTACTTTGAATAGGAGAGAGTATGATTTATATCTATTCAAAGATTTATTCAGTAAAGAAACAAATATTGTTCTTCCTGATGAAGATATGGATGCAGATTTAGGAGATATAAATGATAATCTGGATGATTATATAGCGGATACATCTACAGCTACAGAAGATTTTTATGATGTTGATTATGAACAAAAGAAAACAACTATTGATTATACAGATATAAGATACTGGACAAGATGGTGCTCAATGGCAACTCTTGGGAATATTGTAAAAGGTCCATCTGGATGGGCAACAGGAATGATTTTTAATGGATATTTTGTTCAATTTCCGTGTGTTCTAATTCCTCTAAAGGTTGTGAATATAAAGACGGCAAAAATAACTATAGTTATTGGATTGGCTATCAGATTATTAACTGTTCAACCAATGGTTATTTTTGTTAATCAGTATAATGAAGTTAATAATATACTTATTCCAATAACAAGTATGTTAGAAAGAGTAAAACAAGAATACTCTAAATATATTAAGTATCTAGAGAATGTTAATTTAAATGCTATTCAAATAATTATAAACCGTTTAGAAGACAGTAATACAGGTATAATGAATGAAAATAAACAATTGGAAATTGTATTACAGGATCTTAAGGCGTTTTTACCGACAAATTGGGCTGACGCAAAAAAAGAAATTGAAGAGATGTTAGGTGAACCTCCAGCATTACAGAATATATACAGGATAAAGAATTATCCTAAATTATCAGAATTTAATACAAATCTCAATTTAAAAATAGGATCTAATTCTATTTTTAAAGATGGAGAATATAATATAGATTTCAGTAAATTTGATCCGTCTGAGAGTATAGGAAAAAATATTTCTGATATGATGGGAATGCAGGATGAATCAGATAAAATGAAAACGAAAGCGGGAGAAACAAAGGTTAACGAAGAGCCTAAAACAGAAGAACAGCAAGAGGAAAAAACAAATACAGTTATAGATATTGCACAGCAAACGGTAAATAATATTTTTAACAATCCAAATAATATACCCGGATATGTAGATTATTCAAAGGGTATACCTGAAACTCCTGAGACTAATTAAAAATAAATATTATAATTATGAAAGATGAGTTATATAATAAATTAAATGAGGCTCTATTAAATTGGAATTCAGATAATAATCAAGATTCTGCTGATGGATCAGATGATTTTATAAAGACTTTAAGTAAAAACATTAAAAATTCTTTAAATGTCATATTTAGATATAAATATGACAACAATTGGGTTAATGTTTTTGAAAGTGATATAGAAGATTTATTATGGTTTCCTGAAAAAAACAAATATTTTGACAGTCAAAGTGATATGCTTAATACTGTCAATAATAGACCTATAGTATTAAACTGCTCAAGATATTCATGGGCAAGTCAAGATAAATCACAAACAGATATTTCATTTATTTGTTTTGGAAACATACAGGAAATAGAATTCCAGAATATTGACGCACTAAAAGATATATTTAAAAACTTTGGAGTTATATATTTAAGAACATTAAATATATGGTTGAATCCGAATTCGACAACAAAAATTACAGTTATTGGGAGTATTCCTGAAGATGTGACAGTTATACATATATATGATATAAGTGATTTTCAAAGTACTATAGGAGGGAATCTAACTGGAGGACTTATGGATACTTTAACTATAGATTTCGGGAAAGTTACAAAAATTAAGGGTGCATTGACAGTACAGTTTTTACCCCATGCAAAATCACAATATAATAAAAACTTGAAAACTGTGAATTTTATACCGTCTCCTAATGTGGAAGGGTATTCATCACAACAGGTGACATTATATGATATTCGAAAATTGGCTATTGATACAACAAATGTCCATGAAAAATTAAATCTGTCAATAAATGAATATGCACAATTACAGTCTTTAGAAGATTTGTTCACTGTACCTGGATTACAGGGAATATCTGAAGGTCGTTTAGATTTTTATATTTCTGAACTCAGTGATGATTTACGTCAAAAATTTTATTCTTGTAAATCAAGGAAATATCCATATTTTAAGAATATATTTATGAAACGGATTATAGAGAATAAATTAGAAAAATACAAATCAATTGAATGGACTGTCAGAGTAGATGCAAATTTATGTATTATATATTCTTATTATAATTATTATGATTCTTATGATCAAAATTCTAAATTCCCAGGAATATTTAAAGTATCAACAATTAAATGATAAAATAAAAAATGACATTTTTAAATTTATATAATAGAATATTTGGTGGTATGGATTCATTAAAAGAAAAAGAAGATCATGCCACCAGAATTTTTATTGAAGAATTATTGGATAAAGGATATATAACTCCCGACAGTAGAAATATTATAGATTTAGATTATTGGGAATGTAAAAATACAAGTCCTTATATAATTCCCGGTTGTATATATGTATTCACTTATAAATCAGAAGAATTTACATTGTCTACTGAATATGAAACAAGTATAGAATTAAGTAATAAATTGCAGGGAAAATCTACATTAACAAAAAAATTATTGTTATCAGCAGATGAATACTTATATAAAATAAAACAATGGGTGGCAGAAAATTCTTTTTATGAAGTAATACCGACTATACTTGTCAGAAAATTATTTAATGGAAAAAATGGAGAAAAATATATTCATGGAATAAATCTTAATTATTGCAGTAAAAGTGTAAAAGAGGCAATAATACAGGAATTATATAATATAGATCCTGAATATTTTGATAAGATTGTATGGGATCTCGCGAAACTAGGGACTTGGGCGCCGAGTGAAGCAATAGCAAAAACTGTAATAAATGATTCATGGCTTAGATATATATCTTTAAAATATAAATTGACAAATATAGATTTATTAAGCCGTACATATAAATTATCAAATGTGGGTATAATAAGATATGTCGATACATGGATGTATAATTATATTCCTTATTTAAATTATAGAGATTGTGTTAATGAGAAAGAACTCGCGATAATACAAAAATGGTTGTTGGAAACAAAAATGCCTTATTATAAATTACCAGAAGATATAAAATTATAATTTTTTAGCATAACAATATCCCAGAACATCATTTAATTAATAAATGGTGTTTTTATTTTATGTAATTAATAATTAAAGTTATGTTAAAAGAAATTGAAATAGAAGCAAATAAACAAAAGTTTCTTGAGCTTTTACAGAATGTAAACAGAGATGGGATAGATAAAGTTATTCAATGGATATCTTCTTCTCATAGTGATTTTTTTACTGCCCCCGCATCTGCAGGATATCATGGCAATTATAAAGGAGGATTATGTGAACATTCTTTGAATGTATATAATGCAGCCATGCAGATGAGAGATAATGTTTTATCTCTCAGTAAAAAATATGCGGAAAGTGTATCAGAATTATGCCCAGATGAATCAATTAAAATAGCTGCTTTGTTTCATGATTTATGTAAAGTAAACCTTTATGAGACAGAATTAAAATTTACAAAAGATGATAGTAACCAATGGAGACAATATGAAGCATATACAATAAATGATAAATTTCCTATGGGTCATGGTGAAAAGTCTGTATTTATGCTTCAGAAATTAGGATTAAACCTTACAGGATCTGAAGCATTGGCGATTCGTCATCATATGGGAATTTTTGATGCCGGTGCAGTTATGTCAGACTATCTGAAACATGCATATAATCAAACTATGAATACAAATCCTCTGGCGGTAATACTTGTAATGGCTGATGCATTTGCAAGTTATACAATGGAAGATATGATAGATAGACGGAAGATTTATGTTTAGCCATTATTTTATAATTTATTTTAAAAAAGGATTACAAATTTTTTGTAATCCTTTTTATATTTTCAAGCGTTTTACTATTCTTCCCCGTTCCATATCATAAGGGGACATTTCTATGACAACTTGATCTCCGGTCATAATCTTTATATAATTCTTTCTCATTTTACCGGAAATATGACATAGTAAAACATGACCGTTAGTTAATTCACATTTAAAATTGGCATTGCCTAATGTTTCAATTACCAATCCTTCGACTACTATATTACTTTGTTTACTCATATTTAAAAATAATTGTTTTTACATTGCTATATTTATATTTTAAAAATATAATATATAATAAGTTTACTAATAAATATTTAAAATTATTTAATTAAATATGGCTAAAATCTCAGAAGCAGGTCTTAACACATGGCATGATGAGGCGATTCATTTTATGGATGTTCATACAGCTAAAGGATATGATTATCATGGTAGGCTGCTTCAGAAAGTTATATCCCCTGAATTAACTGCAAATCCAAATCATGATATAAGTTATAGACAGATAGAACGTTTAATTGAATTTTTAATTGATTCTGTTAAACGCATTAAATTAGTTTATGCTATAGCTGTAGATAAAAATGATACATATAGTTTTAATTAATTATGAATAATTATTATATATATTCTTTATTTGAATCTCTTGTACCACAGTCAAAAGATATTAAGCGTATACAGGATATTATTACTAAATCTGGCGGAGATATGGATAAAGCGAGATCATTAGCGTCTACTATGGCCGGCAAGATTAAAGATGCGGATAAAATGGAAAGGCGTTTTAATGCAGCCGTCCAGGAATTAGGAGATAGCCATCCCGTAACTGAAGAATTTAGAAAGGCATGTTTTGCAATGGGTATTGATACAGGAGTAGTTCCAGAAGAAGATAATGCAGAAATTGCTGATACAACTGCCCAGGATGATTCATTTTCCACAGATATAAATGCACCTATCCCCGAAGAAAATATAGAACCAGATGAGCCAGAAGAAGATCCTGATAACTTTTCTATAGATATGGATGTAGAAGAGGAAATATCAAAATATGAAAAAATGCATAATACATTAGAAAATCTGTATAATTTGTCTAATATACAAAGTAATGAAGACATTAAGCAGATTTTAAATATATTGGATGATTTAAATAATTTTAATGATTCTGAAGAGGAAGGAAATAATATTGTAAATCTTTATAATGAGATTATTCATAATTTAAAAATAACAGAAATATCAAAATTCTTGCCGGCTAATATAACCGTAAAAGAAATTCATTGTATACCCGCATCATATAAAAGCTGGGCGGCATATCCGTTTAAATGGAATATAGCCACTCCATACAGGTTAAAAGATGATTATGATAGATATATTCCTTATATGGAGAATAATTTACCGTCTAAAAATAATAACGGTAATTGGGTATCATCAAGTTCTGACAGTGAAGGAATATCATTATTATCAAGAATGCCTATACTTAAAACATCTGATGATATAATATTTCCATTGCTTATTCAAGCGGAAATATATTCAAAGACAATAAAGAAAACAGGAAAATTTGAATTTCTTATAAATCCTATTAATTTTAATTTAGTAAAATTACATAGTGATTGGTATAGTAGTAATGATTTTATAGGGAAATATAAATTCTTGTGGTCATTTGACAGAACCCCGATGTCAAGAACCGGATCCAACGGCGCGAATTTATATAAGCTTTCAAATGAATATAAATACTCATCTGATAGAGATGGAATTTCTGGTAATGCTAAAGAAGTATATAATGCATATATTTTACCATTGCATAAAGCCATTATAAAATTATTCAGAAATACTGATAATTATAAAGAATTTCAACAGATTTGGGAATATAAAACAATGACAAATGTCATGATTAACAGTATTATTTCTGATTGTGAAAAAGCCTTATATAACAATATTAAACAAATTTACCCGGAATTCCCGTCTAATAATCCATCTTTAGGATATGCCGGATGGAAAATAGACAAAGAAAGTATAATGAATTCATCTGTTGTTATAGCTCCTAAATTATATTATACGGCGAATAAAGTTAAAAAACATGTACAAGACAGAAGAGGATATTATATTGGAACAAGAATAAATTCATATTGGGATGAATTGTTTGATTATTCCACAAATAAAACAAAAGCTCTTGCCGGTTTGGCATCTAATATTAAAAAAGCTTTAGGAGCTAAATTATTTAAAAAATGTATAGTCAGTAAAGATTTAGGGACTATAAAAATTCCTTGGGAGATATTGGAAAAATAAAATAAATCCGGATAATTTAATTATCCGGATTTTTAATTATATTCAGTTTTATTATTATTCAAAATTAAAAACTGAATAATCCTGTTGCTGTACATTTACTTACTCAGCAACCGAGTCAACTGCAACAGAATCAACAGTCACTACTGTGTCCGAATCAGCGACTACTGTGGTGTCATTAGAACCACTTTCACTTGTAGTGGTATTTGTAGTGCAGCTAAAAAGACCACATGCAAACATCACAGCAAATACTAAAACCAACTTTTTCATAGCTTAATAAAAATTTAATTTTAATTTAATTTTAATTTAATTTTTGTTATTTATCATGTTTTAAAAAAGAAAAAAGAAATTAGTTTGTCAATATTTTAATTTTTTTATATCTTTGGAAGAATAATACTTCCGAAAAATTATTATATAATTCTTTCAATTTTAATGTAGAACCATTATCTATCAATACAATAGACTGTATTGTATTGATATTTTCTATTTTGTTTTTCAATGACCGAATTATATTATCATTTAAATTACTATTGATATAAATTATTCCTTTAATCTTTTTTAATGAACTTTGTTCAACTAACGTATCGAGAATAATCTTATTAACAAAATATTTGTATGATTGTTTTCGAGTATCTATTTCTTTAAGTATATTATCTATATTCAATATATAAAATGATTTCAGGTTCGTAAAAGAATTCGCCAGTACTTTTTCGGATTCTACTGTCAAATATAAATTACACATTAAAAAATAAACTTATATTTTTTAATTATTTACCGCAACTGCGTCTTGGCTATATGCCTCAATTAAGGATTCTTTTAAAGCGTGTTTAATAACAGATGTATCCAAATTATCTATAAGATAATATATAGCCTGATTAGCCATTTCCTCTCCGTAATTCTCATAAACCATTTTATAGAATGATTTATTGGGCAAATCAATGTTTATATCCATAGTTATATTTTGTGGATTCTTTTTACATGAATCAACCAATATTTTTATAGGATCGGATATATTAAATTCATTATTTTCTTTTATAGGATATTCAACTGATGGATCCGTAAGAACTTCATTTACTAAATCATTTAATATATTCCATAATTTATCAGGTCCCGCGAATATTTCTTTATCTTTAATAATTGATACAACCGGACCCATAAACTGATCATCTTTAAGATCAAGGTTCATGGTTATAGGCATATCCTGTTGAGGAGATTTTTCTAATATGTTAGGAGACACTCTCCAATTAGAATCTTCTGTTTCTTTATCGTTTTCTTCTGTTTGAATGCCTTTATCCTGTATATTCTCTTTATCAGAAGAATAAGACATATAATATTCATTTGAAATTTCTATAGGTTCAAATCTTCTATATGGAGGAGGATAGGCCTTATCAGATACTTTAATGCTTTGTGTATTATGTAATGCTTTTCCTGTGTTCCTGTCTATAAAATAAGGATCCGGAATTTCATATTCCTTTCCGTCTTCCCCTATGGATTTCTTATGCTGTTGTTTTACTTCTTTTACTTCAAACCGCCAAAGGGTATTAATATTTGGAATCATCGCCAATATTTTATTGGAGGTATATGCTTTTACATCTCCCCATAATCCTACAAATGATTCAAAATATTTTGTACCGTCATTGAAATAATAAAGATATTCATTCAGTGTTCCTGAATCATCTATTTTCTCAAGCTCTACGATTTTTCCCTGATTTTCTCCTCTTAGATACTGAAAATATATCGGATGTTTAATCATTGTTGTTATTTAAATTTATTTTCTTTACGCTACATGTATTGATTTTGACTGAAATATTCTTATGATAATTTAACTTATCTTTTTTACAATCATCATCTTTTACCAGAATTTTCTTTTTAAAAAACCGGCAGATATATTTTATAATATTTTGCATTAAGATATATCAATCTATTTACTTTATTAATATATTAATGGTAAATAAATTAAATAGTTTTAATATAATTTTTAAAATGAGAAGCAGTGGACCGAGATTAAATGCTGTATTGATTTCTTGGGGGAATAATTCTGATGAACCTGTTCGGGTGTCTTCAGGATTAATAAGCCATTCAATGATAGCAGGAGATATAACCGGATGGCAAATTAAATTAAATCATGAGGGATCCAATATAATATTAACCGATTTAAAAATAAAAACTGTATCGGCAGGAAGTTTTATTCACTGTTACAGGGAGAAAAATACAATTTACTGGGTATTTGATTTTGAAGGGAATAATGATCTTATGGATCAGAATAATTATTATTTCCGCAATACATTTGAAAAGATTTGTAATGAAAACAGGGATATTAAAGATTTTTATGAGAATGACATAAAGGCGAATCCTCCTGAATATTTTGTATTTTGTGTAATGAACTTAAGTAAAATTGTCCAAATGGGAGTAATAAAAGTTCAAGATCGTACATGGGGTTCTTTTTATAGTTTATTGACAACTATAGTGGATGATATCTTTTTTATAAGTAAAGATTTTAATCCTTCAGATTTAACTCCAAGAGAATCAAATACGACATCATATAATATGGTTTCCCATGGATACAGAGATTCAGGAAAAATTATCTTTAATTTGTTTATACAAATAAAGAAATCTTATTGGGGCGGTGTTTCTCCAATGATATTTTATTTTACAAAAAATCTGGAAGAGGCCTCTATTATAAATATAGATAAACTTTTAGAAGCATGTGTACCAAATGAAAA
>Ga0247611_10003052_pt1 | contig 25573 bp, 27 predicted proteins | sample 177DNAGHGhighgp2_FD_192422 | JGI IMG/M metagenome (GOLD analysis project Ga0247611, IMG submission 192422) | Sheep rumen microbial communities from Palmerston North, Manawatu-Wanganui, New Zealand - 1770 DNA GHGhigh gp2 | ecosystem: Host-associated > Mammals > Digestive system > Stomach > Rumen... | reverse complement strand
TACAGCCGATGTGCTGACAGGAATATTACCAATATGTTCTAAATCCGTAATCATGATGCAAAGATAGCTATTTTTAGAATAACAAACTAATTATTCCTTGTTTTTTTATTCCTGTTTTAGCTTTTTTCAATACGGTTGACCTGATTTGTAATGTATGTTAGTCATATTATTGCTCCTCATAGTCGCTGGGACAGGTACTTGGGCATGACAGCTGCTATGACTCACACGCACAGAGGGACTTATAACGGAAGTCCCTCTGTTTGTGCCCTGACTTCGGGAATGCGTCACTCAAAATACTTTTTGATGTCGAATCGTACTTTTTTGGCTCAGCGGATTAACCGCGAAGTTCTTAGCCAAGCTAAGCGTCACAAGTGCCGGATTCTCTGGCTCGGCAAAAAAAAATAAATGCGATTTATTTTGTTTTGCTCTCGACTTTCCGTAACTCTGGCTTCGCCGAAGTTCTTGGCACTCGGAAATGAGAAGAAAAACAAGTTTTCCTTTTGCATTTCACTCGTTTTTCCGTAACTTTGCGAATAATCGCGAAGTTACAATGCACTCGGCATAAAAAACAAACCAGTTTGTTTTGTTCTGCTCTCGTTTTTTCGTAACTTTGCGAATAATCGCGAAGTTTCTCTGGCTCGGCAAAAAAAATAAATGCAATTTATTTTGTTTTGCTCTCGACTTTCCGTAACTTTGCAAAAAAGTCACAGGAATGGACAAGACGATGTTAAATTTACCATCATACGCCGTTAGACTCGGAGGCAGCCGTGAGCATCCTAAGATCTTTGATGTGCTGCGCCGCAACTATGTGGCACTAACGCCAGAGGAATGGGTCAGGCAACACTTTGTCCATTTTCTTATCGAACAAAAGGACTACCCTCAGACATTATTGGCCAACGAGGTAAGACTGCAAGTAGGTGACAAGCTGCTGAGAGCCGACACGGTGGTCTATAATCGTAACCTTAGGCCTCGCATGATCATTGAATACAAAGCACCAGACATAGCCCTCTCACAACGAGTGTTTGACCAGATAACGACCTATAACTTCCTACTACATGTTGACTATCTCGTTGTTTCCAACGGACATGAACACTACTGCTGCAAGATGGACTACGAAAAGAACGCCTACGAGTTCCTGACAGACATTCCTACTTATTCTGAGCTATAATTTAACAGCTAAGCTACTAATCATTAGGATATTATACCATTAGACCCATAAAATCTTAAACAACATGAACAAGAATCTTTTGCTATTTTCCTTATTGATGGTTTTCACTCTGACCGTCAGTGCTGATGGCATCGCCGGCAGACAACAACGCCTTTTTGAAACCGTCAACCCTCAAGTTCCCTACCGCATTCCTGCTATTGCCCAGGCTAAAGATGGTACACTCATTGCCGTCAGCGATTATCGCTACTGCGGAGCCGACATTGGGTATGGTGCCGTCGATCTGCACTATCGCCTAAGTAACGACAACGGAAAGACATGGGGCGAAGAGCTGAAACTGGCAGATGGTACTGGTATTGAGAACGAAAATGGTGCCACCTGGGACTATGCTTTTGGTGACTGTGCCATAGCAGCCGACCGTCAAAGCAACGAGATGATAGCACTATGTGTATGCGGAAAAACTATTTATAGCCGTGCCACCCGTCAGAACCCAAACCGAGTGGCTCGTTTCCGCAGCCATGACGGAGGCAAGACATGGGACAAGGGCGAACAGATTACCGACCAGATTTACGCCTTATTTGACAATAGAAAGGAAGGACCTGTCAACAGTTTGTTTGTTGGATCTGGAAAGATTTTCCAAAGTCGTCAGGTAAAGGTTAATCGCTACTACCGTCTCTACGCAGCACTCTGCACCCTGTCAGGCAACTTCGTCATCTATAGCGATGACTTCGGGGATACATGGCAGGTGCTGGGCGACATCGACCTCTCACCAGCCCGTGACGGAGATGAACCTAAATGTGAAGAATTGCCCGACGGAAGTGTCATCCTGAGTTCTCGCTACAGCGGCCGCCTGTATAACATCTTTACCTATACTGACATTCAGAAGGCCGAAGGACAATGGGAACAACGCGCTGCTGCTCAAGACATGAGTGGCGTGAAAAATGCTTGTAACGGTGAGATTATGCTGGTTCCAGCTGTGCGCAAATCCGACAAGAAGCGAGTGTGGGTGGCTCTGCAGAGCATCCCTTTTGGTCCCGGTCGTACCAATGTGGGACTCTATTTCCACGAGCTTTCTGACAAACATGAGTCTGCTGCCAACTTCGCTGCCAACTGGACCAAAGGACTACAACTGAGCACCATCGAATCTGCCTACTCTACATTCATCCTGCAACATGACTATCGGTTTGGCTTCCTATGGGAAGAAGGTCCTGCGTGGTATCACATAGATTATCGTTCACTGACGATGGAGGAGATTACCAACGGACTATATACTCTTGATCGGAAGCGAGCTAAGAGGTCGGAATGGAAATAGCTGTCGAGAGGAGAGCACAAAAAGAAAATAACGCGTGGCCTGTAGCCCATTATGGCTATAGGCCACGCGCTTTATAGATCATATCCTTGGCGTTGTTAATCTCTTGAAATTTCTGCTCTGCAGCACGCTTCACGTCTTCGCCCAGTGTTGCCACACGGTCTGGATGATGTTTCAATGCCATTTGCCGATAGGCCGCCTTCACCTCGTCATCCGTAGCATCTTTCGTAACACCCAACACCTTATAGGCCGCATCGAGGTCGGAACCTCCACTGCGTAGATTAAGCATAGACTCTACGTCTTGTGCTGAAAGCCCCAGATTCAAGGCCACTTCACGCAATGCCTGTATTTCCATTGGATGCACATGACCATCTGCTTGTGCGATAGTGATCAGGAAGTTCAGCAATTGCAGTCGCTCACTATAGTTCATATTGGTGGTCATCTGCTGGCAGGCAGAGCGAATGGTAGAACGAAATCGAGCCTCGCCCTCCTGCTTTTGATGTTCGAAGAGCTTCTTTAGGATTTCCTCACCTTCTACAGCAGCCTGCGGTCCGAAATTCTGGCGCAAGAACGAGCGCATATGCTCCATCTCTGAATGCATAACCTTTCCGTCGGCTCTGATGATATAAGCCGAAAGAACAAGCAGGGAGAAGCGGAAGGAGTTTCGCTGCCCCTCGTAAGTCTGCTGGAGGTTATTATCTTGCGTATTGACCGCATCCATTCCTTTCTCGAAAAGAGAGCCCAGCACATAGCCGGCCATCGCTCCAAGCGGTCCAGCTGTCATATAGCCCAGAATGCCGCCAATCCATTTTGCTGCTGCCATCATCAATTGTTTTGGTTGCAAAGATAGTAAAAAGCCATTGTAGCGAAGAATACAAATTTGTTAATCTGCGTTAATATTTTAACATGGAGACATCATATTTCTTAATTCATACGTTATTTTAAAAAGACAGAACTTTTAGAAAATAGTAGTATGAAGAAATTTTCAACATGGGTGTTGGCTGCCACCCTTATCTGCAGCCTTAGTACACTGAACTCATGTAGAAAAGCCAACACTTGTCAACAAAAGGCAGAAGAAGTCATCGATTCTTCCAAGACCTGTCAGGTTGCACCCCAGCAAGTAGAAGCCACTGAACTGATTCGAACCAGTCAGAGTTGGGACGGCGTTGAACTCCCCGACTATTTCAAGGGCCGTCCAGAGTTGGTCGCTGTGAAATATGTATTCCCGGCCGGTCAGAAACTGGGGTGGCACCACCATGTGGCTATGAACTACGGCGTATTGGTACAGGGAGAACTGACCATCATTGGTCAGGACGGTAAAGAAAAGGTTGTTCATGAGGGCGAAGCTGTTGTAGAAATGGTTGGCACCATCCACCATGGTGAGAATCGTGGCGACAAACCCGTTATCCTCTACATGTTCTACCTGTCTCAGAAAGACCTGCCACTGGCTGTTCAGCATCCTGAGATACCACTTGAATAGTAACAGATATCACCTCGGCTAATACGGGGAGAACAAACTTCAGAAGTCACCATGCTGTAATCTTTCGCCCAAAGATGAAGGGAGAAAGATGGAGACTGTCTGACAACCAACCAAGGATCAAGCTTCCCGACATACATAAGACGAGAGAAGCCAATAGGAAAACCATGCCTGTAGCATCAAACGACAGCATGGGCACTAATGGTTTGCAAAGGATTGTGAAAATAGGAGAAAACAAGAAGATCTGCAGGGTATTTCGCCCCAAGAACAACAATCCCTGGCGCACTTTTCCACCCACAAGCGGGAAAATGGCCAATAGAAAACTTACAACCAGATATACTGTCATTATTCCACCGATGGTGTTAGAGTGAAGGTTCGCAGGATTCGTAACCAGCCATGCCAGTGGCAGTACGGCCAACCATGAAGGGCGAAACAACTGCAAAAACTTCACTCCGCTCTGTCTGATGGTGATACCGGCCAGAAAATAAAACGACGCTGAAAGAGCTATGATGCCTGTTTCTGCATAGAAAGCATAGAGTAAGCCCAACAGAATTAGCTTAGACAAGAGAGACAGCCTCTGTAGGCGGAACATGAGAAAATAAGTCAATCCACACACCACCATGACCTGTAAGTACCAATAAGGCCCAAGCGGATGAAGCAGCAACCGATCAAAAAAAACAATCGGTTCAAGTTGGTCTATATGTTCACGGATAGGAAGCAGTGATGCCATCACGATATAGCCCCCCTCCATGAGTATATAGGGAACGGTGAGCCACCACATCTTTCGCAGGAAGTCCATGACCGTATGCTTCACGTTCATCAGATAGCCAGAGATTATCAGAAACACTGGCATGTGGAAAGTATAGACAACCTGTTTGGCATTCGGATAACTGTCACCGATATACACCAGGTGAAAACTCACCATCAGCACGATCATGACACACTTCAGGAAATCCAGTTCATCAACATGTATTTGTCTCATGGCTGCAAAGGTACGAAATAAAAATATAAATTACAAATCATGTTTCTTGGTTCTTCTCTCGTTTTTCCGTAATTTTGCAACTAAAATAAAAATATCTATTCTACATTTCATGAAGACTGACAAGCAATCTATATTGAGCAAAGACGGAGTGAATCTTTTGATTCCTTTCGTGCTCATTACGTCGTGCTTTGCCCTTTGGGGCTTTGCTAACGACATCACCAACCCTATGGTGAAAGCTTTCTCCAAAATTTTCCGCATGAGCGTAACCGATGGTGCCTTGGTACAAGTAGCTTTCTATGGCGGCTACTTCTTCATGGCCTTCCCTGCCGCCATGTTCATTCGTCGTTTCTCCTATAAGGCAGGTGTTCTCATGGGACTGGGGCTTTATGCAACGGGGGCACTACTTTTTCTACCGGCCAAACTCACAGGCATCTACTACCCGTTCCTCATCGCCTACTTCATCATGACCTGTGGCTTGTCGTTTTTAGAGACCAGCTGCAACCCCTACATCTTATCGATGGGCAGCGAGGAAACCGCCACCCGCCGACTGAATCTGGCGCAGAGCTTCAATCCGATGGGATCATTGGTGGGCATGTTTGTGGCTATGAACTTCATACAGGCACGACTGAATCCAATGGATTCACAGGCACGCGCCCAACTCTCTGACATTGAGTTTGAGGCTGTAAAAGAAAGCGACCTCTCTATACTCATTACACCTTATTTATATATAGGTCTCGTCATCGCCACCGTCTTTGTATTTATCTGGCTTACGCCTATGCCAAAAAACGGTGACACTTCAAAAGATATCAACTTTCTCCCTACCCTTCGCCGCATTTTCTCACTTCCGCGTTACAGAGAGGGTGTGATAGCACAATTCTTTTATGTCGGAGCACAAATCATGTGCTGGACATTCATCATCCAATATGGCACACGTCTCTTTGTGGAACAAGGCATGAGCGAAATTGATGCAGAGGTGCTGTCACAACGCTACAACATCATTGCAATGGCTATCTTCTGTTGCAGCCGCTTTATCTGCACATTCTTCTTGCGCTATGTTAGGGCCGGTCTGTTGCTTAGTATTCTTGCCATTATAGGAGCCCTGCTTACCATTGGAGTTATCTGCTTGCAAGACATCTACGGACTATATTGCCTGGTGGCTGTTTCGGCCTGCATGTCGCTGATGTTCCCCACCATCTATGGTATAGCCCTTGAAGGTATGGGAGACGATGCAAAGTTTGGAGCAGCCGGTCTCATCATGGCCATCCTTGGCGGATCGGTGCTGCCTCCACTACAGGCCATCATCATCGACCAGCACAGGCTGATGGGCTTGCCTGCCGTCAACCTGTCTTTTGTACTTCCACTGCTCTGCTTCGTTGTCATCGCCGCCTATGGATGGAGAACAAAGGGATAAACGAGGAAACGGACAAAAACGACAAAGGGTGTGTCAAATGACACACCTTCTTTTTTGTACTATCTATGATTCCCATAAGTGCGACTTAGGGAACAGACTCCTAATAAGTGCCACTTCGTGACAGAAATCATGTAAATAGTTTTAAAATATGTCTGTTTGATTTCAGCGATATGTGAACTTTTGTCATGTCAAAGGATAGCGTCTATCCCTCAACAACAACCTTTCTATCTATCAATATAATTTATTTTACTTTGCAATATAATTTATTTTACTCTGTAATATAATTTATTTTACTTGATAATAGGAATTCTCTCAGGTGATTAAAAGGCTGGTTTCAGCTGATAAACAGTCTGGGATGAGAAGATAAGAAGTGTAGGGGAAGTGTGAAAATCAACGTGACAAAAATGAGGATGCGTCTATTTTGACACACCCTCTTGCGTTTCATAAAATGAGTTACTATGAATTATTCCTCTGCTTCTTTTTTCACTGTCTTGCGGATGGCACGCTTGCGCTTCGGTTTTTCATCTACCGTTCCGTCGGCCTTCACACCAGCAAGTTCCGGGTCAATAAGGATTCTACCACAATACTCACAAACGATAACCTTCTTGTGAATTTTGATGTCAAGTTGACGCTGTGGCGGAATCTTGTTGAAGCAGCCACCGCAGGCATCACGCTGTACATAAACGAGTCCGAGACCGTTGCGGGCATTCTTGCGGATACGCTTGAAGCTATTCAGCAGGCGCTCTTCAATTTTGGATTCCAAATCCTTGGCTTTGTTCTTCAGCTTTTCTTCTTCCTCCTTGGTCTCCTGCATAATCTCATCAAGTTCTTCTTTCTTCTCCTTGAGAATGCTTTCACGCTCCTGCATGAGTTCGTTATTGCGTACCAAATCACCCTTGCGCTCTTCAATCCGAACCAAGGCTTCATTAATCTTCTTCTCACAGAGCTCAATCTCCAGACTCTGGAACTCAATTTCCTTGGTCAAGGTGTCATACTCACGGTTGTTTTTCACCTCGTTCAACTGAGTCTGATAGCGCTCCACGCTGGCCTTTGCATCAGCAATTTCACCACGACGCATTTTGACGGCAGATTCGAAATCGGCAATTTCAGCCTCAATCTTCTCAATGCGGGTCTTCAGACCGGCAATCTCGTCCTCCAGGTCTTGCACCTCAAGGGGCAGTTCACCGCGCAACGCACGTTTCTCATCGATGGCCGACAGGGTCATCTGCAACTGATAAAGGGTTTTCAGTTTCTCTTCTACGGACATGTCCGTGGGATCTTTCTTTGCCATAATTTGTTTTTATTTTAGTTATTGATTATTTTCTTTTCTATCTCATGATCACAGAGTCCGTCTGACTGATACTCTTAAATATAAATAATCGGATTTGTGTGGGTCTCAGCAATCAAGGTTGTAAGGCCGGGACAACTCTTGTCCAAGATCTCGGCCAGTAACTCCGGAGTGTACTGCTCGCTTTGGTAGTGTCCGATAACACAAATCTGCAATTCCTGCTCATGACCAAAAAACTCGTGGTAGCCCATCTCACCTGTAATGAAGGCGTCAGCTCCTACTGCAACCGCCTGGTGCAGCAGAAACGAGCCTGCACCTCCGCAAAGGGCAACTTTACGAATGCGGCGGTTGAGCAACTGGTTTGCCTGCACGCACTTTACGTCGAACGTCTGCTTGAGCAGCTGGATGAAATCCACGGCTGCCATAGCCGTAGGAAGCTGGCCCACCACACCAGAACCAAAAATATAGTCACTCTGCGCCGACGTGTAGCTATGCTGCTCACCCAGAAGTTGGACATCATCCAGCCGCAACTTCTCCGCTATTTTAAAATTCACGCCTCCCTCAACATTGTCAAGATTGGTGTGCATAGCAGCAATGCAGATTCCTGCGCGAACAGCCTTATAGACTGTTCGCTGCACATAGTCACGGTCGGACACACAACTAAGCCGACGGAAGATGACCGGATGGTGGCCCACAATCAGATTGCAACCTCTCCTGAGAGCCTCATCGACGACAGTTTCTGTCACGTCCAAACACAATAAGACCCTTGAAACCTCCGCCTCTGTCAATCCTACCTGCAGGCCGGCATTATCATAGTCTTCCTGCAAGGGCAGAGGCGCGAATCGTTCAAGGGCGCTCAGCACTTCTCTTATTTTCACGCTTCAATTACGTTGTTACGGCTGCAAAGTTACAAAAAATAACGAAAAACACCTCATTGAATCTGAAATATTTTGCTACCTTTGCAAACAACATAAAATCATCACTACACATTACAAATGAAAAAAACTACTATTCTATCTGCCTTCTTATTGGCAACCACACTGGGCACACAGGCTCAAAAACCCATGAAGGCTCCTGCCGGTGGCAAGGCTATCAGCAATGAACTTATTGGTATCTTCTTTGAAGATATCAGCAACAGCGCCGATGGCGGTCTTTATGCCGAGCTGGTGCAAAACGGCTCCTTCGAATTCAATGCCAACGAGCGCGAAGGCTGGGGACCCACTACTGCGTGGAAAATTGTCCGTCCGGGGCACTCTTTGGGCTACACAGAAGTGCGCATGACAGGAGGACTGAATCAGAACAATCCCACCTACCTACGCCTTCACACCGAACGCGCCAAAGAATATTACGACTATAAGGGCTGGACAGGCTTTGGTCTGCAGAACGGTGGCTTTGAAGGCATCACGGTGAAAGCTGGCAAGAAATATGATTTCTCGGCCTTCATGCGCAACATCGGAGGAGACAAAGACGTGCGCATAGTCTTGGTAGAGCCACAAGGCTGGGGAAAAGACCCCAAACTACTTGCCGAGGCTAAAATCAGCATCACTGATGATAGTTGGAAGAAATACGATGCTACACTCATGCCTCAGGAAGACTGTCAGAAGGCAGCACTGCAGATACTGGTGCTGACACCCGGCGACTTAGACATCGACATGGTGTCACTTATGCCACAAGACACCTACAAGGGGCATGGCTTGCGTAAGGACTTAGCCGAAACGCTGGCCGACTTGCATCCAAAGTTCATGCGTTTCCCCGGCGGGTGTGTGGTACACGGCGGTGGTGATGGTTTCTGGAACACTTACCGTTGGAAGAACACCATCGGCCCTCGTCATGAACGCAAGGGTCTGAAAAACACCTGGGGATACCATCAGTCGATGGGACTGGGCTACTACGAATACTTCCAGTTCTGTGAAGACTTAGGTATGCAACCCGTTCCCATTCTACCCTGTGGTGTCTCATGCCAGGGTGCCGGAGGCGGTTGGAGCATGCGCGGCAACGCTCAAGACGTGGTCCCAATGACGGAGATGGATGAGTGGGTACAGGATGTGCTTGACCTCATTGAGTGGGCCAATGGTGATCCTGCTACGTCCAAGTGGGCAAAGATGCGTTCCGAAGCCGGACATCCTGCTCCATTTAACTTGAAATATGTAGGCATTGGCAACGAGGAGAAAATATCTCCAGAGTTTGCCGATCGCTTCAAGTATATCTATGAAAAGGTGACAAAGGCTCATCCAGAAATCATCCTTGTGGGCACCGCCGGTCCCGGCTCCCATAAGGGGAACCCCGACTATGACAACGGCTGGAAACTGGCCGAAGAGATTGGACTTCCCATCATTGACGAGCACTATTACGAGAAACATGACTTCTTTTTGAAAAACCGTCAGTACGACAACTATCCGCGCAATCGCAAAACGAAGGTCTATCTGGGTGAGTATGCCGCCAAAGACAAGAAGCTCATCGACGCACTGGCCGAGGGTCTCTACCTGCTGCATGTGGAGCGAAACGCTGACGTGGTCTGCATGACCAGCTATGCACCGCTCTTTGCCAAGAAGAACGGCACCAGCTGGAATCCCGACCTCATCTACTTTGACAACGAGCGTCCCTACCTCACTTGCTCATATTATATCCAACAGTTGTTCGGACTTTCCAGCGGCAATTACTATTACGGTAATTGCGTGAGCTTTGCCGGCGACAAGAAAGGCGTTTGCCAGCCCACCGTCGGAACGCACTACGGCCAGTCGGTGGTGCTCAACACCAAGACGCGCAAACTGTTCGTTAAACTCTGCAATGCCAGCAGCGAGACAAAGAAAGCTCATATCAACCTCGCTCGCTTCAATTCAATGAAAAAAGTGGGCACAAAGACCATCATCACCGGACAGCGCGACGATGAAAATAACTATGAGCAACAACCTGTGAAGCCACAAACAGAACAAATCAAGATGAGTAAGAAGATGCAGATGGAACTGCCGCCCTACTCCTTCATCATGCTGCAAGTGGCGTTGTGATAAAATTATAAGAATATAAGAATGAAACTCTGGGCCCTGCTCTTTTTTGCCCTTCCGGTATTGGGTTGTACTTATGTCGGATGGCATGTGTGGCGCATTCTGCCGTTGACGCCACTCTGGAAATCGCTGGTCATCACCTTGATGACAACATGTTTTGTATTGTTTATACTCAACTTTTTCATCGGTCTCGACCGCATGCCGCTAAGCGTGGCCCGAGTGTTGTATGAGGTGGGCAACTCCTCCATCTTTATCTTGCTATATTTGGTCATTCTCTTCCTTGTGCTCGACATGGGTAGATTGCTCCACGTCGTGCCAAACCATTTCCTACACAACAGCATGATGGGAAGCCTCAGCATACTGACCATCATGGTGGCCGTCTTCGTCTATGGCAACCTACATTATTATAATAAGGTAAGGGAGGAAATCAACCTGGCAGACCACACTGTAGAAGGACTCCACGGCAAACGCATCGTGCTAATGAGCGACCTGCATCTGGGATACCACAACACACGGGCCGACTTGGCCAAGTGGATAGATCTGATCAATGCAGAGCAGCCCGACTTGGTACTCATCGCCGGTGACATTGTTGACATCAGCGTTCATCCGCTCATCGAGGAAGATATGGCAACAGAGTTTCGCCGGCTTCAGGCTCCAGTATATGCCTGCCTGGGCAATCACGACTACTATGCCGGTGAGCCCAAGTCGGAACAGTTCTATCACGATAGCGGCATCCGACTGCTGCGTGACACTTGTGTCACACTGCCTGACGGACTGACCATTGTTGGACGCGACGACCGCACCAACCCGCAGAGAAAGAGCGTGAGAGAAATCCTCGGCCCTACAAAGCATTCGTTCACCATCCTACTCGACCACCAACCCTACCATCTGGAAGAAGCAGAGTTGGCAGGCATCGACTTTCAGTTCAGCGGACACACCCACTACGGACAGGTGTGGCCCATCAGCTGGATTGAGGATGTCATCTACGAGGATGCCTTCGGCCCTTTGCAGAAGGGTAAGACCCGCTACTACGTCAGTAGCGGCATCGGCATCTGGGGCGGTAAGTTCCGCATCGGTACCCGCTCGGAATATGTTGTACTAAACCTATAAAAACCTGAAAACATGACAGACCAGACCCCTACCCCCCACATCGGAGCCCGACTGGGCGATATTGCCGAGACAGTCATCATGGCCGGAGACCCGCTACGAGCCAAGTTCATGGCCGAGAATTTTCTGGAAGCCCCTGTCCAGTTCAACAACGTCAGAGGTATGTTAGGATTCACCGGTGCACACAATGGCCATCGCATCAGCGTCATGGGACACGGCATGGGAATCCCCTCCATTGCTATCTACAGCTTTGAGCTTTATCACTTTTATGGCGTGAAGACCATCATCCGTGTGGGTTCGGCTGGTGCTCTACACCCCGACCTACATTTGGGTGACTTGGTCATCGCGATGGGAGCCTGCACCAATTCCAACTATGCTGCCCAGTACGAACTACCTGGCACCTTTGCCCCTATTGCCGACTACAGACTGCTAAGACAGGCCACCGACGCATGCGAACAGCTGGGCATACCCTACAAGGTGGGCAACGTGCTTTCATCAGATGTCTTCTACTCCCCTAATCCTCATAATGACAAATGGGGAAAAATGGGAATCCTGGCCGTGGAGATGGAGGCAGCAGCACTCTATATGAATGCAGCAGCTTCGGGCAATCGTGCCCTGACCATTCTGACGGTTTCCGACCATCTCCTCACCGGCGAGGTGACCACAGCAGAGGAACGGCAGACCACCTTCACCCGAATGATGGACGTAGCCTTCTCGCTAAACTATTAAGACGAATGATGAAACAGATCGGAAGAAACTGACCGTCTGTTTAGAACAGACTGGCCAGTTTCTGAATATTCTCTTCCGGCGTTGCCCAACTGGTAGCGAAACGAGTGACGAAGCGACCATCGTCCAAAGGCTCCCACACTTCGAAGTGAGCTCCAAGCCCTATCTGTTCCATCTGTTCACGCGTCAGGATAGGAAACTGCTGGTTGGTAGGCGAATCAATATAAAACGGGATGCCTTTTTCCTCAAACATCCGACGCAGCAACATCGCCATGTCGATGGCATGACGGCTGATACGAAAATAAAGGTCATCGGTGAAGAGCGTATCAAACTGCACACCGAGCAGACGGCCTTTGGCCATCAAGGCTCCGTGCTGCTTCACAATGGTGAAGAAATGTTTGGGGGCATTGCCATGCGGGAAGACCACGGCCTCGCCACACAAGGCTCCCACCTTGGTGCCGCCGATATAGAAGACATCACAAAGCGAAGCCAAAGCCGGCAGGTCGAGGTCTGAGGCGGGCGACGTCAGTCCGTAGCCCAACCGTGCACCATCAACAAACAACGGCAGGTTATACTCCCTACATACGTTATGCAACTGTAACAGTTCCTCCCGACTATAGATTGTACCATACTCCGTGGGAAACGACACATACACCATGCCGGGAAGCACCATGTGAGTGTATGTTGGATCAGCATAGAACCGCTGCAAATAATTGCGAAGGTCGGCAGCCACCATCTTTCCCTGACGGGCCGGCAGCGTGAGCACCTTATGACCACAGAACTCTATAGCACCAGCCTCATGGACAGCTATATGACCGGTCTCCACCGCCACGACTCCTTCGTAATGGCTGACCACAGCATCGATGACAGTGGCATTAGTCTGTGTGCCTCCCACCAACAGAAACACGTCAGCATCGGGACATCCCGTAGCCAAACGAATTTTCTCTTTAGCCGAAGTCGTAAACTGGTCCTCACCATAGCCTGGCTCCTGTACCATGTTGGTCTCTTGCAGCCGACGCAAAATCTCAGGATGAGCTCCCTCTATGTAATCACAAGTAAATGAAATCATCTCTTTTTGCCTTAGTTATGCCATTAGTTTCTGCTTCGTTTTCAAACATATTTACCCAACTCAAATGCATCTTGTAGTTTGGCATTCCCTTCTATCTCACGAGCATCGTTCACACCACCGCAGAAAAGTGTACCTGCCAGGCGGCTCTTGGGATAGCAGTCTATCCAACCCGTCAACCCTGCCTCCGCACGCTTCGGTGTTTCCGTCTCATCCTCTGCGGCCGTTGTCAGCAGATAGACGTCGCGAAACTGGTAATCCTGTTCATACATACCATTCATACGATCAATGAGGGTTTTCATCTGCCCACTCATCTCGTAATAGTAGATAGGGGTGGCCCAGCATATAACATCAGCTTTCATCACCTTGTCCATAATGTCATTCACATCATCTCTGATAATGCAATGACCCAGCTTCTGACACCCAAGACATCCTTTGCAGAACTGGATATTCTTACCTATAAGTGATATTTTTTCAACTTCGTTTCCTGCGGCCTTGGCACCTTCAACAAATTGATTGGCCAGCATGTCGCTGTTTGAACCATGTCGCAAACTCGTAGAAATAACGATAACTTTCTTCATACTTAACTATTTTATGGGCAAAGGTACTCTTTTTCCCCCGATTATCTGTAATTTTGCAAACATTATTAGAAATTTTATGAAGCGATGATAGAAGTCGGACTGAAACACACGAGCGAGATGACGGTCACGCATGACGTGACCGCCATGAAGATTGGATCTGGCGACATGCCCGTCCTCGCCACTCCCATGATGATGGCACTGATGGAGAACGCTGCCATGCTTGCCGTACAGGACATGCTTCCTGAAGGCTATACGACCGTTGGTGGCCACATAACATCCTCTCATCTCAAGCCGTCTAAAATTGGCGACGTTGTAAGAGCTGAGGCCGAGGTTACAAAGATTGACGGAAAGAAGATAGAATTCAGAATTGCAGCCTATTCGGGTGACGTATTGCTTGGAGAAGGCACGCATCTGAGATTTGTTGTAGAACGAGAGAAATTTATTTCAAGACTATAAGACGATGGCCTATTTTCAACATTCCGATGAATACAGACGCGACGAACTGATTCGTATCATCGAGCACTCCGTAGAAAAGCTGACGCTTCAAGAGCTTGAAGCTCTCTATTATGACATGAGTACGAAAAACTATATCAACGAAAGCTACTAATGCAGAATAGAAGATTCACGCTTGAACCTATAATAGTCATCATAAAGACGAACTATTAGCTAATCTGAATACAAAAGTACTATTTGAAAAACCACCAATAAAAGCACAAGAAATGATTAATATTCGCAAATTTGCTAATTATTTCGGAAATAATCCTTATATTTGCACGTCTTGAAATATCCAAGCTTTATGAATAAGAATTTGACTCCATTTGTTGCAACTCATCCTGGTGAGATGATTAAGGATGAACTAAAAGAACGTGGTATGACGCAGAAGCAACTTGCCGCAGAAACCGGCATCAAACCTTCTGTGCTGAGCGAGACCATCAACGGTAAGCGTAGTGTATCACTTAATGTAGCTGTAGCCTTGGAGAAAGCGCTGGGCATACCTGCCGACATCTGGATGAATCTCCAGACGCAATACGACTTGGACACAGCTAATATTGCTGAGCGTGACAATCAGCGCGAGACGGTCAGTGTCACTATTCCAGTAAGAGACCGAAATCTGCTTCAGGAACTCGTCCGCAAGTTCGGTTGGGTATGTGTATTTTAAAATCGTAGTGGATATGAAACAACAATATGCAGTCATCGTGCTTTTCGCACTGATTATCACTTCAAGTCTGACAAGTCTTGATAGCTATCGCACAACAAATCAGATGGTTTGTAAGGATATGGATAGGGCCTTGGCTCTCGCTTTGGAGGAACAGCAGAGCGATGTCATCAGTCAGGACACCATCCGTACATTTAACCGCCACCTCCAGATAGCAGAGTTGCGCGGAAAGGCTACGATAGCCGTTGATACTCGTAGCAAGCAGTTCAAGGCATACACTCATTGCTCTGAGGCTACCATTTTCAGCCTGTCAGACCAAAGACCTGCTGCTTTACTATGGCTGTTGACAGGATTTTGGGCGATGTTTGTGTGGTACCGCAAAAGTTTAAGTGAAAGGGTAATAGTGAATAGTGAAAAATTGGCCACAGCCATCCCGTTGCCTTGCGAATGTGGCTTTGGCGGCTTGACTTATTCAGAAACAGAGGACTGTTTCTATGCTGCTGACGGCAGCATGATGCGGCTGACTCCCATGCAGCACCAGTTGATGGAGATGTTCTTCCATTCGCCCTCACATTCATTGTCAAAGGCTGAGATTTGCGAGACCCTGTGGCCTAAGAAACCCGATGCCAACGATACACTCTACACACTGATTCGCAGGCTGAAACCCGTCATAGAGCAGCATTCCAACCTCAAAATCGAGTCTGACCGCAGTAAGGCTTATCGGTTGACCACCAGATAGATAGGTGTCTGACAAAGAACCTGACAATGAAATGTCAGGCAAATGTCAGACTTCTTTTTCAGCCTGTTAGACGATTGTTGCTACCTTTGCACGAAAAACGAGCAAAGTATGATGCAACAAACAACCTTTTCAAGAGTCAACACCTTGATGGCGTGGCTGATGTTTGTCATCGCCGCCGTGGTGTATGGACTGACCGTTGAGCCTACAGCCAGTCTGTGGGACTGTCCTGAATTCATTGCCTGTGGCTATAAACTGGAGATTGGCCATCCGCCTGGTGCACCCTTCTTCATGCTGGCCGCCAACCTCTTCTCTCAGTTTGCCAGCAGTCCGTCGCAAGTGGCACTGATGGTCAATCTGCTGTCGGCCCTGCTGAGTGCCGGCTGCATCTTCTTCCTCTTCCTCACCATCACGCATCTGGTCCAAAGGCTGATGGCACCTGAACAGACAGCAATCCCCATATCACAGGTTATCACCATCGAGGCTTGCGGCGTGGTGGGATCATTGGCCTATGCCTTTAGCGACACGTTCTGGTATTCAGCCGTTGAGGCCGAGGTCTATGCCTTCTCCAGTTTCCTGACGGCACTGATGTTCTGGCTGATACTGAAATGGGAGACGCAGGCCGATAATCCCGGCAGCGACCGCTGGATCATCCTGATAGCCTATATCACGGGCCTCTCCATCGGTGTCCACCTGCTCTGCCTGCTCTGTCTGCCAGCGATGTCGCTGGTGGTCTATTTCCGTAAGGCCAGGCAAATCACCACGTTTGGTATGCTGAAAACCCTCGCGGCAGGATGCCTGTTGCTGGGTATCATCCTTTATGGCATCATCCCCGGTGTTGTGAAGTTGGGGGCCTATATCATCCTGCTCGTGGCGGTGCTCGTGTACCTATATTATAAAGTGCGAAGCAGGCGGTACAAACTCTCGCTGGCATGCCTGCTGATAATCTTGGCAGGCTATAGTAGCTATGGTGTCATCTTCATCCGGGCGAATGCCAATCCACCGATGTGCGAGAATGCACCTGGCAACGTCGATGCCCTGGCCAGTTATCTGAACCGCGAGCAATACGGCAAGACACCATTGCTCTATGGGCAGGCTTACACCAGCGAACTGGACTATGAGGCCTATCAGCGCGAGGGTGAGTACCGTTTTAAGGAAAACATGGCGTTCCCCCGCATGCACTCCCAACACCATGCCAAGGCCTACGAGGACTGGATGGGCGGTGTGGAGAAGAAAGACAATTTGCCCACCATGAAAGAGAACCTGCGTTTCTTCCTCACCTATCAGGTGAACTTCATGTACTGGCGCTACTTCCTGTGGAATTTCGTGGGTCGGCAGAACAATATCCAGGGGCACGGCGAGGTGGAGCACGGCAACTGGATTACGGGTTTCCGATGGATAGACGACTGGCTATTGGAATGCGACACGTCACGATTGCCTTCAGACCTTGCTGAGAACAAAGGGCGCAACGTGTTCTACGGCTTGCCGCTCCTGTTGGGCCTCGCTGGTATTCTCTGGCAATGGCGGTGCGGACGCAAGGGGCGACAACAGTTGCTGATCGTCACCCTGCTATTCGTAATGACTGGGCTCGCCATCGTGGTCTATCTCAACCAGACGCCCCTCCAGCCTCGTGAGCGCGATTATGCCTACGCCGGTTCTTTCTATGCCTTCGCCATCTGGATAGGATTGGGCGTCGCGGGAGTTACCCATATCATCAGTCATGTAATTAAGCTCCCCTCCCTTAGGGAGGGGTTAGGGGTGGGCCTTTGTCTGCTAGTCCCGCTGCAGATGGTCTCGCAGACGTGGGACGACCACAATCGCTCTGGCCGCTATACCTGTCGCGACTTCGGTGCTAACTATCTGGAGAGCATGCAGCGCAAGGGCCATCCTATCATCCTGACCTCCGGCGACAACGATACGTTCCCACTGTGGTATAACCATGAGGTGGAGGGCGTGAGAACGGATACGCGCGACGTCAACATGGAATACCTGCAGACCGACTGGTATATCGACCAGATGAAGCGCCCTGCCTACGATTCCCCTGCCCTGCCCATCAGTTGGCAGCACAAGGACTATCAGGAAAGTCAGAGAGAGTATATCCCCATTCGCCCGGAGTTGAAGGCGGAGATAGAGGCGTATATGGCCCAGCATCCTGAAGAGGCCAAACAATTGTTAGGCGACAATCCATACGAACTGAAGAACATCATTCAGAAATGGGTGCTCAACGACTCTGCCGACATGCAATGCATTCCCACAGACAGCGTCACCATCACATCCTGTGAAGGCACGATGCAGATTTCCCTTAAGGGCAAACGGGGCCTCTACAAGAACGAGCTGATGGTGCTCGAGATGTTGTCGCACGGCAACTGGAGTCGTTCTGTCTATGCCTCCATCAGCATGGGGACTGACCAGTTGTCGTTCCTTCGCGACCACATGGTGCTCGAAGGTCTGGCATATCGCATCTCACCCACAGCAACAGGCCGGAGTGTGGATACCGAGCGGCTCTACGACAACGTGATGCACCGCTTCCGCTTCGGCAATCTCAGCCAAAAGGGTATCTATACCGATGCCGACGTGCTGCACACGGCCAACACCCACCAGATGGTCATGGCCATCCTGATAGACTCGCTGCTGCAGCAGGGAGATACTCAGCGGGCTCTCGAAGTGTGTCAGAAGTGGCAGCTTGAGATGCCTGAGGCGAACGTGCCCTATACCGATGCCGCCCTCGCGATGGCCCGATGCTATTATGCTGCCCGGCAATTGGAGGAGGGCGACAAGATAGTCAACAGCCTGCTGCGCCGCGCTGACGAGTGGCTCTCGTGGATTGCCACCATCCGTCCTGCCCGTCGCGCCGGTTCTCTCTACTCTCAGTACACCTGGCTACAGACCATGCAGCAGGCACTCGCCGTAGCCGTACAAAATGAACGAACAGATATTTACCCAAAATACACCAAACAATATGAACACCACATCCTGCAATACCCCCAAGACTAAGTATTCTTGGTCAACACACATCACCCGTCGCCGCATCGCAGTGGCAGCCTGCCTACTGATAGCCACGGGCTATTTTCTGATGGCCGGCCCTGGCAGCACAGAGCAGTCGTTTTGTGCCGACATCTTCTCACAGCGCAGAATCGTCCTCGCCCCGCTGCTATGCCTGAGCGGATACCTGCTCATCATCGTAGCCATTTTAAGGAAAGGCTGATGGCATTGAAGATTTTTCTTGTTAATTAATGCTAAAAGAAGTTTGGTTTTGGTCAAGACGAGTGTCTAATAAGTGTACAGCAAGAACAGGCATGGATAAGAATGCATTTGAACAACAGGCCCGCTCGTGGCTGAAGAAGGCTCTACAAGTGAGCATGAGCTGCGGAGCGGGCAAGGACGAAGCAGAGGACATCGCACAAGATGTGATGCTCCGCCTCTGGCAGATGCACGACGATCTGGACCGCTACGAAAAACCGGAGGCACTGGTGACGCTGATGGCTCGCCACCTGCTACGAAACCACCAACGGCGACGAAAACCAGGACTGCTCGATGAGGCCATGGTGGTCAGCCTGAGCAACAGCCCTCACGACCTGTTGGAGATGAAAGAGGACGATGACTGGCTCGACAAACGGCTGCGACAACTGCCTACGACACAGCGCACCTTACTATATATGCGACAGGTGGAGCGGCGAAGTCACGAAGAGATAGCCCGACTGTTAGGCATCGAGACCACATCGGTGAGCACGCTTTTGGCAAGGGCACGACGAACATTATTGGAAGAAATCAGACAAAGAAACAAATGATGATACACTACACAAAGGCATACATACAATCGCTGCTCGACAGATATATGGAGGGCACGACGACATTGGAGGAAGAAGACATTCTTCACCAATACTTCACCCAAGGCGATGTGCCTGCGGAGTGGGAGGACTATCGGCAACTGTTTGCTGAGATAGACAGCATGAGGCCTGCGGAAAAGCCCAAACGCCGCCCACTGTGGCCTTGGAGCATAGCAGCAGCCGTAGTGGCTACGCTGGTGGTGTTTGCTGCAACACTGGGCCTAAAAGAAAATCGGCTTGAATCAGACGCGATAGCCCAGGTGACAGAAAAGGATAGTGTGGCTATTCCGAAAGCCGTAGAGGCACGCCCAGACACCACGCCGCAGCCAAAGCATCAGCCGCAGGTTCCAGCAAGCACCAAGCGCCGACTGCGCAAGCCCCAGCCCACGATGACCGACTACGACAAGGCATACGTCTTGATGGCGGAGGCGGCAAAGGAGCAGCAACGAGCAGAGCAGGAGATGGAACAGGCGCAAGCAGAGATTCTGCATGCCCAACTGACAGCAGCCGGCTATGTATCCATCCAGCAAGAAGACGGTACCATCATTTATACAAACGAACCAAAAGAGTATTTTGCATATGAAGAGTAAAAGCATTATTATCGCATGTCTGTTCATGCTGTCGCCTATCGTCAGCATGGCACAAGAGAACATACAAAAGGCATTCGAAGCCTTAAGAGCGAGTAAGGAAATAAAAGAAGTCTCCGCCAGACATTCCTTGGACAAAGATCCCGATACGGGCGAGATGGAGGGACTGGAAGATACCTTCGACTTCATGATTACCAATCCGAAGGCAAGGCATCTGGTGGACGACATCCGAAAGGCTTTCCGACAGGATGAGCCACAAGCCTATAATGTCAGTTCGGGCACTCGTGGGAATAGCGAGGATTATGTCTCGCTGGCTGTGGGTAACAGCAACAAGGGTGGAGTAGCCATCGGACAGATGCAAGGTTCCCAATGGATTTATGCCTGTTTTCTCAACTCTGAGGACTCCCTGCGCCAGCATCGTTATGCTTACGCCTTGGAATGGGTGGACGATGGTGAAAAGATACGTGGGCGAATTGCTAAGACATACGCTACTACGCAGAAATTCCGCCAAAGCAGAAGTCTGTCAAGTACTATCTCTGTAAATGGGAAAAACATCAAACTGAGTGGTAGTGGCTTCTCGTCAGGCGATGGATTCTCTTGGTCTGGGTTTTCATCAGAGAAGACTTCGGAAGTTTGGCTGACGGAGTTTAATACGTTTAAGAATCTGTTTCTGAAAAATCCTAATGGTACTGCTGCAAATAGTTATGCCACACAAATCTATAAACTCTGCAAGAATGCCAAGTCGCTCGAAGATGTAGAGAAGAACATGGTGGCGACGGAGATAGTGAAACTGAGAAAGAAAACCAACGACGAGTTCATACAACAGTTGTTCGACATGAGCATCGAGCGGCTCAAGAAATAGACAGTTAATCCAATGAAACATCTTAGAATCATGTGTCTTTCACTGCTGATGGTGGTGAAAGCAGGGGAGCTACTGGCCCAAAACCAGAGCGACTCAACGAGTGTAAAGCGCGACAGTATCACCTGGAACCAAGAGTTGGAAGGCATTGAAATCAAGGCCCAGCGCCAACTCGTCAAACAGGAGGTAGACCGCATTGGCTACGATGTGCAAGCTGATGACGAATCGAAGACGCAGACCGTCATCGACATGTTGCGCAAGGTGCCGATGGTGACTGTGGACGGACAGGACAACATTCTCGTAAAGGGCAACAGCAACTTCAAAATCTACAAGAACGGCCACTACGACCCCAACCTGTCGAAGAATGCCAAAGAGGTGTTGAAGGCAATGCCTGCTTCGATGGTGAAGCGTATCGAGGTGATTACAGACCCTGGAGCCCGCGAGGATGCTGAAGGCGTGGATGCCATTCTGAATATCGTGATGATGGATGGCTCGAAACTCGACGGACTGACAGGTGTGGTATCGGCCACCTACACGTCGCTCAACCATCCTAACCTCTACACTTCGCTGACAGGACAATTGGGGAAAATGCTGCTATCGGTGGACTACGGCTATGGCGGTATGTCGTCAAAAGAGACGGAAAATAGTCAGGACACCGAACGAACCTATCTCCAGACGGGTAACCATCTGTTGGCTCACTCTGATGGCAGCAATCCTGGCGGCATCCACTATGCCAACCTCAACGCCAGCTACGACCTCGACTCGCTCAACCTGCTCTCCGCATCGTTTGGTGGCTATTTCTACAAACTGAATGTGCAGGGAGACGGCTGGACGAAATTCAGCAATGCGGCAGGACAGCCTCTCTATAGTTTCAGCAACCACTATTGGATGCCTGGCTACAGTCACAGTTCGTGGAACGGACGGCTGGACTATGAGCATCGGACGCGTCGGAAGGGCGAGCGGCTCACTCTCTCGTACATGCTCGCCCTGACGCGTCAACACTCTGACCAGGAGAATACATACGATGACTTGGTGAACGTTCCTTTCACCTATACCAACAGTCTGATGACAGAGCGCGAACGCTTTACAGAACACACCCTGCAAGCAGACTGGCTGCGCCCATTGGGCAGAGGGCATCAGATAGAAGTGGGCGCCAAGTATATTGACCGTAGCAACAACAGTCACAACACACAAGATTTCTATGGCAGTCTGCCACAGACGGACAATCGCTTTGACCACACCACTCGCGTTCTTGCAGGTTATGCCGACTACATCTATAATGCCGACAAATGGTCAGCCCGTGCCGGATTGCGCTATGAGTACAGCTACATGCGGGGCTGTTATCCCGATGGCAGCTATGCGGCCTTCAGTCATCGGCTGAACGACTGGGTGCCGCAAGCCAGTCTGAAGTATCAGCTGACGGCGTCGCAGTCGCTGAAGCTGAACTATACCACCAGCATCAATCGCCCTGGCATCTCCTATCTGAACCCGGCTGTTGTGACATCACCCACTTTAGTTCAACATGGCAATCCGCTCTTGGTGAGTGCCCATTCGCAGAGCATCTCCCTCATCTACATGTATATCGGCAGGCATCTCACGCTGCAGTTGGCACCAAGCTATCGGTTCAGCAACGGCGGAATTGCCTCCGTCCAGACAGCCCAAGGCGATGTGCGCTACACGACCTACGACAACATCCAACGCTACCGCCGCTTCTCCTTCGAGCAGTATGTGCAGTGGAAACCGTTCGATGGTACGACACTTGTCATCAACAACAACCTTCGCTATGAGCATTATGCCAACCCCAATCTTGGCTATCGCAATCATGGCTGGTCGGACAACTACTATGCCAACCTCTCGCAGCAGTTGCCCTGGAAGTTGCGTCTCTACCTGATGGCATACGGCAAGATAGGTCATAGCCCTTCGAGCATCTACTACGTGCAGCACACCTATTACGGCTACTACGCCTCCCTGCAGCGTTCATTCCTCAAGGGCGACCGTCTGACAGTGCGCATCGGAGCCAATAATCCTTTCAACAAACACATCACATCCAGCGCAGAGACGGTCAATGGCGACTACAGCGACTTTCAGACCTCATGGAATCGTGGTCGCTCGTTCAGCCTCTCCCTCACCTGGCGCTTCGGATCGCTCAAAGCCAGCGTGAAGAAGACAGAGCACAGCATCGAGAACGATGATGTGGTGGGTGGCATCACAAAGGGACAATGAGAAAGGCAATCTTCATCGCCATCATCCTCGTTGCAGTAAGTGTTGACTAGATTGTTGCCTGTTCAGAAGTAAGGACGGACAAGGATATGTTCAAACGAAACTTAACCTATGCCGAAATGTATGAGTATAAAGACGGCTCAGCTTACGACTTTTACTCCAAGTTTATCCGTAACGGTAAGTTCTGACTTGAAGAACAAAAGAAAAAGTCTCGTAAGCTGTTGACTTGCAAGGCTTTAGGAGGGTGCCCGGACGGACTCGAGCCGTCGACATTCAGAACCACAAGCAGACTTGCGAATGTCTCATAAACCCTGTATTCATCGGTGTTTCCGCACTTTTCGATTTTTTGTTTGCGGCTATTTTGCGGCTATTTACGCGAGGACCGATTCTTTTTCAATAATTCTCGAAATCTGCTAATGCAGAATAGAAGATTCACGTTTGAACCTATAATAGTCATCATAAAGACGAACTATTATTCAATCTGATTGCAAAGATATAAAAAGTTGTAAATGCGTATAACTTTCCAAAACTTTTTTTATCTTTGCAGCCGAGAACGACAATTAAACGGATTATGGAGCAGAACAAATTCAAACGCTACGACAGCCCAGAGCAGTATGCTGAAGCTTTCCAGCAGATGATAGATGCTCGTGAAAAATGGCGCGAACAAGTACGTGAGCAGGAGACCCAGATTGCACAATGACACTTTCTGCAGACATACTAAACCAGCACTCACCCTACAAGTTGAGTCAGTTGGGTGAGTTTACTTTTCGTTTTGTAACCGATCAAAATATTCATTATACAGTAGGCTTTGGTATTGCTCTTGAAAGGCTTTCATGCCTCCCTCGAAATGCATCTTCAGCCACTTGCCACTATGAATAGGGAAAAGCTGCATTCCTTCTGGCACCTCGCCACCTTTATATATTCCACCGATGACGTATGTAAAGGTGTTCTTGCTGCAAGCACCAAAGTTTGCCTCCCAACAAGTTGCACAATTATGGTTGGGAGCGCCGCAGGTGCAGAGCCCAAACTCTCCGACACCATTGTCGATGGCTGCCTGCTGAAAGGCATCAGGTGCCTTGTGTTCCATAAAGACGGGTTTAATAATGCGTTCCACATACTCGCCCCATAACTTAGGGCACTCTTCCTGTCCCTTGCAGCATGCGATTTCCTTGGCCATGCCAATAATCTGCACATCGGCCAATGTAATAATCTCGTGTTTCATTTTTTCTATTTATTTGTTCTTTTAGTAGATGACGTATTGTGGAGCATGGTCTAACCTCATAATTTCACATTATATCGTGTTGATAGTTTTCTGCAGTTCTTCCAGGAACCGGGCAGCGTGCGAGCCGTCCATCTGGGCGTGATGGAACTGGAACGAGATGGGCAGAGTCACTTTAAACCAATGCTTGCGGTATCTGCCCCATGCCAGGAAAGGATTGGTGTAGATGCCGCTGTATTGGTTGACAATGCTGTCGAGTTCCGTGCCTGTCACTGCCGACGTGCCTACTATCACTGCCTCATCGTCTAATATGTCCTGACAGGTCTGGCTGATGGTCTCTGTCAGATGCATGTAATTGGCATTAAACTGTTCCAGATCGTCGCTGACGGCAACATCGCAGAAGCTGAGTCCGCCCTTTACGTTTTCCATTATCATGTTGATGGCCATACGGTCGTATTTGTACAACTTCCCGTCGTGCGGCAACATGTAAAACTCCTCTATTCCTGATGCTGCTTTGCCGATGCACCAGCAGAGCAGCATGTTGAATTTCATGCCGCGCCGGCGGCTCACCCTGCAGAGCCGCGTCACGTCGAAGGTCTTCGTGAGCGTCACCATCGGCATGGGCGACTTCATCCACAGCTCGAAGGCGATGGTCCGATTCGTATCCTTGGGATTGATTTCCTGTTTCATTTTTTATCTTTTAGTTATGGACGATGTAGGCTCCGTAAGCCTGACCAGCATGGTGGAATATCACCAGCACCGTCAGGCATACTTTCAGATTGTCCAGATATAAAAGTCGTTTCATTCTTTGTTTCTAATTTCCAGTCTCAACACTCTAATTGGCCTATTCTCACC
>Ga0247611_10003051_pt1 | contig 25576 bp, 16 predicted proteins | sample 177DNAGHGhighgp2_FD_192422 | JGI IMG/M metagenome (GOLD analysis project Ga0247611, IMG submission 192422) | Sheep rumen microbial communities from Palmerston North, Manawatu-Wanganui, New Zealand - 1770 DNA GHGhigh gp2 | ecosystem: Host-associated > Mammals > Digestive system > Stomach > Rumen... | reverse complement strand
TTTGGTAATAAAATTTTGTTTTGTTGCAAAGATATATAAAAAAAATGTAAAAACAAATATACTCTATATTTAATGTCAAAGAATGTTTATTTTTTTAATATTTTTTTTATCTTTTTAATAAAAATGTTAATATATCGAAATTATTATGGATAATCAGAAACATGTATTAATTACTGGCGTTGCTGGCCTTTTAGGCAGCAGACTTGCAGATTGGATTTGTGAAAACAAGACTGAATACGTTGTTATTGGTATTGATAACCTTTTTGGTGGATATATTGAGGACGAAAACAGACCAAACCAAGAGACTTTTGAGTGTATTGAATGTGGATATAAGGATAATGCAGACTTTAATGCTGCAAAGAACATAAGGAATAGAGTGCTTGTAACCGTGTTACAAGAATCACTCTTAAAACAATTGGATAATGGTGCTTTTGAGCCTATGAAACTTAAACGTGAGAAGGTAAAGGAAGTATTGTTATCGTTTCGAAGAAGCCTACGAAATGTAGGAAGTGAATGTACAAAAAGTAGAGTGACTACTTTTGACAATGTTTAATTCTTCGGCTAAGATACAGCCTAATAGACCTCAATATAAGTGGAGTGATTATGAAATAAACAAATGAATCTATTCATACTGGAAATGACTAGAGAAGAAATATTAGAAAAGGCAATATATATTCAATATTGTTTAAAAGATAAAACTTATAAAAAGTTTAGTATAGAAGATGAGAAAATATGGAAATTACCTATTGTAGACGATAATATGTTTTACTTTGGGTGGAAATTAAATGAACATCATTTTACAACAGAATACCATAGAAAGTATTCCATTCCATTGTTATCTAAGTTATTAAATTTGAATTATAATGAAAATGATTTTATGCTAGAGGAAAGAAAAAGTGGCGAATATGATATTTCTTTTCTAAAACCTAAGAAAGAATATAGGTATGAAGTGTATGGATATACTAGAAACGAGCATTTTGATGATTTAATGTTTAGTGATTTAGTGTCAAATGATTCAATTAAAAATGACATTACAGATTATCATAGATTATTTAAGTATTCGCATGAGTGTTCAAGACTAATTAACAAAACAATAGATGGGTATAGAAAATTATTTATAAGTGGAGATTCTCAAATGATTCCAGATATATCGTTTTTGTCATGTTTTTTTAAAGAGGTTTGGATGTTTGATAACAGAGATAAAGTTAAATTAAATGATAAATATAGTGATATATTTTTTACCGATGCTATAGTAGAATTAAGCATAGGTGTTGGTAATGATTATTTTGTTAAAAATTTTATGTAAATGAGAACAAGACGTAAAATAAATAGTATATATGTGTTTTATCGAATATCTGACAATGGGTTTAAAAATAAGATAAAACCAAGTTATATAACAAAATATAACTGTTTAAAAAATGCGTTAGAAACATTTGATAGAAATGGTGTTCATTTTAAGGTGTATGTTGATGCTGTTATTGATAAGACTAATACAATGATATATGAAATATGTAATGGTAGAGAAAATGTTGAAATAATTGATATTGATATACATAATAATGGCTTTTCTTTCAGAAAAGTATATGAAGATGCTTGCAAATTAAGTGATGACGATTTGGTATATTTTTTAGAAGATGATTATCTACATATGTCAGATTCATTAGAAAACCTTGTGAATGCAGCAGAATGGAATTATACTGATTATATAACATTGTATGACCATCCAGATAAATATGACAATAATGGAACGGACGTGAACCCATTTTGTAAAAATTTTGGAGAAAATACTAAGGTTTTTAAGACAGATACTCATCATTGGAAGATAACAAATTCTACAACAATGACATTTGCAGCATTTGTTGACGTATTAAAGAGGGACAAAGATGTATTTTGGGAGTACACCAAAACTGGGTATCCATATGATTTTGATATTTTTTTAAAGTTAAATGAAAATGGTAAATATCTATCAAGCCCAATACCGTCATTATCTACACATGGAGAAACAAAATTTTTAGCACCATTTGTTGATTGGAGTAAGGTATGTAACAAAAATAAATGCTGTATTGTTATACCAACGCATAAAGAAAAACTAGATGGTAATGATGAGTTATCATTTAAAAGATGTATAGATGTTTTTGGCGGTAAGCGTGAGATTAAATTAGTCGTACCAAATAGCATCGATACCAAGTATTATGAACAGTATGGGGATGCCATAGAAATATATAAAGTTAATGATAAATGGTTAAGTTCTATAAAAGAATATAACTATATGTGTTGTAATATAGATTTCTGGACTCTATTTAAAGATTATGACTATGTATTAATCTATCAGACAGACTGTTGGGTATTTGATGATAGGTTAGATTATTTTATGGGCTTAGATTATGATTGGTATGGAGCACCTTGGCCACATTTAAAAGATAAAGTAGGAAATGGCGGTCTTTCGTTAAGAAAGGTTAGCAAAATGTTAAGTATCGCTCAAAAATATACATATAAATCAGATAGTATAGAAGGTGCTGAAGACACATGGTTTTGTGTGACTCATAGTGATGAACTAAATATTTGTGACTTACACACTGCTTGTAATTTTTCTATTGAAAACATAACTAACAAATATCTTACTGAGGTAGATAATATACCAATGGGGTTACACGGAAAATTTGTTTTAAATCTTTGGGATGATAATGGTAAAAATTTTATGAAAAGAAAAAATGGGAAAAATAAATGTTTTGTTTGACCATCAAATATATAATTTACAAAAAATTGGTGGCATATCTAGAATGTATGCTGATATTGCCAATGAATTAAACAAGTGTGAAGATTATTCTGCTAGATTTTCTATTGGCAATACTGAAAATGAGTATTTGAAAAATACCTATTGCAACAAAGAGTCTGATATAAACCTTAAAATAGCTATAAATGAGCTTGATAAGGGTGATTTCGATGTATTTTATCCGACTTTCTTTTCTCCTTATTTTTTAGAGCATATTGGTAATAAGCCATTTGTGATGTCAGTTCACGATATGATTCCAGAGATATATGAGGAGTTTTACAAGCGAAATGATATGCAGATTGTTGGAAAAAAGAAAATGGTTCAATATGCTGCCGCAATAGAAGTCCCAACTGAATGCACAAAAAAGGATTTGATTAAAATACTTAATGTTGATGAAAACAAAATACGTGTTATTGGTAGAGCATTGAGTCCAAACTTTGGAAACAAGTTTTATTCTGAAAGCCCATATGATTATGAATATATTTTGTATGTTGGCCAAAGAAATGCATATAAGCGCTTTGATTGGTTTATAAAGCATATATCAAAGTTCTTAAAAAATCACGAAAACATACACCTTATATGTACTGGAAATAAATTCTCACAAAAAGAGCATGAATTGCTTCAAAAGTATGAAATTAAAGATAGGTCGCACACTGTTTTAGCTGATGATATAACAATGGCAACATTGTATAAGTATGCCAAGTTCTTTGTATTTCCTTCTGAATATGAAGGTTTTGGATTACCTATATTGGAAGCATATAAAATGGATTGCATTGCTTTGTTGAACAATACAAAAGTGTTTAGGGAGATTACTAATAATCTTGGAACGTTTTTTGAATTATCTGAAGAAGAATCAAATTTATCAGAAGTTGCTGAAAAGGTGTATTCTATGAATAATGAAGAAAAAAATGTTATATTAAATAATCAGCATACAATTCTTGAAAAATATTCTTTTGAAATATATATTAATAATGTAAAGAACTTATTAAGTGATACAGTTGATGCTAAAAAAGAAGATAAACCTTTAGACAAGAAAAAAAATAACCTTGACATATTAATATGTACTCATAAACAATTTACACCGATTGTAAATGATGAAAGATATAAGATAATTGATTGTAATACAATTAATAATGATACTTGGAATGGGTTAAAGGGTTCTTTCTATTCAGAGATAATATCTTATTTTTACATTGCTGAAAATTATGAATTAAATGATTATATAGGATTTTGTCATTATAGAAAATATTTTGCTTTTAAGGATGACATACCAGATATGGATGAAATTTTCTCTAAATTTGACGTGATTACAGCATATCCGTTAACATTAAAGAAAACGATTAAGGGGCAATATATTTCTTGTCATAATATTGAAGATTTGTATATTGTTGGTGGAATATTAGCTGAAAAATATCCAAAGTATACCAAATTTTGGCAAGCATTTTTAAATAGTAAAATATTGTTCCCATACAATATGTTCATTATGAAGAAAGCTGACTTTATCGATTATATTGCTTTTGTGAAAGACGTTCTTGACGAATATGTTAAAATTGTAGGTACTGACATTTATAAGAGAATTGGAAATAATATAGAAAAATATATAAAGGACTTTAAACCTAATGATTCAATCGAATACCAATATCGAATAGGTGGATATTTGGCAGAAAGGTTAACAAGTTTATATTTTATTGCAAATTTTAAACATATAAAAACCTATAAAGTACTAATAACTGAAGAAAAATACAAGTAAATGTTATGGATACAAAAAAAGAAGATTTAAATAAGTTGTTATGGATTAGAATTAATCAATTTAAGATGTTGAACAACACATTGACTCAAATGATAGCCAATAATGGTGATGAGGCAATAATGAAAAACATTAAAGAAGAAATCGATGAAACATTGGGTGAAATCGAAAAGATTAAATTTGATTTGAACAATGAAGAGAAAGCTTATGAGGAAGAAGAAAAGGTCACTTATTCATTTTATAATAATGATATTGCAAAGCTAGACAATGCTGAAGCAAAATTAAAAGAAAATGAAAAGAAAGATAGTGGTTTTTATGATTCCATTGTAAAACAATCAAAGGCTGCTCAATTTAAAATGGCTGAATATACAAAGAAAGACAACACAAAGGTTGATTATAATTGCAATGGTGTGAAAAACAAGCAGTGCGATGAAATTAATGAAAAATTAGATACAATGGCATTTTCAAATAGATTCTTGGTTGAGTTAGAGGAACTTGTAGAAATACCTAGTGAGATGGTAAAAGCAGTGTCGTTTGACCCAAGTATGAATCAATTGGTGTTGAATATATATGATTTTGTCAAAGATATTGAAGGTGTTAAATATCCAATTTTAGGCTTGTTGAAATATGCCCCAGAAAGGTTTAACTTTTCTATTAACCACTTTGATGCAAATGGCAAAGTAATGTATGTTGAAAAATATCATAATGCGCAAATCTATGAGTATTATAGAGATTGCCTTTCATATTCATCATCTGAGCCTTCAATGATTCAAATACATATCGTTTATGAAAATGTAGCATATGAAACAAATAACTAATAGGAAAAAAAATATAAAAAAAGTAGCCACAAATAAAAAAACAAAGAATAAACCTTTGTTTGGAACATCGAAATTAGAAGAGGATTTTGCCAAAAATTTTCTTGATGTGTTAGGTGTTAAATACATATACCAATTTGAGGCTAAAAGCATTAAACGTTGGTATGATTATTTTTTGCCAGAACACAATCTTCTAATTGAGGTGGACGGTGGCTACTGGTGAGAGGCATTCTGACCCAAGGGTTGTTGATGAAAACAAGTTAAGCCCAATGCAAAAGAAAAATAAAAGGATTGATGAGTATAAAGATAAATGGGCATTAATTCATGGAATACCAATTATGAGAATTTGGGAGAAAGATATTAGGGAAACACCAGAGAAAGTTATGGAAGCCCTAAAAAAAAGACTTTATATTCAAGATGAAAAACAAAAGATTATAAATAACAAGAATAAAAGACATGTTAATAAAATCAAATAATGGAAGCAACTTTATATCTACCATATTATGACTATAACGATGGTGCTTTTGATGTTTCAAATGACTATTATAAAGGAGATGAATATGCAAAGGCGATGGCATCTGAATATAATATGAACAAAGATGTTGTCTTCAATTCCATTTTGGAATCAAAGAATGACTCAAGAAGCCTTTTACAAGGCTCTGACGGCAATTTGTATAAGCTTGGGTCTACTACATCACAAGGCATTGAGAAAGTGGCTTATTCAAGCTGCAAATGCGTTTTATATAACACAGACGGCAAGGATGAAACAGTTGATGGTTTGATTACCCATTTTGCAAGACAAGAACCATTTGTTGAAATGATTGAGTTTGATGTTGATACTAGTGAAGAAGAGTTTGAGAGTGAAATTGCGTTGTGGAAAAGAGAACACAGTGGGATAAACAAATACAAAGAATATAAAGGAGAAGAATGGTCTTGGATGAATGAGCCTAAGAGGGACATAAGGATGCATTTTAAGAATAATGGTAATGAAGACTTGTATTCCGTGTTGGAGAATTGTAAAATAATGGACATAATGGAAGATGGTTCTATTGTGATTTTCGTTGAAAGACTAAGAATAATTGACAAATTTTTTTAATAGTTATGGCTAAAAAGAAATTAACCGAAGAGCAAGAGAATGAAATAAAAATGCTACTCTCAAACAATGAAATGCTTGAGAAAACCAAAAAGGAAGCTGAAGTAAAGGGAAGCAAAACTGCTGTGAAACAAATTGAAAGGGCACAACAAGAGGTTATTGACCACATCAATAGTATTGACCCAACAGTTCTAACAAATAAGGGCACTTCATTGTCAAAGGTAAAGAAAACCACAAGTCAAGCAAATTTGTTTGATAATGATATGTCAATTTTTGACATTCTAAAGGAAAATGAAGAGGATAATGAGACTCAATTGGTAGAGGCTGAAAAACCAAATGAAATTGATAAAGTTGAAGAAAATGATAGTTATGATTTTGGACAATCTGAAACAGTTGATGCCAAATCTTCAATGTTCAACGATATTGACCCATCACTTCAATATGATGTAATTCAACTACCTAGTAATGGTCAATGCTATAGGTCTAAGGTTGATAGGGTTCCAGTGGCTTATTTGACCGCATATGATGAAAATATGATTACATCACCAAACTTATATAGGGATGGCCTTATTATTGATTTCTTGTTGAAAAATAAGATTGTTAACAGCGAAATAAATGTTGAGGATTTAGTTAGTGGTGATGCCGATGCAATCGTGTTGTTCTTGAGAGCTACTAGCTACGGTCCAGAATTCCCAATAACGGTTCGTGACCCAGAAACTGGTGAGCAGATTGAATCAGTTGTTGATTTGACAACGCTTAAATCGAAGAAATTTGAATTGGTCGGAGACGAAAATGGATATTTTGACTATGAAACTCCAATTAGGAAAGATAAAATCAAGTTTAGATATTTGACTAGAAAACAAGAAAAACAATTGCAAAAAGTAATTGAAATTGAAGGATATGGAACGAAAGCATTTATGCTAGAACAAACAGCAGATAGCTTGAAAGCAGCTACTGTTGGTGATAAGATATTAAATTCTAGTGAAAAGAAAACGTTATCATCAACCACAAAGATACTTGAATCTTGGGCTAAAAAATTAAAGGAGAAAAATTCATCAGAATTTAATAAAATTATTACAAATAGTTTGCAATTACAAGTTGTTTCAGTAAACGGAAATACGGATAGAGATTATATAAGGAAATACATTAATATGATGCCAGCAAGAGATTCGTTGATGCTTAGAAGATACATTAATGACAATAGGCCTGGAATTGACTTTGAAATTGAGGTTGAAAGGCCAGAGAGTCTTGGAGGTGGCTCATTTAAGACCTTTCTTAACTGGGACGATTCTGTTTTCCTCAATATCTCCGATGTATGAACAAAACCTTAAAGATGAATTGTTTGCTTGTTTCAAATATATTGGCATACCATTCGATATGTTGGATAAAATGCCAATAAGAGATAGAAAATATTATATACACAAATATAATGAATATATGGAAATGAAAAAACAAGCAATGGATAATACTTCATCAACTAGCACATCTGATATTGGAGCATACACAAATATGAGCCAAGGCGTAGTTGGTGATGACGTATATGAATAAAAAATGAGCAGCCAAATCAATGGTTGCTCATTTTTTTTATTTCCATTTCATTTGCTTTAGCTCTTTGTACATATTTCTAACATCTATATCTACAATTTTGTCAATATCTTCGCTTATTTCTTCTCCAAATACAATATATCTTTTAACACTATTTATTTCAAAGTCGTATTTAGTGACATATGCTTTTATTTTTTCATATTCTTCTATGTTTCTTTTTATTCGTTGCTCAAAATTGTTGAACTTTTCTTTTTTTGTAACATTTTTTTTGTATCTATTCAAAAAATTACCAAATTTGTACCCTTGCATAAAACCTCTTTTGGCATTTCCCCAACTACCTCTCAGAATGTCCATTGGATTTACTTGAGTACCGTCAGCTTCATACAACTTTCCTTCTTTAACACCTTTTGAATCCAAGTAAGATTTTAATAGATTTACAGTTTCACCTAAAACATTCTTCCCCCATGTCCATATGCGGCTAACTTGTGGGACATATGACATAATTTCTTGTTGCTGTGGTGTTAATTGTTGCTGATATTGTCCTTGATTTGGAATACCACCAGTTGGTGGTTGACCTCCACCCCCACCACCTTGATTTACTACACCAAGATTTGGGGTTGTTTGCGTAGTATTTGTCTGAGTTGTATTTTGACTTTGTTGTTGTTGATTTGCGTTTGTGGGCTGTGTATTATTTACTTGAGTTTGTGCAGTATTTACTTGAGTTGTGTTTTGACTTTGTTGCTGTGGGCTTGTGCTTGTAGACTGTGCATTATTTACTTGAGTCGCATTTTGACTTTGTTGCTGTTGGTTTGTGCTTATAGGTTGCCCATTATTTACTTGAGTTGTGTTTTGAACTTTTCTATTAGCATTAAGTTTTGCATTTTTCCTTGCCCTTTCGTTTTGTCTCATTTTATCTTTTAAAGATAATGTTTTTTTGCCTTTATCAAATCTAGCTTCATTTATATCATTTGGCTGTTTGAATACAATGTGAGTTAACGAAATGCCTTTATTCATTGAGGCAAGAACATTTTCAATTTCATTTTTTATTTCCTTTATACGTTTAATAGTTTCGTTTCCAAATATACCTTCGGAAATTAACAAGTTATTCACCTCTTCATATATGATTTCTTTTATTCTATTGTCGTCCATAATTATAAATCCTTAATGATAATAAATATCAAAGTGGACTTAATTTTACAACAAATTAATTAAAAAACTCAAGATTTTATCTGGATATTGCAATACAAAATAAATTGAGAAGCATCCAATTGCTAATCCGATAAGGAAGGCAAAACATCCAAGGATAAGAATTAGAATTTTCAGCCGAATAAAATCAAACACGTCTTTATTGTCATTAAGTTCGACATAATTGTTTCCTAGTTTCGAATAAATTTTCATTTTTTTTTGTTTTTTATTATTGTATTGCAAATATACGATATTTTTTCGAATTGTCAAATTTATAAATGTTAAAAATTCTAAAAATCAATATTTATAGTGAAATAATATTGACGTAGGTTTTTTTATGCTTAGTTCTTTTTTAACTTCATTAGGGTCACAAGCAGCCTTTATAGTATTAGATATATTGAAAGGTATTGTATTTGGTGGGGTAAAACTTGCTTGGGGACTGTTTACAAAAACATTCAAAGCAGCATATTCATCCGTTAAGAGTTTCAATCAAATGGGTGTGGCCACAAGCCGAGCAATTGGTTTGGGGTATAGGGATAGTATTGCCTACACTCAGACACTCATAACTAGGACACAAAGGTTATCTGCTCTATATGGTGTGACTGCTGATAAGATAGCAGCAATACAAGATTCGCTTGCAAAGGCTACTGGAAAAGCCATAATGCTTTCAAACGCACAAGCGGAATCTGCCGTAGCATTAAACAAGATGCTTGGCGATGGTGTATTGGATGAATATTCCAAGGCCATTATTACAGCTATGGGTGGTAGTGTCGATGCCGCACAAAAGGCTGCAATGGGGGCGTATGCAAGAGCAACTAGAGTTGGTTTGACTGCTGCTGAGTTCAGTAGTAAAGTTGCGCAAAACTTGTCGTTGGCAAATAAGGTTACTTTCAGAGGTGGTGTTGAAGGTATTTCAAAAATGACTGCATTATCTGAAAGACTTGGATTTAATCTACAATCATTGGAATCATCAGCACAACACTTTAATGACTTGCAAAGTGCAATACAATCTTCAGCAAAATTACAAGCATTAGGCGGTGGTGCAGCATTGTATGGTAGCAACCCATTGGATATGATGTATGAGGCAATGTATGATATGGAAAGTTATACGGAGAGGATTACAAATATGGTCAAAGGTATGGCAACCTTCAATGTAAAAACTGGTATTGCTGAAATTGGCGCTCAAAATAAGGAATTCATAAGACATTATGCAGAAGCTCTCAATATACCATATGATGAGCTTGCTAATATGGCAACCAACCAAGCAAAAGAAGCATTTGCTAAGAATAGACTTGGAAGCCGATTCTTTGAGGATTTGGCAGAAGGAGACGAAGAGTTCAAGAACTATATACTTAATAAGGCGCAATGGAACGATAAAACGCAAAGATTCGAACTTACGCTTCCTGGGCAAGACAATCCAATAAACTTGGAAGATTTTAAAGAGGAAAGTAGGTTCAATGAATTGAAACAAGCTTGGAAAAACTCTACATTAACTGAAACTGAGGCATTCTTGCAAGGTGCTAAAGAAATAACATCAATTGATGAGCGCATTGCTGGTGCTATGTCCGTTATTGGTGCTATGATTGCAGAAAATCTTATGCCATATCTTGCAGTAGCATCAGCGTGGTTATCAAGGGCTGCACCTAAAATAGCAAGTGTAATCGGAAGTGGACTTAAACTCTTAATATCACCTGGATTTTGGCTTAATATTGGAAGAGAGCTAATATCACTTGTAATGGGTGGATTAGCGTTCTTTGGTCAAACATTTTTAATGTCTAAAAGCCCAATTGGAGTTGGTGTTCAAATTTTGGGAGTTATTGCAAGGGGTCTTGGAGCATTTTTTGGTTGGGACGCACTTAAAAACATAGGAAAGGCTTTAGATGGAGAACTTGCATTTGAGGCTATGCAAGGTTTCGTAAAAAGGTTAACTGCTAATTGGGTCGATAAAGACATTCAAGAAACTCAAAACCAATTTATGACTGATGCAAAAGGGTTGTTAACTGAAGCTGTTGGTGTATTAAGTGTTGGAAATGAGTATGCAAAGAGTATAAAAGAGGGCAAAAATTATGACTACATAGGTGCTATAAATGACATAACAAATGGCAATTACAAAGGCAGTGGTGCTTATGCATTAGGTAGTCCAGAAAACCAAATACCACGAAACATAACAAATAATACTAGTTATGCTAGTGCAACTCAAAATAGTGGTGGGCTGAGCAACTTAATGAATCAATCTACTACTACAAATACAGCAGTACAAGCACCTAGAACAAATAATAGCTTATTTGCATATAATACAACTAATAATAATAGTAATAGGCAAGCAAATGATAATAGACAAACTATAGCCTCATCTTCACAACCTACAACTATATATGCGAACACAGTAAATACAAATTCACAATATGGTGAAACATATGCAGAAGCTCAAAATTTACGTTCTGTTGGTGGTGGCCAACAAGCAACAAATGCCACAACACAATATGTGACCAACAACTATTCGCACTCAACTGTAGCTTCAAATGCACAAACAACAAATGCCAACACACAATATGTTAGAAATACTGAAAATGCTAATTCAAACGTAACAAATACCAATAATGTTGCTAATTCAAATGCTAATAACGTAACTAGTTATGTTGCACAAGCAACAAATGCAAATGGCAACACAACATCATATACTGCGTCAAACAACTTGTTTGGGGCAACCTATTTGGATGTTAAAAAACTTACAAGCAACATATCAAACTTGGTGGCAAGTAACAATGATAGCAAAACAGTTTTGAAAAACCTTGTTGGTGCTAAAAGTGAAGTTACAAACAATTTCTATGTTCAAACATCAGACGCTAGTACAAACTCATTCAATGATATACAAAATGCAAGAAAATTTACAAATGCATTTTCAAGCGCAATGAATGAGATTAGGAATACTAGTAAAAAAATTGAAGAAGCAAGTGAAAACATTAACTATTATCAACCAACTGGAGATGCTGCGATAGACAATTTAATGGCTGCTGCGGCTATTGGCGAACAACAAGAAGAAGGAGAAACAGTTAATAATTCAGAGCCATATGAAATGGATGGTACTATGAATGCTGGACTTTCTTCTTTAGCACTTAATTTATTAATAGGTGGTTACATTACAAGAAAAATATATAAAGGTATTGTAAAAAAGTTTGGAAAGACACCAACACAAGTGACCCCTAAAAATGGAGGAATTTTTAGCAGAGCCATCAAAAGGGGACTTGGTCTAGGTAATGAATATAGAAGAAGTGGCTTGAGGATTTCGCAAAGGGCAAACGTGTTTAGAAATAGGTTTGTGGCTAATGCAAAAAACTTTGCAAATTATGGTAGATATGTTGGGGACAATTTTAGATATCTAGCAAGCAAAAGTGTAAAAAATCCAAAGGCATATCGAAGTGCATTTAAAATATTCTCCGATAATGAAGGGAGAATATTGTCAACAATACCTAAAAACACACAATTTTTTAACCCTAAATATCTAGGTCATATTAAATCAAGAAATACGGGTAGTGTATTTGCACGTTCTGCTCTTAAAGGTAGCAAAGTTGGTGCTAACCTTTTAAGGGGTTTAAAGGGCGGTGCTGTTGGTTTTGGATTAGATTGGCTTGGTAATAAGCTTGTTGACCAATTTGTTAAAGAAGAAGATTACGGAAGTGCCGAACATTTCCTTGGTAGAATTGGTGTTGGTGTTGGTTCTGGTGCAGTTGCTGGTGCTTTATTTGGTGGAGGCCCAATTGGTGCTGCAATTGGAGGAATTATTGGTCTAGGTACTGGTTTATGGCAAGCAATATCAGAAACAAAGGAGCAGAACAAGATAAGAAAAGAGAGACAAGAGGAAATTAAACGTATTTATAATCACGGTATAAACGGTCAAGGATTTAGTAATACTACATTCAAGCCCACTAGTTCGATTAGCAATACAGTTAACAATTCAACATATCCTCAAGTTGCAGCAGTAATGGATAATATGGGGAGTGATGTTGTTGCAGCCCCAGTGGGTGGACAAGAATACATATACACACCATCCCCAACTCAAACTGCACAAGCTCCACAAACATCAACAATTAACGTAAATGACATAAATATAAGGGTGAATGGCACGTTGAAATTGGATGGAGGAAATGGAAATGTATCACAACTTGATATGAACCGTTTATTGGAAAATAGAGAATTTGTAAAGAAATTGGTTGAAGTTGTTTTCAATGAGAAGAATCTTCAATCAAACAATGGAAGATTGGCAAAGGGTCCAGTTTATGAACGTCATTCTGGTGATGTTGGAATGAATATGTACAATGCAACTCGTGCATAAGGTTTAAAATTAAAAATAGTTTATTTATATTTTATTTAATATGGATTTATCAGAAAGAATAGACAAATTTGGTTCAGAATTTAGTAGTTCAGTTAGGAAATATGCTTCAGCATTCGGAAATTCAGTGAAAGACTATGGTTCTATGATGCCAAAGGGTATCATTAATTTGACAAGTGATTTGCTTGAAAGCAGTGATTTCATATCTAGAACCATTGGTACGAATAATTCTTACAATGACATAATGCTTATGGTTCAAAGTTTGGGTCATGAGCCAATAAGTCTTTTGGGTAAGGATTATATGTTTATTTATGACCATGTTAGAAGGAATTTCTTACAAGGGACTCAAGTCATTAACAATGAGTACAATATTCCGAAGTTTACTTTTTATAAAGAAAGACCGACAATAAGGTTTGCGAATCCATATGATGATGTATTGAATTTAAAAGATAAATGGTTTGCCAATATAAGACTTGAAAACACATCTGAAGGCGGCTATGATACGAATACCATAATATCATATGCTGAATCTTCCGATGACCACGTTGAAAACAAGGTAATAGGAAAGTTAAAGCCAGAAGATGAAAATGTCGGTGTAAATTATGGTGTGGCTAAAAGTTTTCCACTTTGGGTTTCAAGTAGAGATTTGATTAGGAAGACAAATGAGAATTTCAAGAATGGTAGATATAGGACGTTAATAGCTAGATTTCACACAAATTCCGAAGACTCAAAAGACTCTAACGATATAAAACAAACTGCAATATCAAAGGATTTTGGAATGTCTCATGGAAGAAATTTGTTGAAAATTAATAAAAATGACTATACAAACGATTATAGTAATCCTTATTGTAGGGTGTGGACATATCATCATCAATATGATAGAATGACAAAGGCAATACGTCCGTTTATTGATGATACTGATTCACAAGTAGAGTTAGAAAGTCTAGAGCAAGTTGGCAATTTTAAAGGTGTTGGTTTTAGAACTTTAAGTAAGAAATCTGAGGCTGAATTCGGACAAATTACAAGTGAGACTGATGTTAAAGGTGGTGGAGAACATTTAAACAAATCAAATAAGGACTTACCAGGAGGAAGTGAACTTCTTGACAAATATGGTGTACTTAATTACACAACTGGTTTCATAAACATTGCCCCAACTGCCAAACTCGATGATTATTTTGAGGGAAAAGAAGACAGTGACAACAATAAAATCTCGATAAAGAGATGTATGTTTTCGATTGAAAATCTTGCTTGGAAATCAAATGGGGCAAAAATAAATGAGTTTGACCCTACTGGTTTATCTCCAGAGCAAAGAGGGCCGATGGGCGGTAGAATTATGTGGTTTCCACCTTACAATTTAACTTTTAACGAAGAGTCTAGAGTTTCTTGGAATGAAAATCAATTCATTGGTAGAGGCGAAAAAATATATACATATTCAAATACTGATAGAACTGGCACTCTTTCTTTTACACTACTTATAGACCATCCTTCAATAATTGACTATTGGAATGGCCATAAAAGAAATGGTCAAAAAAATCAAGGAATGCCATTGGATGATGGAAATATTGGTGGAGTTGATAACATTATGAACCAAGAGAATACATTATTACGTTTCTTTGCTGGTTGTGATGTCCTATCAGCTAAACCGCAAGAATTTAAGAAAGCAGTAAAACCTCCGCAGAAAGAAGAAGAGAAAAAGGAAGAAAAACCAGTTGTGCAAGAGGTGCAAAAGGATGACCCACCAACTGAAGTGACAACAAAGTCAGAGAAAGAAATGAGATGCTTTTTATATTTTCCAAATAACTATAGCGGCGTTGATGATTATCCTTCTACAAACACTTCAAAATTCAACGCAATTTATTATTTGATGAATGGTGTTGGAACTGGAAAATACATCAGCACTGGAGGTACTGACGTTCTTCAAGCTAGAGATATTGAGGATTTTTCTTCTCTTCTTACAAAAAACTTTGTTGGAATTTCAACGGAAATTAAAACACCTAGTGAAGTTGGAATTGAATGTTCAGAAGGGCATAAAAGTGGCTGTTCTGAACTTTGTGACAAGAATGGAATCGTCACTAATATTAGTACTAGTATTACTTGGAGTAATGGCGGTTATGAAGTATATGAATCTAATGGCGGTATTTCAATTGCGACTGAATTGGTTGACATTGGTGCTTCAGCTAAAACGTATGCTTGTTCATCAACTTCATCAAGAAAAGAAAACAAAGGTAGATATATAACAACTAAAGAAGGGAACTATAGGTATTGCTATAGGGGATTGGATGGATATATCTATGATTTAGCAGTCATAAATGGGCCTAAAAGCTATAGACAAGGGGTTAGTGGTAAATATCCGTATGCTTGGTACTATAGAGTTGATAATATAAAGAAAAACGAAGCATTAACTAAATATAAAGATAGCTATTTCGACACTAATTCGTTTGCATTAAATGGAAATGGTTATGATGAGGTTAGAAAAGAAGAAAACGGTGTAAAAGACAAATGGGGATTAAAAGATGATAGTCCAGAATTTATGTTGGTTAGTTTTGCTGAATTGTTTTATGCACTAGAGGGAGAGAAACTACCATTCATAGCGATGAATCCTTCTTGGAAAGAATCAGTTGGTATAAACGATTTGCATGTTGAGGAAATAAAAAGAATAATATCCAACGGAGAAGAGAATAAGAAATATGAGGTAACTAGTATTAGTTTCAAAGGCCATGCATCATCCGCTGGATATGGTGGTGCAAACAAAAAATTAGCGGAAAATAGAGCGAATACTTTTAGAGCATGGATGAAAGGGTTGAATTTTCCTGGAAAGTATGAAGATGCACAAGTTCCAGAGCCAGAATCAAGTGGTTCTTGCCCAAACTGTGGTGGCAATAATGAAAAACATTCAAAAATGTGGAGAAGCGCTGAAGTAATAATTAAATACACAGCAACTAAGACAGAATTACCACAAGTTAAAAATAGCAATATCAATGCAGTAAATATTTTGGGAAATCAAGACCTTACATTTAAGGGTAAAATGACACTCCAAACTGATGAAACTACTGAAGAGAAAAGATATACCAAATCTGAGGTTGAAAAGCAATTGGATATGTTAGAAGACCTAGAAGGCGATGAAATGTTTAATGATATACTTAATAGAAATGAAGAACGAATGATAACTGAAATTAATGGTTATACCACAAATGAGGTGAATCGTTATGACAATGAGGGTGAGTTCTTTGAAACATTACAAAAAGACAGCCCATTTATGCATCATTTGATAAGTGATAAGATAAGGTATTTTGACCCAGCTTTTCATTCAATATCTCCAGAGGGATTCAATGCAAGGCTTACATTTTTGCATCAATGTACTAGGCAAGGTGCAACCATTGAGAATTCAAGTTTTGAAACTGCATCTGCATACAACTTAGCGTTTGGACGGCCACCTGTATGTGTGTTAAGAATTGGCGATTTTTATAATACGAAAATAGTCATAAACAGTTTATCCATACAATATGAAAATCCAACTTGGGATATGAACCCAGAGGGTATTGGTGTAATGCCTATGTTTGCAAACATAAACTTAACATTTGCATTCATTGGGGGTAGTGACCTTGCTGGGCCGATTGCTCGTCTACAAAATGCAGTTTCGTTCAATTACTATGCGAATACTAGCGTTTATGACAATAGGGCTGACCGAGTGAAATATATGAATGATAAGAGTGGAAGAGAAGAAATGCTTTCAACACAAGATTACTTGGCATAATCTAATTAAATTTCTTACAAAACACTATGGATTATAAGAGATATAAAAATTTTATCGATGGGGTATCTTATAAAAAGATACCTTTCATTGAAATACCAAAGTCACCAAGTGACAAATATGTATATTATGAAGTTGGAAAGACTAGGCTTGATTTGCTTTCATATCAGTATTATGAAGACCCTAATTATGGGTGGTTGATAATGCAAGCAAACCCAGAGTGCGGTTCATTAGAATTCAAAATAAAGGACAAGCAAAGGTTAAGAATACCATATCCGTTGGAGTCAGCTTTAATGGGATATGATGATGGATATAAGACATATGTTAAATTATACGGTGAAAAATAAATCGTTATGGGCAAAAAAATAACTTGGCATCATTCAGTAAATTATGTTGAGCCAAATGATGTTAACTCCATACAATATGTTGATTCAAATGGAGTTACAAGAAACATAAACAAAGCACCAAAACTTGAGGATTTTTGTATCTCATTGGGTTTGGAGGTTGAACTTCAAAGTCGTACAGCAATGAACATAAATGAAACCGACAAGAAGCTCACGTTAATATATTCAAATTCAAGTTCAGATAGTCAAAGGATAAGTTTCTTCAAGGGGAATCCCCTTGGCGGTGGCTCTAGTTCTTTCCTCACCTCATATTATGCAGATATGAGCAGTGAGGACTTGAGGTCATGCCAAAACGTAGAGATGCTTGGAATTAAATCAGTAGATGTTGAATATGAGAACTTTGCTGTACCACAAATAACGATTGTGTTCACTGATGTTAGAGGAATGTCTTTGTTGCAGCCTAGCGAAATTGATAGGGAAATGAAGAACAAGGCATTCGCAGATATTGATAACAAGAACGTGACGGCAGCTTTCTTCCGCACGTTTTTTATGCTTCCATCTCCAAAGTTTACAATTTATTTGAAAGGCTTATATGGGCAACCAGTAGCATACCAGATGGCTTGTATGGACTTTAGAACATCATTTGACTCTGATAGAGGAGACTTTGACATAACAGTTAAGTTTATTGGCCATACATTTTCATTTTTGACTGAAATTTCAGTTAATGCACTTATAGCAGCACCTTATTCAGATTATATTGGTGAAACATATTGGAAAGAAAAAGTTAGTGAAGGTAAATTTGTGTTACCAATGCCAGATGGTAGTGGGTATAGAGAAATGCCAACAATATGCGAATTAATAAACGATTTTCAAAAAACCATTGCAGAAACAAACTTGGAGATATCAAAATCTGATTTGGTTGCACCGTTGAAAGATAACAGTGAAGAAATAGCCGTTCTACAAGAAATACTAGATTTATATAACAAATGGTATAATTCATTAGTGGATGCCTTGAATAAGAAATATGGCAAGGTTGAAAATGGTGGTGCTACAAAAGCAGCAGTTGAGGCAAGAACTAATCCAAGCTATTGTGAATTTGCTGTGTTTTATATTCCATTAAATGGTGTTGGAATAACGTCTATGGATGCAATATATACCCAAGTTTTAAGCGGAGATAAGAATTTCACTGAAGCTCATTCAAAACTAATTACAAAGATAAAGGAATACAACTTAAATCACGAAACCAACAAGCTAACTGAAATAAGTGAGGATTTGCACGAATTTATTGCACAACCTTTTATAAAATCAATTAGTAGCAAAAAAGAGACTGAAAATTCGCTACCAATATACACACCAATATATGAAGAAACAATACCGTTTACAAAAGAGGAAATTACAACATACAAATTAGATGATTATGATATTTTAAAATATGGTTGTGAAGCACCAAGAACTAGAAGTCATTATTATGAAAATGGATTAAAAGTCATTAAAATCGACATTTCATCAAAAGGTGTTTTTGATAGGCTATCAACATTGTCTCACTCAGTAACTGATGAACAAAGAAATGAGATAAATGCTCAAATTGCAAAGTTGCAAAGGAAATTGATTGCAAAGAATATGTCTTGGTTTCCATCCATAGAGAATTTTGTTAAGATAATGATGGCTCACCTTGAGACACTTATGAAGATGATGTATGAGACCGTTAATGGGACTTCTGGTCGTACTGCTGAATCTCTTGGCGTAAGTGTTGGCCGTGATGGAACTTTATCTGATGTCCCAAAGAACGATTCAAGTGGCGGTAAGACGATAATACCGCCATTCCCAAGGGTAACTAGAGAGTACATTGAATATGGTCCTGGTGGTGACGAAGTTAAGGTTAGACGTGATATGTGGATTGGTGATGTTGAAAGCAAGCAAGCTTTCATCGAAACAAACATTGTTGACGGTTTGTTAAATGGTGCAAAAAAAGTGTCAGATGAGATGGAGAGGGCTGCTAGAGAGTTGGAAGAGAGCACTAGAAATGCAAGTGTCACAAACGATGGAAACTCTTCAATGATGCCATTTCCAATCACATCTTTTGACTGTTATTTAAAGAAAAATCCGTATGGTGACGATACTGAAACGTTAAGCAATATTGCAACTTTTGTTGGAAAGGTTGCATTGAGGGCTTATTCCATATTGTTTGCAAGCACATACCCAAATATGTTTGGTGAATTGTTAGAACCATCTAACATAAAACTTTTAGGTATAATAGAAGCTGATAATTTCTTCGAACTCAATAGAATGACAAACCAGTCCATTAAAGAAGCAATACTTGGTGGCGGTTTAACAAGAGATTTGATGATTGACATTGTTACAAACAACACATCAAATGAGAATTTAAAGTCATATATGATAAATGGTAAATGGCCTTGGAATTCCGATGAGGTTAAAGCATTGTTTAATAATTCAGACAGTTTAACATTTTTGTCTGCATATAAAATTGATAAAGACAAAAAACTTATACCATTGCAATGGTTTGATTTCAATGAGTTAAACTATAAGATTAAACAATTGGCTAGTGGAAAAATCACGTATGCAGAAGAAAACAATATGGTGTATCGTATGCCTACTAACAATAAAAATATATTTGGATACACTAATAATACAACATCATTATACAATTATGAACTTATTATAGATGATAATAATGGTAGGGTTAAATATTTTCTTGAACTTGGGCAAACCAAAGGAAATGAAGCATACAATACTTTGTCAAAATCTATTGTAAGAGCAGTAACAGTAGAAGGAGTTGGAGAAGGTGTTGGTATAGATGCAATATTCGCTTCATTCTTTATATCAGATGGATATGGGTCATTTTGTGGAACAAAAATAACTAAAGATGGTCTGCCTAATGAAAGAAATATGCGAGTTATAAAACTTGATGATTTTGATGCCTCTATTCTTTTATTTAATCCAACGAAATATGTTGAAAATGGAGGGGATATTGATGATGTAGATGATGATGAAATTGAATATGATTTAGAAAATAAAGGAGAAGACTCATCAGTTTATTCTCACGGAAAAAGTTTAACAAAATATATTGAAAACGAAAAAGCTACAGAAACAATAAATACTGTTTTTTTAACTGAAGTGTTTAATTTTTCTGTTAAGATGGAGTCATTTAATCTTGTTTCTACGGAAGACCATATACTTTGTGGTAAGGGTAGCTTGTTTACTAATGTATTTTATTATGACTTAAAAGGTTGGGGTGATTTATTAGAGGCAAAATATGTTAAAGCAGCACATTTTGTTATGTGCTTACGTGCAGTTAAGTATGGTGCTGTTAATAAATACCTAAGAGGAAATTTTGGAATGCGTTCACATGCGTTTTTACCTAGATTTGTTGTTTTACAACTTGGCGCGTGGTTTGCAGCAGAATATTATGACCATAATTGCTTTACACAAAACAGTACAATTAAATCTAAAAAATTACCATTGCCATTTGAAGAAGGTGAAGATGAAAATGAAATTGGATGGTATAAGTTAGTTAATAGCGTTCCAATATCAATGAAATTATCATTTATACGTAGTTTCAAACAATGGGTCGATGAAGTACAAGATTGTTTGACTGCATTCGAAATGGTAAGTTCTACAACAAAAGACAATAGTGATAGTGGAAAATTAACGCAAGTATGCCTTGGAAAGAATTTCTATTGGAAACCAAAGAATAGTGACGTTTATAGGGCTATTTTTGTTGATGAAAGTACTCAACACGGAGCTATAAATAAATATGCTAGACTATTATTCAATGAAAATAACGAGTATGTTAAGAAAATGTCAAATTCTCTTCTTCGTACTCAATTGTTAACATATGGAGTTGACTACAATGTACTAGCAGATTATCAAAATATAGTTGTCGATAAAACGTTTAACAAGAGGTTGAATAACAAAATAGAAGATTACTTAAATCCATTCTTCGAAGGATTTTTGGATAGAATGAAAGAGTTGTTGGAAGACAAAACAGAGGAAACCAATAATAGTAATCTACTTAAATTTGCGCAAGACCCATCAAAAATAACAATCGATATGAGGGTTTCACTTTACCTATACTTGAAACAATTATATGACAAATGGATACCTTCAACCACAATGGAAGATTGGGACTTTGAAACATTCTTTGGAAAAGACAATGAAATTGGACATCAATTCCATTTTATAGATTCATTCTATAACAAAATTGGGCATAAGTTGATGATGAATCCAGATGTAATTATAAATGCATTCCAAACATCAATGCTTAGTCCAGATTGGAACGCAATGTTACTTCCATTTATGAGCGACTTGTTCGCAAAACATCATTGCTCATTTAAGTGTATACAAAACTTTATGGATATAACAAAGCCTGGTTCTATGGATAAAATGTTCAAGCCAGTTGCATATAATGAAATGGATAGACCAAAAAGAAATCCAGATTTTGTTGTCATATACATACCTCAACCATCATCAAACTTGAATTTAAAAAATGGCGTATATGAAGATGATGGGTTTATGCTTAACGATGAAGCCGATACTCCATTGGCCATAACAACTAGAGTTGACCCAGATGGAATGTCTAACCAAGATAATAAAGGATGGTATCAGTTACCAGCATTTGGCGTGGTTTATGGCGGTCAATATCAATCTTATTTTAAGAAAATTGACATTAATATGGATAACCCAATTGCAACTGAACAATCAATTGGAGCTAAGTTTAGAATTATTGAAATGAGCAGACACGAGGATAGAAAAACAAGAGGTACTGTTGCTCAAGACTTATATGATGTATTCTCAACTAGAAGCTACAATTGCAACATAAGAATGATGGGTTGTGCTTGGGTTCAACCACTTATGTATTTCGTGTTGTTGAACATACCATTGTTTAAAGGTTCATATATCATATATAAGGTTAGTCATAAGATGGTTCCAGGCGATATGGAAACAACCATAATGGGTTGTAGAATGTCTAGGATTGCAACAAAGATTGCTGATGAATTGATGACTGATGATGGTAATGCAAATTCCAACGATGCTGACTTCACAAAGGAGAGGGAGTATGAAATGGCTTCTCCTAATAATGATTGTGATTATAAGTTCTATCCAATACGTAATGAGGTTGGAACTGTTGATTTATCAAAAGATGCTTTGGAAATTGGATATCAAATAATGTGTTACTTGCTTACAAAATATCCAAATTCATTTACCGTGATTACTGCTGCTGTAAGTGCTGCAAATATGCGTATAGAAAGTGGTAATTTTAAGTATACTTATGAAACAATAGTTGATACTTCTGGATATTTGTCTGGTGGATTGTGTATGTGGCATAAAGGTAATTTGATATGTGCAACTAAATTAGATTATGAAAATTATGGCTGTATTAAAGATAAAGAAGAAGAAGTTCAAGCATTAAAAGTTTCTGGTACTAGTGAAAGTGCTTCAACAATGGCAAGAATTAACAACCTTTTAAAAAATGGTTTAGATGGGAAGCCTCGTACCGTTGAGCAATACCTTGATTTTTACGTTAAATCATTTAAAGATATGGGTGGAATGACTTGTTGGAGCGGTGTTAAATTATCAGATTTTTCTTCAAAAACTTCAATAGACAGTGCCACAGAATTTTGGTATGATAAATATGGAAGAGGTGCTGGGGCTGGTCATCCAGAAAGTAAAGAAAGAGCAACTACTTTAGGTCATGTTGACTATTTAGATGAAACTACTTCAACAAGAAAATACTTAACTAGAAAAGGTTGTGCCCAAAAATATTATAACTACTTTAATGAAAAAGGTGGAATTAATGGTATGCAAATTCATACTACTCAACCAACGCAAGTTGTTGAGAAAGATGACTTTAACAAGTTATTCTTTGAGGCAGTTAAGAAGACGTTGGTTAAGAGTGTTGGAAGTTCTATATCCGTTGACAATTTCGCAACAAAGACAGCAGATAATGGCAAAATTACATTTATTAAATTTAATGCTCATGGAAAGAACTATAGGGTATTTGATATATTATTGAAAACATATGTGCAATATGTTAGAAAAATAAGGATTTATATTGACCAAAATGAAGTAAATGGTGATGCCAAGTATTTGTTGGTTGAGGCAAATGAAAAAGGATTTGTTAAAGGGGAAAATCTTACAATTTCAGTACATGATATAAATGGCGGCAAAGAAAGCTATCTAAATGTATCAAATAATTTATCTGATGAATTTTATGCTTCATTGCTTAAGAGATACGGTAATCCTCGTTCAAACAATAAATCTGACATTTTATACGGAATGGTTGATTCAAATGGTGCATATACACAAGACATTATAGATGGTATTTCAAAAGTTTCTATTTCAAAATGTAAGGACGCACTTAGTAGTTTGGTTAGTAAGACATCTGCAACTAACATTAATCTTGGAAAAGCGCAAGTTAACCTTCACAAAGAATTAGAAAAGAAAGGATTCAAGGCTTTACCATATTCGTGGGATGCAGTTGAAGAATATGATATTGTTGTAAAAGACGGACATATTGAAATATTGGCAGTTAAAGCTAATAGTCCAAAAGATTATGGTTGGGGAAGTGTGCATGACAATAACTATAATAATGATGGAAAACCTAGTATGCCAGCTTATGCTGGAAAAGACCCATACTGCATTAATGGGGGGCAATGTACCAAAAAAACAAAATACTATCAAACAATATGGCGATGCACGAGTAATAAATCCGAATGGGTCAATTGTGTCAAAGAAATGGGTAGCTGGTATGAAAAAAACATACATACATATCATGGTACTTTAAATTCGCCAAGAAAAGGCCCAACTAACTATTATTGTGATTTAACAAACACTAATGTTAGAGATGACTGTAGTGGGTTCGTGTGTGCTTGTTTGCAACGTTTTGGTGTAAATGTTGGTGGGTATCCACCACTTTCTAAAATATTTCTTAAATACACAAAAAATGAATAGCATTTTTTAAAAACAACCAAGTAGATTGCTTTCTTGTGTTATTAAAAAATTTGTTTTTTAACATTTTTTTGTATATTTTTGCAAAAAATTAAAAAAGTATGATTACATTGGGTTACATCGTTAGTGATAAGAAGATATCAAAAGTTGATGGTTTTGTGGGTCAAGTCAATGACATTTCTTTGGCTGACCCAACGAAACCAATTTTAATTGTTGGCTGGGAAAATGCCAAGAAACACGTTGGTTACAAGTCAATTCTTGAAAAGGAGTTGGGGAATAATGTTTATTGGACTTTCAGCAGAAGTGAAAGTCGTTCAGACTTTGAAAAAGACTTGGAGAATTTTTATGATATTATATATAATAATATTTTAAATAAGATAAATTATATTTATATTAATATTTTTAAGTTAAAATATAATAAAATAAAAAAATTATATAATATTGTATTTTATAGCGAAGTTAAGAATATTTATATAAGCAATGGTATGGTTTACATACCTTATTGTGGAGACATTCTTGGCTTGTCATTAGATATGTTGGAATATTGTGGCATTGCCAAGGATAAGGTAATAAAGATGTTAAAATCTAGCTCAAGCAATGTTGTTTATGAGGATGACAACAAGTTTGTATTTAAGATTTCAAAACGTCTTGGAAATAAGAAATATGCATTGCCATATTTCATTTCAAGTTGAAAAAGTAGAAAATAAATGAACTCAAACGGCGTAATCATAGGAGCATTTGTCAAAAAAAACAAGATTTTATCTTATTTAGAGGCACTTAAAAATTCGTTCAAGGTTCACTTGGACAATGTTTTTATTTATTCAATAGATACCAACTCATATGAATATTTAGTTACATTGAAGACTTATGACAAGGATAAGTTTATAAAGAACTTGCCATATTCAAAAGTAATGCACGTTAAAAACAAATGCTTATTCTCAATTAATGCGTTAAACAAGTTGATAGCTGACGAAAATAAAGATAATAAAAAGCCAAACAATGAATTTATTATTGATTGGGACAA